>Ga0181397_1000775_pt1 | contig 11789 bp, 29 predicted proteins | sample 20SPOviralmetaG_FD_130126 | JGI IMG/M metagenome (GOLD analysis project Ga0181397, IMG submission 130126) | Marine viral communities from the oligotrophic San Pedro Time Series (SPOT) site, San Pedro Channel, CA, USA - 20 SPOT_SRF_2011-02-23 | ecosystem: Environmental > Aquatic > Marine > Strait...
CGTAGACCCAAAAGTCGCTCAATCACTTAGCAGAGCTAACATCGAAGCACTACAACTGGTCAAAGAGCTACTCAGCTAAATAACCGAGACAAACAGCCCCGTACGAGCTATGCCGTGACGGGGCTTTTTTGTGGGCGAAGCCAATTCGCGCCGATTATACCACGCTTTCTCCGCCTTGTCAAGAAATTTTTTACGCTTGGCGCAAATTAATTCAACTATTAGGTCTTTTTACATAAAACCTGCCTCAAACCCCGTTACAATGGGTTTCTTAGTGGTTCCGAAGGGCGCCGAAGTAGTAGAATTATGAAGTTTTTGCGGCGCGCCGACGCGGGGCGAGTAGTAAACAAATGAAATTACGCGCGAGCGAGTACAAATGTGAGAATATCCCCTAACCCACCCTGGTATTATACCATAGCGGGGTCATGCGTGTCAAGAAGAAACTTGCGCGGGGCTTTAAAAAGTTTTGCGGCGATTTGCGACAAATTTGGCACTTTTCGAACGATTTCTCGCGAAGCGAGGAGGTTTTTCGCGTCCCGCCCCCCGGAATTCGTGGCTGATATTTTATGAGCCAAGCTTGAAATTATTCTTGACTTGCGATAGTTGGCGATGTATAATATAGTTATGAAATTGAGAAATAAATACGAATATTACAGAAGCGAGTGGCACAAACACTGGCGAGTAGTAATCTGGCATCCGCTAACATTCTTATTGGTAATGATAGCAATAGCACACGGGTTTGACTTGTGAGCGAGGGAAATTTCTGGGCAATGATGCTCTGGTTAGCACTAGTGTGCTGGGTAGTAGATGGTTGCTCAAAAATCTTCAGCTAGGCTTAAAATAAATAAGCCCACCTATTGACAAGCGTATTCAGATTTAGTATAATATACTCATAATGAAAAATTTAATAACATACATCAAGGAACTAATTATGGCAGACAATGCAATCAGACCTAAAAACTACACAGATGAAATGGTCGCATCTATGACAGCTAAATATGTTGCTAACCCAACAAGAGATACAGTCGAGTCTCTAGCTAACGAATTCGGCAAATCAGTAAGAAGCGTCATTGCTAAACTATCAAGAGAAGGCGTGTATGTTGCTCAACCTAAAGTAACTAAAAGCGGCGAGCCAGTTGTTCGCAAAGCAGAACTAGTTGCTCAACTTGAAGCACACTTCGAGGTAGCGATACCAACTCTTGTAAAAGCTAGCAAAGCAGACTTACAAAAATTAGTTGACACACTCAGCTAAATGACTTAGAGCGTAGTAGTAAACACATATTGTTTGCTACTACAATCAGGCTCTATTTTTAAGCAACTTAGAACAAATTATTTTAAGTTATTTAAAAATAAATCTTGACATGGCTTTCAAAATTTAGTATAATATATGTAGAAATTGAGAAAAGGACAAAGAATAAAAAATAGCTTTCGGGCTTTATGATTGAGCAATAGCCAATAAATACATTCTCCTTCCTCGTTCTACCGCCATAACCGACATACGTGGCATCATCAAATAATTGGCAGTCGGCGGTATCCAACTTATCGCACTACAGTTTGGCACTCCAAGTAGTGTAATACTTGGCGAAAGTACTGTCTCGAAAGTAAGTGCCGTCCTACACAACGCAGGTGTAGCGTGATTGAGCCGTAGATACACGAAAATATCTCGGGAGCGGAATGCTCGATTGGCACAGTAGTAAATCTATTCCCTACCATAAGTCTTAGCCTTCGGGCTTAGCAGGATACCAGTAGTAGTAAAACTAGGTCAGCCAAACCTACAGATGTGATGGTACATGAACAGTAGTAAAATGAAGTCAGTACTCGGGTGGTATCACGAAACGCATACCCTCATACTTTAGCGCGACTCGTAGAGATAGCGTGTGGAAAGACTCCTCGCCCCACACAGTATGTGACTTCGGTTAGCACACGAAACATAAATAAAGTTGCAATATATAAGACGAGTGAAGTAAATAACAAATGGGCGAAATCAGACGCGGAGAGTTTTATCCCTAATATATTCACTACTTGCTGAGACTTATTGAGGAGAACTCAAACAGGCATCAAGGACATAGCGTATCCATGTGAAGTGCCAAAACCTCTAAGCTGTAAGACTTTTGTTCACGCAAGCAGGCACGCATGAGTAGTTGATGAACTATAGACGAAATGCGAATCAACAAAAGAAACGATTTTTTGAACCCAGCCAATGTGCTGGGTTTTTTTATGCCTCGTGAAAAATAATTCTTGACATGGCACTGTAGGCGTGTTATAATATACATAATTAAAAAATAACAAAAGAATTTTAGAAGGAGAAGCGATATGAACTTAACATTTTTAAACAAGACAGACAAAGAACTTGAAGCTATAAAGTTTGACCAAACAACAGATGGCAAATTAGCTAGGCAAGAAGTTCAAAGACGCAGATTAGTAGGCTACTGCGATGGCACAGCTATCAGACAGATAGACCCGAAAGCCGTCATAGTAGAACCCGAATCAACTTTAGGACAAGTAAGAATAAACGGTGTCATACAATGAGGGGGCGTAATCAAACTAAACAGCAATGGGCGAATAGACGAAACGCCAAGAGAGTATGGAATCACATAGTAGCAAAACTAAGTAGTAAAACTATAGAAGTGGATATTCCCGAAGAAGATGAATGGGATAGACACGAGAGGCACATGAAACCAATCAGGGAGGCTCAAAAGCACAATGATTATTGATGAGCAAACACAAATAGGGGTTCGTATCATACAAGGTACAAATATAGATGGGCTAGTACATCTATTAGTGAAAGAGAACCCCGCACTAGCACAGGAGTTATCTGACAAGATAGCATGGAAATTACAAGACAACGATTTAACAAAAGGAGAAAACAATGCCAGCTAAATTTAAAAACAGCGAAAGAGCTCACAACAGAGACGGCTTTGGTAGGCTAATCAAACAAACAAGCGGACCAAAGAGATATGTTCACCACTACTTAAAGTGCCAAAGTGAACAAACTTTATTTGATGCTATCAATAGTGATAGAACGAAACCAAAACACAGACAAAAGTTTGTAAACGAACTCGTAAGAAGAGGAGTAAAGATTGTGTGGAGAGATGCGTAATGTATGATAAACCAGTAAATAAAACAACAAGTGCAGCTAGAAAAATCTTTGAGATGAATCAGCTATCGGTATCACAAAATGATGGCATAGTTAGGACTGGTGATGGCACAGTAGTAGGCAGTCAAAAGTGGCTACTCAATGTAGAATACTCGCTAGACAGTAAAGAAGGCGAAGACTTTGTAGTCAACGCAGTCAGCGAAGAGGAAGCAAGAACTAAAGTAGAAAACCTATTGGTTGGAGTAGCAAAACGAAAAGGTATGGAACTAGGCAATGTTTTTGTAAACTTTGCTGCCACAAAGGAGACGATTGATGGCAAAAGATAATGTAATCCCGTTTCCAAACTTAAAAGCGCAAACGAATAAAGAAAAGGCTAGGATGCTTCAAATGAGGCTTGACGAAATTGATATAGAAAACAGGTATATCAACGAAGATATAAACTATCTACAGGCTTCTTTGAAGAAAAATCATGATGAAGCGGAAGCTATTCTAAAGAGTTTTGCAATAATAAATGGTGAAACACCTGTAATGGATTTTGAGAATGAGTGGGGAGATGACTTTGAGTTTACCCCTGACTTCGATATACCAGACAAAACAACAGAGAAGTGGGACGAGATAGGAGATAAAATGGTAGACATGGCTAAAAAGCTAGAAGATGCAGTAGTTCAACTAACACTCGACCTAGATATTAATAACGATAAACCAGAGGATAAATAGTGGAAAACATGGAAAAAATGGGAAAAGAGAATAGTATAAGCTATTCAGCTGAAGATGGCATACTCACCATTGTAGTCGATACAAACAAAGAGATTGGCCCATCAGCAAGTGGTAAAACTACATTAGTTGCTAGTAGTGGAGGTAACGCTTCAATAAATGTAGGTAATGATAGAGTACTAAAACTAGGACTAAATTTATATTACTAACATAGCAGCAAATTACACAGACGAACAAGTAGAAGTTATGGTGGCTTGGTATACAGCCGAGCCTACCAGAGATACAGTAGACACTATAGCCAAAGAGATGGATAAGAGTGTAAAATCTGTAATTGGAAAATTATCACGCGAAGGCGTGTACCAAAAACAAGTCTACAAGACAAAGACTGGCGAAGTGCCAGTTACAAAAGAGCAGTTAATTATAGAATTAGCATCATTCTTTGGAGTAGACAGTAGCAAACTTATGGGACTAGAGAAAGCCCCTAAGCAGGTAATAAAATTCTTGCATGGGCAAGTAGGAGGGATTAATGGCTGAGCATATGATGAAAAAGTATATTGCGAAAGTAGAAAAGACAGTATATGTAGTAGAAGAACTAGAGATTTTAGCAGAGACGGAAAAAGATGCTGAAGAAATGTTGGACGACTACTGCATTGATGACGATAATATGGCTGGCATAACCATCAGAGAAAAAGAAGAACAAGAAACTCATATCGATTCGCAATGGATTGATTCTAGTGAGGAACTATCAGTAGACGAGTTTATGGAAATCGATGGAGGTCAAACTGTCTACAGAGATTGAATTAGCTAAACTACAGGACGGACAGCTAGTATATGGCACTTACGAAGAAGTAGAAGAATACGCAGAAAAACAAAATACCTGTGTAGATAGATACTTTGACCATGTCAATACTAGCACAGTCTACAACAAATTTAAGTGGGTGGGAAATGGATTACATGACCCATACGCTGTATCAATTCCTTATGACTACTCAAAGCAAAAACCGAAAGGAAACTTCAATACTAGAGGAGTAAACAAGGATAAGTGGTAAACCTTAACCAAACCGTAGCGGGGTTGTTCTACCCCGTTTACCTTCACTAAACCGTAGCGGGGTCGCTAAAGTACAAAAGCTAGGGGCAAATTGCGTGTAGTTTGTGACAGTATAGTAGCAATTTAATGCAGTAGAGTGGGGTAAGTAGTGAATTAAAAATTTTGAATTGGTGAAAGTTATTGAAGTTCTTTAGTTGGAAAAATTGACGGTTCTTTAGCCAATTAGTTTTAGTGTTGTTGACCCCGCTTATTAAGTTAATATCGTGGTCAATATGGTTGATTTAATCGCATAACACACAACATTTAACAGAGACATCAGATAGCGAGCCATCTCTTCTAAGGAAGAGCTGTCTCTCATGTGATGCTCTTTAGTTAGGTTTTGTTGAATTGTATGAATATCAGTTATCTGTGTTATTATCAATTATTGTATATATTATACCACAATTTTAACAATAATACAAGTACAATTTTTGGCTATGTCATTGATGGAAAGGTCTGTGCGAGTTTCATTTAACATAAAAAAGTGTAATTTTTGATGTAGTTAAGGTTTTTTGAAGGGTAGGCGATCCTTTAACCTCAATGGTTGAAGTTGAGTTTCTTTATTTCGCTTTGTTTCTCTACGCTTAGCAGCGTTTTTAAGCCTCTGTTTCTTTTGTGCTGGTTTCTCGTAATACTCATTTTTGCGTATGTCGTCCATTAGTCCACTACGCTTGACTTTATTTCTGAAGTTCCGAAGAAGCCTGTCGAAATTATAATTTGGGTTATTCTGTTTTCTTCTCATTTACGCCTGCGAGTGGAATCGAATGTCCAGCCTCTTCTTCTCAAGTAGTGTACCTTGCTAGTAACTGCGCTCGCACTTTTGTTGAGTCGAACAGCGAGTTCCCCAGTAGATGTAGTACCATATTCCCTCTTTAATTGGCGGATTTCCGAATCAGTCCACTTGTTATTTATAATTTTCATATGACTATTATAACAAAATGACAAGTGAAAGTCAAGATTTATTTTCAACTACCCTCATAATTTTTCTTGACTTGGCTTCACCGAAATGTTATAATATACTATAAATCAAAAAACAAGGAAAAATTTATGATAATACATGGCAGTATGAAGTATACACCAAGCGGACGTAAACGCAAGACTAACGCTTATAAAACAAAAGCAAAGCCTAAGTTTGTGGCACAGGCTAAGAAGAACTTTAAACAAGTAGAAAAACTAGATAAAATACCTAGTATCAAATCTACAGGACACTGCACAGTTGCAGATAATAGTTGGAAGGTAGAGGCTAGTAAAAAGTTTACTGTTGCCCCTGCGTACAACAAAGGTGCGTATCAAGTGATACCAAAAGGAGATGTAAAATGGATTGGCAAATAGATGTATATTACCTCATATTTTTAGGGTTTTGCGTAACCACAACATGGATAGTAGCAAAACGAGAGGGCGTATCTCAGACGCTAGATTTCTTAAGAGAAAAAGGTGATATTGATTTTGACGACTGAAAAATAATTCTTGACAAAGTGGTGTAATTTTGGTATAATTATATAGTGAAATTTATAAAATTTTACAAGACTTTAAGCGCAGTTGTAGGTACTGCCATAACAACATCTACATATGTCTGGCACGAGTAGGAAACAAAATGCTTTCCGAGGGCGAGGTTAGGAGTACTCTTTCCACCAAGAGTCGGGTTTTGCAAGACATAATATTATAATAACCGAAGTATCGAAAGAACTTCACAGCGCGTGCCGAAAGGACGCAATAGGAGAAACCAATGACTGGATTAACAGCATTAAACTTTAATGATTTCGACAAATTATTTGTCGGATTTGATCGCTTACACAATGAGCTAACAAGACGGAACGAAACTTCCCCACTTACTAACTACCCTAGATACAACCTAGTGGCTATCGGAGAAGATGCATATCGCATTGAGATGGCTTTGCCAGGCTGGAAAAAGGATAACATTGAAATTAAGCAACATAAGAATAAACTTACCATAGAAGGTAACGAAAAACAAGAGTTAGATTCTGACGAGGAGCGTTACATCCATAAAGGATTGAGCGGTAAAACCTTTAGTAGAATCTTTACGCTTGGCGATTGGGTAGAAATATCTGACGCAGGTTTTAAAAATGGTTTATTAGTAATTAATCTACAGGTGAATACACCTGAAGCTGAACTGCCTAAGAAAATAGAGATAGGCTAGGAGAATACAAATGCAACAAGCAAGACGGTTCTTGAATCGTTATGCTAGTGTGCAAGCGTTTCAAGACATTAAAGCTAAATACTGTCCTGATGGACAAACTTGTGAAGTCATTATCATGTTAGGTGCTATGATAGGATTCATGTTTATAGCAATGAGACCAATTATAGTAATATGATTATAACAGACAATGCATTCGCAAAGTTAAAAGAAAGGGTTGCCCTAAGTAATACTTGGGGCATCCGCCTTTCCGTTAAAGGAGGGGGATGTGGTGGATATACATATGAGTTAAGTTACGCAGACATGCCAGATTTAACTGATGTGGTATATAAAAACATCATAGCAGTTGATAGTCTCAGTTGGGACTATGTAAAGGATGCCACATTGGAGTGGCAGGTTGAAGGAGTACAAGAAGAATTTGTAATCCAAAACGAACAAATAGAAAGTGGACGCTGTGGCTGTGGTGAAAGCTTTTACATGGATAAACTATGAATATAAGTAATACAGGAATAGATTTAATTAAACACTTTGAAGGGTGTGAGACTGAGGCATATTTATGTCCAGCAGGCGTACCAACTATTGGCTACGGACATATAAAAGGAGTGCAGATGGGCGATGTAATAACAGAAGCACAAGCACACGAAATGTTAGTAGAAGAACTAGAAGAGTACGAAAGTTATATAAATGATTTCGTTACAGTTAGCTTAAATCAAAATCAATTTGATGCTATGGTATCGTGGGTATATAACTTAGGTAGTGGTAATCTGAGAGCAAGTACACTTTTAAAAGTACTAAACTCAGGTAACTACTCAGATGTTCCAGAACAAATTATGCGATGGAACAAAGCAGGTGGGAAAGTCCTAGAAGGACTTACTAGAAGAAGACAAGCTGAGGCTAACTTATTTGGACATTAACTTTGAAGGCGAGACCTATCATATAGGTCAGCATATGTGGGACGCTATGTGCGCGCAAGCAGCAGAGCGTGAAATGACTATTGATGAGTATATTGCTGAAGCATTTACATTATTAAGGGAAAAGAAATTAACAAAGCAATCAAATTTAGAGCAGGACACTATCGTCCACTCACAGACGGATTAACGATAAAGCCTAGCGAAATTAATGGGTTAGGCTTACACACCCTCGAACCCCTAAAGGCGGGCATATTTTTAGGAGAAACTCATATTTGGGAAACCAATAGGGAGACTTGGATACGCACACCCTTAGGAGGATTTATTAATCACAGTTCAAATCCTAACTGTTTTATAAATACTAATATACACTACCATGACGGACAGCAAAGAGAGTTGTATACTATAAGACCTATAGAATCAGAGGAAGAACTCACAGTCTACTATACAGTAGGATATGATGACATTCTATGACAAACCCTTTAAACGACACTCTTGAAGAAGAACAAAGAGTAATAATATGCGAACAACAAAAAGAAATTAATACTTTAAAGCAGAATATTATACAACTGCGAGATATGGTAGCAGTAGAAAACGAAGCTAAATATCGAGCATATGTGAAAATAGCTGATTTGCAAAAGGAAAAACATGATACAGACATACGAAATAAAAATAATATTTGACGCTGATGTTGAAGATGGCGACCCTAAAGACTGGCTGCCCGAAGCATTAGAAGAAGGATACTTTAAGTACAAAACTCGAAAGATTTTTAGTACTGAAGTCAAACCTATAGATAAAGAAGACCCCATGAATAAATGGATTAAGGACTTCAAATGAGCCCAGAGGTGAATAATCTAAAGGTAGCCATAAGAGTACTAGAACAAAACCAAAAAGCAACAAATAGTGCTTCAATTTGGCAAAGCTACGAAGATGAGTTAATACCGCTTCGTAAAAAACTGGGAGAGTTAGAATGTCAAACGGACAACAAAACATAGGACAGTTTTCTGGTGATATGGATAGGAACGAAGTTGAGATAGACCTTAACAAGTTCATGGCTTTATTACAGGAAAAGTCCGAACTCAAAGATAGAATTAGAGAATTAGAAGATATAAGTAATGTAAACCCCTTTCAAAAGGTAGTGTTTTTAGCACAAACCGTTGATAGTTGGAGAATATTTCCAAGAGCATTTTTAAGTATTTATATGTTCCTTCTCTATTACGCAACATTTTGGTTCATGGATTTACCAGAACCATCATTAGAACAATCAGGCTTAATATCAGTATTAGTCGGAGCAGGCGCAGCTTGGTTTGGACTGTATGCTGGGACACATAAAGCCCCAACAGCAGGACAAAAAGATTAAAAAAACAACTGAACAAAAAATATTACAAGTAGCAAATTTATCACCAAGTGAGAGTGCTATAGAAAAAATTGTAGAGATACACCCCATGAAACAGATAGCTATTATGTCCGTAGTTCAGGCGGTCATGTTAGCATTTATGGGTGTATCTATGTATATAATAGGATTAATATGGTAGAAGTAGTAATATATAGTAAAGATAATTGTGTATTTTGTGATAAAGCAGTAAGACTTGCTTTTATAAAAGAAACAAAATGTACAGTTAAAAAACTAGGAGTAGATTTTGAAATAGAAGATATGTTTCAGATATTTCCAAATGCTAGAACTTTTCCTCAAATAATCGTTGACGGCAAGAACATTGGTGGGTATGCAGAATTTGAACAGATGTTTAAATGATTGAGATATTTCAAAATGTTCTTACCGAAAACCACAGAGAAGAAATTTATATGCATGCAATTAATGCAGACTATAAAATAGGGTGGGGTGATACTTCTACTTTTGAGTATAGGCAATACCCTTGCCTACACTCAGATATTAGTAGACCAGACTGGAGACAGCTAGACTTTGTTGAGGGCATACAAAACGAGCCTATGAAAGACTTAGTAAACGACTTACAGTTTGATAAAGCAGTAATAAACTTAGCAACACCTTCATCAATTCAATTTCCCCATACTCATGGGACATCAACAGTAATAACCTATTACATAAATCCAGATTGGAAAAAAGAATACTATGGAGAAACTATTTTCTATGATGATTCTATGACACATTGTATAGGTACATCTTTATATCACACAAACTCTGCTGTCGTATTCGATGGCAAGATACCCCACTCCATCAGACCAGCTTCACATATAGCGCCTAGTTATAGATTTAGTTTGTCAGTATTTTTTAGACAAAAGAACTTCATTGAAGAAGCAAAAAATATTTCTTGACACCGCCCTTAAAATTTTGTATAATACATTATGAATTTATTTTATTTAGACGAAAATTTAGATAAGTGTGCGGAATATCATGTGGACAAACACATTGTAAAGATGCCGCTAGAAGTTGCACAAATCCTATGCACAAGTATATGGATTGACCAATTCTTAGGATTTGTTCCTAGAGCTTTGAACAAAGAAGAAAGAGATGTGCTTAATGAAGAAAAAGCAAAGATAAAACATTTAAAGCCAGAGGAAAGACCTATCACACCATATCTACCAATGATGTACAATCACCCATGTACTATATGGGCTCGTTCATCACTAGACAATCATGAGTGGACACATTGCTATGGCAATGCATTGAATGATGAGTACAGGTATAGATATGGTAAGGAACACAAATCTATCGATCAAGTAGTAAATAAATTACCTGAGCCAGTTAATATGAAAAGAGTAGGATTTACTGAGTTTGGTTTGGCAATGCCAGACGAACTAAAAGATTATGATAATCCGATACAATCGTATAGAGACTATTATCATCTTGACAAAGCAACTTTTGCTAGCTGGAAATATAGAGACAAACCGCATTGGTGGAACGAGGAGTATGCAGACTATGAGAGTCGTATTACAAGATAAGCCTTACATATCAGTTTTCTTTCCAGCTCATTGGAGTCAAGAAAAGATAGATATTTGGTTGGCAAAATGGTATTCAGCTAGACAATTAACACATTAGGACAAAATGACAGACACAGAACAAAAACAATTTAATCACTACGGAGACTTCGTAGTGTCAACAACATCAGAAGAAAGCTTAAGCACAGTAGCATTAATAGATAGGCTGATGGAGTTAGATATACATACACCAGTAGAGTTCTCACAACTACTTACAGCATCAATAGGTATGCAAGCTGAGTCAGGAGAATTCTCAGAGGTAATCAAAAAGATTATCTTTCAGGGAAAAGAATTCAATGAACAAGAAAGATTTCATCTCATGCGTGAGTTGGGAGATGTCTTGTGGTATTGGGTGCAAGGCTGCAAAGCACTTGGGTATACACCTCAACAAGTAATGGAAGAAAATATTAAAAAATTAGAGAGTAGATATCCAAACGGATTTGAAGTTATGCGTAGTGAGATACGCAAGGAAGGTGATATATGATAGTGCTAATGAAAGAACACTATCATACCTTTCAACACGAAGATCGTACAGCAGAGGTATGGAAAACAATAAAAGGTGAGTGGGCTACTAGATACTATGACAAGAAGGGCGGAAAAGCTAGTGTCTGGGTAAAAGATGTAATTCATACGGGCAAAAGTGAACTATGGGCAGAAAATGCTGCCGAGAACTGGGTATTCGGAATAAACTCATGATGGAAACAATAGAAACAATACTCATGTTACCTTTTTACATTTTTAAATATGCTTTCTCTTTAGCTTTTTGGTTTTACCTAATAGTATTTATACAACAGTCTGATTGGTATTTTAACATAAGTTCAAAAATCAGGGAGAAATTAGATGCAGGGTAATAAGTTTAATGAAGATATAATCTTA
>Ga0181397_1000776_pt1 | contig 11788 bp, 9 predicted proteins | sample 20SPOviralmetaG_FD_130126 | JGI IMG/M metagenome (GOLD analysis project Ga0181397, IMG submission 130126) | Marine viral communities from the oligotrophic San Pedro Time Series (SPOT) site, San Pedro Channel, CA, USA - 20 SPOT_SRF_2011-02-23 | ecosystem: Environmental > Aquatic > Marine > Strait...
GAAGAACTCCTACAGAAGCAGAAAATTCTTTACACCAGACTTAGTTTGTCTGATGACCCTAAAGCAAAACTAATGAAGGAGAATATCATGAAGGAGGCAACAATGATTGGTTTTCCTGCAGATGTTGACTTGACCACAGTGTTTTCCAATATGAATGCTATGATTGCTAACATGAAGAAGACCATTGAAAAGGAGGGTTGACTTCCCAGTCTAAATACCCTATATTGAGGCTGCCTGATCCTCTACCAAGCTAAAGGACACAGACCAAATACAACTAATACGGAGAATACAATGTCTTTTAAAGACCTTAAAAAGCAGTCTTCCCTTGGATCACTGACTAACAAGTTGGTGAAAGAAGTAGAGAAGATGAACAACACTGGTGGAGGTGCAGATGATCGCCTTTGGAAACCAGAAATGGACAAGTCAGGCAATGGGTATGCAGTAATTCGCTTTCTCCCTGCCCCTGAAGGAGAAGATCTTCCTTGGGTAAAACTCTTCTCTCACGCCTTCCAAGGACCTGGTGGATGGTATATTGAAAACTCCCTGACTACTGTGGGAGGAAAGGACCCTGTAGGTGAACTGAACAGGGAACTCTGGAACAGTGGTAATGAATCTGACAAGGACACTGTGCGTAAGCAAAAGCGTAAACTGTCCTTCTATGCCAACATCTATGTTGTCAAAGATCCTGCTAATCCACAGAATGAAGGAGGTGTATTCCTCTATAAGTTTGGCAAGAAGATCTTTGATAAAATCATGGCTGCTATGCAACCTGAGTTTGAGGATGAAACTCCAATCAATCCTTTTGACTTCTGGCAAGGTGCTAACTTCAAACTGAAGTTGAAGAAGGTTGCTGGTTATTGGAACTATGACTCTTCTGAGTTTGATAGTCAGGGTGCCCTCTTGGATGATGATGATGCCCTTGAAGCACTTTGGAAAAAGCAGTATTCACTTTCTGCTTTCACTGCTGCAGATCAGTTTAAATCCTATGATGATCTGAAGAAGCGTCTTGATTATGTTCTTGGTAAAAAATCAACACGTATGGCAGCAGAGGAGACAGAGTATGATAACTATGCAGCAGCAGAGCAGAAGTCAGTCACTGAAGAGCAAGTCCTTAGGAAACTTGAAGATTCTTACCAAGCATCAAAAGCTCCTGAGACAACACCCACTTCTGATGACAATGATGATGACGCTATGTCTTACTTCGCTAAACTTGCAGACTCATAACCCTGTAATCAAAAATCAACTTTGATTCCAAAAATGGGGGTAAAAATTTTCCAAGAAAAAATTGACCCCCTTTACTTTTTAGAAAAGGTTTATGTTCTCACCTTGAACTAAACTTCTAGATACAAATTGTGTGCTACCTTCTTTATACTTCATCAAATTCTTGATGTCTTTGATTACAGTTTGAATAAGGTCAGGTCTCAACAAGAATATACTTCTCTTATCATCTTGAAGTCTTGATTCATACTCATAATTAGTTACACCTAAATTTGTATTTGTGATAGTGCTTTCTTTTCCTAGAGCACCATCATAGAAAGTAATAGAATAATCAGAAGGGACTTCAAGTCCCTTTTTTAATACAGTAAAACTTTCACTAGAGTCTTTTACTTCAATAGACTCATAGTGATGTATTCCATCATAATTTGTTACACCATATTTTTTATTCATATACAATTCAAATGTTCTATTACTCATAGGCCACTCATCTTGTATGTTTATAATATTATTTGACAATAGGATAATCCAATCATAATTAGGAGTGTCATAAATTTTGTTTGAGACATTATCAGGTCTCTCATCACCAACAATTTGATACTTTGTAAAATTAGTTAAATCCTGAAACAAATCATTATTCAGTTTAACTCTCTTAAAAAGATTTTTTACTTCTGTGTATGAGGATATACTCTGTTCACTAGGAATTCTATTAACATATTCAAAGTTTGGAAGATAGGAAAAGTAATTTGCCATTTTTAGTAACCCATATTTCGATGGTCGTTAAATCTACCTACATCAGAATCACTTTCACTATCATATTCATCTGCATAAATTGGTTCTATCTCACCAAAACTCATCTGTAAATCATAAGAAGTTAATGAACCAGTTTCATTGTATGTCATGTAAGTGCCGTCAGGTGTATAGTTGACATTTAAATTAGTCATTGCCATTGGTTTGAAAATATTCAAATATGGATGTTGCTGACCAGCATTTTCACCTTTTGCATTATATATGTACTCAACAGTAAAAATATTAGGTGTGAGTAAGAATAAATTAGAGGATGATCTCTGAACTGCCATATTCTTTTTAAAGACTCTAATTATTTGTTTTACTTCCTCTGATTCTTTTGGTGACCTTGGTGTAAATCTAAAGTTAAAAGCAAATGTACGAAGATTTGGCCCTTTAAAAAGAAGTTCAAGATTAGGATTTAGAGTTACTCCAGCAGACCTACCAAGAATGTTTGCACCAACTGCTTGACCAGCAAAATATGCAGTAAGAGCTGCTTGAGAGGCAGGATCATCAATTGCTGATAACACATCATTTGCCAAACTTTTAAAAGTTTCACCAATTATAGCTCTTGAATCTGCAAATCCACCTTTTGGATCAGCAGCTGCTCCAATTGCTTGAATCAGTCCTGTTGCAGCTCCTGCACCAAGCAACTGTAAAGGATTAATATTATCTCCACCCCAATTCACAGCATTTGATTCAGAAAAATTTGGTTGCATTGGAAGAATAATTGTTTCCAATGGACTATTATTAGATAATAGTCTTTCTTTTGCACTTTGTTTTTTGCCCAATTTCAAAGATTGTCTGCCACCAGCAATATATTTGTATGCTGTAATTTTGATGAAATCATATCCCAGATCTGGAATTGATAGTGGATACCTTAATAATTTTTTTCCAGTAGGAACTGTTTTTGCCTCATATGCTGCATTGCCTTGTGCCACAGAAGCATTGCCAAGTTCAACATTAGTAGATGATGAATTTGCTTTAGATTTATATAATTCACTACTTGCTAAAGCTTCGTAATCTACATTATCTAATTTAATTTTTGCATTGACTAATCCCTCTGTTGTTGCTAAATCTAATATTTTATCAAGTTGTAGAGAGGTGTGTGGTTGTGAAGGATCAAAAAATTGATTAAATTTAGATGAATCAGGAATTACTTTTGTACCATCTGATTTAAATATGGCTAATGATATATTTTGTGCATTACCAGGAAGTTTATGATACAACTCTATGTCACCAGTAGTGATATTGACTTCTGTTTCTACACTAGTTTTAGATTTAGTTGATTTATTTGCTGGGTCAATATAGGTATCAACTAATGATGTAGATCGATAAGCTGTTTCACCAAAAGGAGCACCTGTATATATTGAAAATCCTGAGTTGTTACTGGTTGCTGCCATTGATCATCCTTGCATTTAATTATTTATTAGTAAATGTTGAAAAGGAATAGATCTTGCATCCCTTAATTCAAGTGGGTAGATAACATGAAGATTACCAATCACTTCATCCCATGTGTAGTTTCTAAACTTACCCCAGTGATAATTAATACCTCTAAATCCCCATCTATCTACAGATACACAAGCAATTAAAGGATTTTGATCATATCTAATTCTTGGTGTCTTTGGTTGATATACAAAAGTGTAATATCTTCCAACATCAGGAACAACCTCCACTTCAGTAAGGACTTCAAGAAGAGCAATCATTCTATCATCAGCAGTTGTTTTGTTGATGATATCATCTACAACATATTCTAATCTATTTTCTGCGCTTTCTAGATACTCCTCTTGTTCCATAATTCTTCCTAGTATGATGTTTTTCTGGGAAGATTTGATTCTCCGTCATTATCTGAAACTCAATTCCATTATCTTTGGCAAACTCAGATGCTGCCTTCCACTTAGCTTTATTTATCTCAAAAGTTGCACATTCATACAAATATGACTTTGTTACCCTGCTCTTTTTTACAGGAGGTTTAGTTTGGTGGTCAGGTTTAATCTCTATAATATATCTTTTACCATCACTTTTCTCAATTAAGAAGTCAGGATAGTATCTATGAACCTTACCATCTGCAGGTGATACATATGGGATTGAGAACTCTTCACTTGCCCACTTCACAACACCTGGATTAGTATCACACTCTTTACAAAACCTTCTTTCCCAAGAACTTCTACAAATAATATTGTTGGGATTGCCCATATATTTGTCAGGGTTGGTGGGTTTATATTTTGTTTTCAAAGATTGTCCCACTTTCCTCCTACATAGTATGGTAATCAAATTTATTTATAGATGCCTACTGGACCTGGCGCAGGTATTAAAAAATATACCACAGAGAATTTGATCACAAAGCTGATGCATTCAGCTACTACATCAAACTACTTTTTGTCTATCAATGTCCCTCGTGTTGTATTAACACACATTACAAAGACAAAAGGTTTAGCCATAACTTCTAATCTTAGAGAAAGAATTAATATTGCTTGCACTAGTGCTACTCTTCCTGGTTCATCATTTGCAACCCATGATGTAACATCTGATTATATGGGTGTTACTGAAAAGATGGCATATAGAAGAATGTATGATGATCAAATGGCAGTTGAAATGTTAGTTGATTCTGAATATAAAACTCTTCACTTTTTTGAAGGATGGATGGATTACATTTCTGGAAAAGGAATTAGTGATAGAGGAAATAATGAGAATTATAAAAATTTTAGAAATGGATTTAGGATGAATTATCCTGATTCTAATCCTGGTGAACTGGGTAAAGGTTATAGAGAAAAAAATCTAATTGAGTTATATAAATTTGAAAGAGATACATCAGTGTCTCAAAGTATTAAGTACACAATGGTACAGGGATTTCCTATTTCCATGAATGCCATGCAACTCAATTATGGTGGCACTGAAGTTCTTAGATTGACAGTAAACTTTACTTTTGTAAGATATGTAACTGAACCATATACTCCTGGTTCATCTACACCATCACCTCCATCAACCAATCCCAAAACTACTATTAAGGGAATACCAGATCAACCTTTTCAATTTCAACAAAATAGTGGATTTCTTCTTAATCAGAATTTATATAATGAATTTGGTCAATTTATTCCACCATCTCAGAACATTGCCTAAATATTCACACTGACTTCATCATAGGATATCATGCCTTTACCAAAGATTGTTACACCAACATTTGAGTTGGATTTGCCTTCATCAGGAAAAACAATTAAGTATAGACCCTTCCTAGTAAAGGAAGAAAAACTTCTAGTCATTGCACTTGAGTCTGAAGACTCACAACAGATTACAACAGCAATCAAAGCAGTTATTTCTGATTGTATTCTTTCAAAAGATGTAAAGATTGAAACACTACCAACCTTTGACATTGAATATCTTTTCCTTAATATTAGAGGTAAGTCTGTTGGTGAGGTTGTAGAGGTTAATATTGTATGCCCAGATGATGGTGAGACTGAGGTCAAGATTTCTATTAATCTTGATGAGATTCAGGTTGTTAGAAATGAGGAGCATACTAAAACTGTAAAACTTGATGATACTTACTTTATGGATATGAAGTATCCTTCTCTTGAACAATTCATTAGAAACAATTTTGAATTTGAAAACCCAGATATGGATCAATCATTTGAATTGATTGGTTCTTGTATTGATAAAATTTATGATAATGAAGAGGTTTGGTCTACAAGTGACGTAAGTCCTCAAGAAGTAAAGGATTTTCTTGAGCAGTTGAACTCTACACAATTTAAAGAGATTGAAAAGTTCTTTAGCACTATGCCAAAACTTTCTCATACTATTGATGTGAAAAATCCAAAGACCAAGAAGAAGAGTAAAGTTACTCTGGAGGGACTGTCAAGTTTTTTCGCATAGGTATGGCACACATGGATATGATGTCATACTATAAACTTAATTTTTCCTTGATGCAGTACCATAAATATTCATTAACTGAGATTGAAAATTTGATCCCTTGGGAGAGGGAAGTTTATACCATTTTACTTGAGCAACACCTTAAAGAAGAAGAGGAAAAGGCAAAGAGAAAGTAATGGCAACTACCCAAACTAATGTAAACAAGGAAGTTAATCAGGGTATCTTGCGCGATTATCTTGGCATTAGTGATGGAAGTGATATTGATTTTGGTACATATAAAACACTAATTCAAGAAAAGATTACTGCTGCTAGAGTAAGTAGCAGTAAGGTGGATAGTGGTGACATAGCAATTCTTACAAAGGAATTTGTTAGAATAAAGAAGATAAAAATACCAGGTAGTCAAGAAAAATCCAAGATTGACGCAAAGAAATTTTTTAAAGAGCAAGAGAAAGCAGCAAAGAAAGTTGCAGAAAAATCTAACAAAGCTGCTGAAAAAATATCAAAACAGAAATTTATAGGCACTGCCACAAATCAAAAATCTGAAAAAAAAGAGAAAGCAAAACCACAACTTTTACTTCCTGGTGGTGCAGAACCACAACAAGAAAGTGTTAGTAATGATGAAGTAAAGAAGGGTATTGATGATGTATCACTCAAACTTTCTGGACTTAAGGACAACCTGCAAAGTATCTTAGATACTCTAAAGAAGCAAGCAAAACTTGAACTGAAAGAAGATAGAGAAGAAAATGCTCAAGCTCAAAAGAGTAAGAGAGTAGATAAAGAAAAATTATTAGAGAGTAAAGGTAAATCTACAGGGGATGATAAGAATTTAGCTAAGAAGGCAGTGAAACCTGCAAAGGGAATTTTTGATATGTTGATGGATTTCTTTAAAAATATCTTACTTGGAGGAGCACTTTTATTCTTATTAAAAGTATTAAAAGATCCAAAGAAATTTTTACAACCTTTGATTGATGTTTTTAATAATGTTTTAAAATTCTTTAATGGTATTATAGGAGGAATCAATGGTTTCATAGATGGATTTAACAAATTTGTACTAAGTCCAATTAATGATTTTGTTCTTAAACCAATTCATTCATCTTTGAATTTTATTGAAGATAGAATTAATGATGTTCTAGGTCTTTTTGGTGCTGATCCTCTTGAAAATATATCAGAACAACCTCCAATATTGGAAATTCCTAAGATACCTGAGATTCCAATGTATGATCCTTTTAATGTAAGACCTGAAAATCAAAAAGCACCACCTGTTCAAACATTTTCTGGTGGTGGTCAGATAACAAATAATAGTATTAATATTACAGGTGCAGGTGCTGATACTCAATTGATTGCTGCTCAACCTGGTGAGATTGTAATGAGTAGAGGTGCTGTTAATAAGTATGGTGCAAGTAATCTATTAGCAATGAATGCTGCTGGTGGTGGTAGTAATGTTCCCAAAAATAATAACAATATTCAGGGATTTAGTGGTGGTGGATTGGTTGGTGGTACAGCAGGTGCCAACTCTCCTGATAGAGCAGGTGGAAAAGCAAAGAATACAAAAGTTTTCTTACACTGGACTGGAGGAGATCATAATAGTAATGTTGGACCATATCACCAAGTTTTTAGTGGTAGTGGCAAACCATTTAGAAATGCATCATATGGTGTTGATAATAGAGATGGAACTGGTGGATATAATGGAAACTCAATTGCTCTGGCAGCAGCTGCTATGGGTCATGGACCACCAAGAAAACCTTACAGTGATAGTAGAGGGTGGAAAGAAAATCCACTAACAAACGCTCAGACCACTGCTATGGCTAAAGAAGCAGCAGGTTTATTAAAAGCATATGGTCAGACTGCTGCTGATGTAGATAAGAATGTGATGACTCATGGAGAAATTGAAAGATTTGGAGTTAAGAGTGGAAAGTTAGGTAGTGGTGTTCAAAGATGGGATTTAGATTCTCTATCACCTGGACCATATAATCATCCAGGTGGGTTTTTCTCTACTAGACAAGTTAAATCAACTGGTGGCAACCAGATGAGGTCTAAGATTAAGAGTTTCATGGCAGGAGGTAACGGATCATCAGTATTCACTAGACCAAAGGGAGTTAGTTCTACAAACTTTACTTTACTTACTGCTATGGGTAAAGATTCAAGGCAAAAAATCCTAATGAGTAAAGTGGGTGATAAAGTTGATGGAGTAACAGTCACAGAGAGTTTGAGAAGTGAGACAAATACATACAATCTTGCAAAATCTGACTTTGATAAGATGACTTTAGCAGCTACATCTAGTGTCAAAGACCCTGCTGAAACTGCTGGCACATCTGCACCTGCCAATATTACATCTTCTCCAACAAGACAAGCACCAGGTCCTAGAGTAGTTGATAATAGTATTTTTATGGGTCCAAATCAGGGAGATGGTACAGTGCCTAGAGGTGCCACACCTACATCACTTGCTGGTAATGCTAATGGAACTGAAGGAGTTCCTTCTTTTTCATCACAAGATTCAATGAATACTGAGACTCTTATTATTAAATCAATCTATAGTTTGGTAGGATAATATGGCTGTTTTTCTACTTCCTCTTGCTAAAGGTTTATTGAGTGCTGGTGCAAAGGCAGGCGCTAAAAAAGCGCTTATGAATAAAGCAAAAAGTGTTGCTAGTAATAAAGCAAAGAAATTTTTAAAAAATAAAAAAAGTAATAAAAAAACTAGAAGCACAAGTTCTGAAAAATCAACAACAAGTAAAGGTGGTGCTCTAGTAAAAGCAATGAATGGTGGTGGTGTCACTGCTATGAGAAAATCATCATCTGTGAAAGTTAAGAATCCAAATTTAAGTGCAAAGGGGTCTAAAATTGGTTTTCAAAAAATCAATATTCAACTTGATAATATCAATAAGTTAACAGGTTCTATTGATGATGCTCTCAAAGGACAATATCAGAAAGAAGTTCAGGAGAGAAAAAGCAGAAGAGAAGCAGCAGCAAAATTAAGAAAGTCAAGAAGAGAACAACTTCTTGAGGGTGGTAAGAAAGCAGCAGGTGTTGCTTCTGGTGTTGTTTCTGGAGTTGGTGGAGCATTTGATTTTATGGGATTCATCACCAACATATTACTTGGTGGTCTTCTCCTTTTTCTTGTAAAGAGTTTCAAAAAAATAATTAGTGCATTTAATTTTGTAAGAGATAATCTTTACTTGGTATTTGCTTCTTTAAGAGCAATACTGCAAGCATTCAGATTAGCAGGTAGTGGACTTAAAGCCTTTGTTAGAGGTGCCATCAAGGCACCACTTAAAATTATAAAGGCAGGGTTTAAGGGATTTTTTAGATTATTCTCATCAATATTAAGGAAAGGTGGTTCTCTAATTGGTGCAGGATTAAGAGGACTTGGCAATGCTTTATTTGATTTTGGTGCAGCAGCGATTAAAAGAATAAAAGATTTAGCAGTTGTAGCAGGGAGAGGTTTAGTTCGTGGTGCTAAAGCTGCTAGAGATTTAGCAAACTTTTTAAGAAAAACAGCACCTCTAACAAAACTCAGGTCAGCAGCTGGTAAATTATTTCAAAAAGCACTAGCAACACCAGCAGCACGTCTTGCTAGTAAAATATCATATACAAGATTAGGTAACAAAGCAGCTGAATTGATTTTTGATGCAAGACTTGGAATAAGGTCTGCTAAAAAAGCATTAGCACCAGTGTTATCAACAGGTAAAGATCTCCTCAAAGCTGGTGCTGCTGGAGGAAGAAAATTAATAACTGAAGGAGGAGAGTTATTAGTAAGGGGTGCAGATAAGGGAAGACGTGCAGCAAGTGCTTTAAAAGGTAAAGTAAGTCCATTCCTTAAAAAACTCTTGGGTAGTAAGGGAGCACAAGAAGTAGCAGGTGCAGCACCATTTCTCAAAAGATTAAAAGGTCCATTAAGTAAAATCAAGATTCCAATCATTGGACCACTCCTTGTACTTGGTATAAATTTACTTGATCCTGATGTAGGTGTAGAGGAGTCAATCTTCAAAGCATTAGGAACAGCAGTTGGTGAGATTATTGGCACATTAGTTCCTATACCAATTCTTGGTACATTGATTGGTGGTCTTCTTGGTGAGTATGGAGGTTCTCTTCTCTATACATTGATTAGAGGTGGTGGTATTGGACCATTTCAAAAAAGAATAAGTGAAGACTTTAAAAAACTAATTGATGTAGGTAAACAGGGGTGGGAATTTATAAGTGGTGGAACAAAAAGATTGATTGATAATTTTCCAGAGATAAAAGTTCCTAAAAAACTTGGTCTACAGACAACACTTGGTTTAATGTTTCCATTAGTTGGTCCTCTTCAAGGAAAAAGACTTGGTGCAAGGATAGAAACCCTTCCTGATCTTGGTGCATTTTTTAATATGGATAAGATGGGGTCATTAATGAAAGGTTCATTCTTCCCTGATAAATTTGATATGCCAAAATTTAAAAGTGTAGAACCCAATTTAGATGATTTAACTGAAGAAGAGCAGGCAATGATAGATACTATGCCCACAAAAACCAGCACACCTACAACACCTTTGGTGGGTGAGGTTAAAGATCCAAAAGAGACTGATGGACAATCTGCTCCAAAAGCAACTCCAACAACTGGAACTGGATTAAAAGATGTTGTTCCTACTGCTAACCTTATGGCAAGGGGTGTTGGCACTGGTGATGTTGGTATGACTAGTGGAAGAGGAATGAGGATGAGTCCCACACTGGGAAGAATGAAACATCACGCTGGTGTTGACATTGGCACTAATGGTGAGAAAGGATATTTTGTAGCCTTTAAATTGAAAGGAAAGGTAAGTCTTATATCTAACTTGTCTGGATATGGAGAAACTGTTATAATTGAGGCAGGTGGATATGATTTCTTATTTGCTCATCTTGCTAGAAGATCAACTCTTACACAGGGTCAACCTTATAACGGTGAAATCATTGGTGAGATTGGTAACACTGGAGTTGGAACAGGTGAGCACCTTCATTTTGAAGTTAGATCAGTTGGTGGTGGCAGTGGAACTGATGTAGATCCAATGCCTTTTGTAAAACATCTTGTAATTGGTAGAATGGGAGATGGTTCTGCAGTTGGAACGCAAACAGCACCCTCAACAACATTCTCGCAGGTTACTGAATCTGTAATAAGACCTGCTTCACCAGGGTCTTCAGCACCTGCTGCATCTAGAAACTTAGAACAATACCCCTCATATGATGATGCTCAAAGAAATATCATTGTGATGGGTCAAGGTGGCAGAAGAGGTGGTGGAGGGTCATTACCAAGTAGAGGTGGTGGTACTACAATGAGAACAGGTGCTTCTACAACTGACATGTTAAATAGTTATTATAAACAACAACTCTTAGGGTTACTGTATAAAGTAGGATAATGGAAAAACTGGCAAAACCTTTCGAATCTGGTGATATTGTAGATTTTAGTATTAGCTCTAATTCTAAAAACTTTTCTATTGACATCTCACCAAGTGTTGTTGAGTTTAGATATTTTGAAAGTGTCTTATCAAATACAATAACTGCTACGGCAGTTGTTACAGACACTGGTGTTCAGGAAGGAAGCAAGATAGGTGAAGGCAGTATTATTGATGCTCTACCAATTAGAGGTAGTGAAAGAGCAGATATAACTATTCAAGATAATGAAGGAAATGAATTACAATTAGAACTTTATGTGAATAGAGTTAGAAATAGTGTTCCAGGCACTCAAAATGAAGTATTCTTTATTGATTTTTCATCTAAAGAATATTTTGCTAATGAGCAGTTTAGAGTAGTCAAGAGATACAAAGATGCTCCAATCTCAACACATGTTTCTGATATCACCAAAGCAATGGGTATCAGTTCAATTGATGTTGATGATACTGCTGGTAATTATAATTTTTATGGTAATGATAGAAAACCTTTTTATATCCTAACCTGGTTAGCATCCAAAGCAATTCCA
>Ga0181397_1000777_pt1 | contig 11778 bp, 10 predicted proteins | sample 20SPOviralmetaG_FD_130126 | JGI IMG/M metagenome (GOLD analysis project Ga0181397, IMG submission 130126) | Marine viral communities from the oligotrophic San Pedro Time Series (SPOT) site, San Pedro Channel, CA, USA - 20 SPOT_SRF_2011-02-23 | ecosystem: Environmental > Aquatic > Marine > Strait...
CAGAGTTCATTGTGTTGGATTTCGTAGTTCAACCTACAGGAGCAGCATTTCCTGAATAAGTTTAATTTATAAAGTAGATTATCTTATAAGAAAAAACCCCAGTCTTTCGATTGGGGTTTTTTTGTTTAGGAGGATCAATGGATAAATTTTGAGAGTTCCAAATAAGTAGTCACTCACAACCCACTAAACCGATTCCAAATTATCGTAGTATATCGGTAACCCACGAATCTATTTACATTAGTTCTAACATAGAGAATGGTACACTATAAATCCTACCATTCATTTCAACTAAAGCTTTCTTGATGTTCATCTTAGTGATTACACCAGGTGTTTTTTTAGTCTTCTGAACTACATAAACTTTAGAACCAACAACCAATGAAGTTTTACCTAACATAGTCTTACATTCACTAATAAATGAAGATAATTCATTTAATTCTGATAGTGAATTTAGTCCTTTAATTTGTTGTTTTATTTTAATCATAATTTATTTCCTTTATTTGATACTCTAATATAACACTAAAATACTATACGAGTCAAGCTTTTTTTTTATTTTTTTTAATTTTATCCTAATTTAATCAATTCTTTCCAATTACCTTTTGGAGCAATACCACCTAATTCAGCATTTCCTATCCAATAATTTCGTTCAGATAGATTCCACAATGGATGAATCTCATCACCTATTTGTCTTACAACTTGTTCTGCTACAAACTCTGCATCTTTTTTTTCCGTATTGTTTCCAACATCATTTAAAGTTACATTATCTGGTACTTCTATCTCTACATAAATTTTTGCTTTATACATTGCCATTTAAACTATTCCTTATTCTTCGTCATTAACCATAGTTTAATATACGAATACCCTATATTAATGTCAAGCTTTATTTTAAAAAACTTCAATAAAACTTCTAAGAGTATATCATATACCAATATACACTTTTTTTACTTTTGTGATATTTATTAGTGTATTGAAAATTAAAGACTTTTTAGGAGAAAGAAAGTGGCTGAATTAATAGACCCAAGTGAAATATTTTTTACCCCGTTTGAACCGAAAACGAAAAATCGTTTTATTATGTACATCGATGGTATCCCTGCATATTTAGTGAAAACGGCCAATAGACCTCAAATCACATTTGAAGAGGTTGAAATTAACCATATCAATGTTAAACGATATGTCAAAGGAAAGGGTACATGGGAACCTTTAGAAATATCATTATATGATCCAATCGTTCCAAGTGGTGCTCAAGCAGTTATGGAGTGGGTTAGACTTCATCACGAATCAGTAACAGGTCGTGATGGATATTCAGACTTCTATAAAAAAGACATAACATTTAATGTACTGGGACCAGTTGGTGATAAAGTAGAAGAGTGGCAGTTAAAGGGTGCATTCATCCAAACAGCTAACTTCAATGATTTAGATTTCGCAAATGGTACTGATGTTGCAGATATTAATCTAACACTTCGTTACGATTACGCAATCTTACAATTCTAATAGGAGAATAGAATGGCATTTTCAGACATATTTAAAGACGATAACGAATACAACGAAAAATCTATTATAGGATTTGGTGCATTTGCTATCATGGTAATATTTGCAGGTGCAGATGTTGTAACTGGACTTATGGGTAAAGATTTAGTAATCAACGATGTTGTTTACAATTCTTTCTTATTTACCACATTGGGTAGTTTCGGTATTGCAGGAGCAGAAAAAGTTTTAAAAAAATAAATTGAAGTTTTTGTACACTTAGTACATAGTTATTAACATATGGTTATACAATCTTATACAATCTTAGGAGATACATAAATGGCAGCAGCAGAAAATCAATTCGATTTTCCTACTGAAGTTCTATCTTTACCATCAAAGGGATTATTATATCCCGAAGATAGTCCACTTCGCTCAGGAACAATCGATGTAAAATATATGACAGCAAAAGAAGAAGATATTCTAACATCTACAAACCTTATTGAAAAGGGTGTAGTTATAGATAGACTATTGGAATCAGTAATTGTAAATGATAAAATCAAAGTAGAAGACTTACTAATTGGTGATAAGAATGCAATTATGGTTGGAACACGAGTATTAGGTTATGGTAAAGAATATCCAGTACAGATAACAGATCCAGACACAGGTAAAACAATAGAATCTGCAGTTGATTTAACTACATTAGAACACAAGAAGTTTAACGAGAAAGTTTTTACAAATGAAAATAAATTTGAATTCACATTACCAAATTCTAAAAGAGTAATTGAATTTAAATTATTAACACATAAAGATGAACTTGAAATAGAAGAAAAACTTAAAGGTTATGATAAGGTAGAAGAGTTAACTGGAGTAAGAAACGAACTAACAATAAGACTTAAACATCAAATATTATCAGTAGATGGTAGTACAGATGGTAAGAGTATTAGTGACTTTGTTGATAATGCATTTCTTGCACTTGATACAAGAGAGTTTCGTAAGTATGTAACTTCTATTCAACCTGATATTGATTTATCAATCAACTACACAAGTGAAACGGGTAAAGAACATAAAATACCCATTGCACTTGGGATTGACTTTTTTTGGCCAGCCGGCGACTAACAGGCCGGCAATACACGAAGAAATCTTCAGCCTAACATATTACGGCAACGGCGGGTTTACCTACCAGGCAGTGTATAATATGCCCATTCCACTAAGACGATTCTACATTCAAAAGATAATGGATGCAGTAGAAGAACAAAAACAAGGTATGGAAAATGCACAGAAAAAATCTTCATCAACACCTCGTCCCAACTTTCAGAAATCTTAAAACTTGATATTTATTATTGATTAACAGGAGTAGAAATGTCAAAAATAACAATTACAGATAAAAAACTAATACCAGAATTTGTTGGTTCATTGTTTAAAGCAATTGCAACAAAGAGAGCCAAAAAGAATGTATTAAAACAATTATCTAAAGATCCTGTAATCAAAAGAAGTATTCAGAAGATTGCACAAATCGATAAAGAAACTCAACAATATCTTGATAAGAAAATGAAGGATCCTGAATTTAACCAAGATATGAAAGACCTCGGAATCGATTTATAAAAAAGTAATCTTTCGGTTATACCATATAATTTAATATAGAGACACAAATGGCAGACAATACCGGCAAGGCAAAAAGAGATTTCGAGGATATACAAAAATCCACAAAGGCCACTAATGATTTCATTAAGGAAATGGCAAGAGAATTTCCTGATATCGTTAGTTATACCAAACAACTTGCCCAACAAATGGGTGGATACAAAAAGTTATCCGATGATTCACTCGACACCTTAAAAAAATCAAACGACTTAACAAGAGAAATATTAGGTAATCGTAGAGATATACATAAGGAATCGTTTGCAACAAAAGATTTATCTGAATTAGAATACGAATTTCAAAGAAAAGGACTTACCAATAGATTAAAGTTAATTCAGAAGTTAAAAGAAGAACAAAGAATTCAAAAAGGTATTAACAATAAAATAAGTGCATCTGCCAATATGGCAAAAAAGTTTGGTGATAATTTATCCAATAGTGTAAAGAACATTCCATTTATAGGTGATTTCTTATCCACTGCAATGGGATTTGATGACATGGGTGATCAAATGAGTGACTCGGTACGAAATAGTATGGGTCCAGGCGGTGGAATTGGATCATTTCTAAATAATGCTGGAGCAGAATTCTCAGGAGCATTTACTTCTGATGCATTTAGAGGTAAAGAGATGTCACCAGAAGATTTAATAGATTTAGATCAGTTTAGAGAATTAAAGAAAAGTGGTAAGTTAATAGAATTATTTCCAGATGGTCCTGAAGATGATGCAGAAAGATTTAAAAAATACCAAAAAGAGGTATTAGGTAGAGTTCATGTGGGTTCAAGAAATATATTCGAAAAATTTAGAGATTCAGTTAGAGAGGCATTGAATATGGGTGGACTTGGTATGAGAACTGCATTAGTTTTCTTAGCTACATTCGGTGCAGTAATCGGAAAGGGATTAAGTCAAGGATTAGTAGCATATGATCCTGAAAACTTTATAAAAAGTTTTTTACCTGGATTCCAAACCTTTAGAAGTACATTTGGAGATATAGATAGATTTAGTTTCAAGACTGCTATGAGTTTACTTATATCAAAAACTGCATTTGGAATCACATCAGAAGATGCATTAAAATTAGCTCAAGCTCAAACTGAAATATCAAATTTATCTATAGACCAGGCATTAGCTCAACAAAGAACTACTGCAGAACTTGCAAGACAACGAGGTGTAAATCCTGCAGATGTTATAAAAGATATGGCAGATAATTCACAATTGATTGCAGAGTTCACAAAGGATGGTGGAGCTAATCTTGGACTTGCAGCAATCGAAGCTCGTAAATTAGGATTAAGTCTCGGTACTACTGCAAAGATTGCAGATACATTATTAGATTTCGAATCAAGTATTGAAAAGGAAATGGAAACATCAGTATTGTTGGGTAGACAATTGAATCTCGAAAGAGCTCGTCAACTTGCATTTGATGGTGAAACATTAGCACTACAAAAAGAAATTGTAAAACAAGTTGGTAGTGAATCAAAATTAAGACAAATGAGTGTTATACAAAGAAGAAGTTTGGCATCAGCACTTGGTATAGATGTACAAGAATTAAATAAAATTGCAAAAGGTGAAGTAGAATTTAAAAATGGTATATTAGATAAGTCAATAGAAATTTTGAGGAAGTTTTCAGGTGCACTTGTAGGTGTGTTGGGTATTCTAACAACTATTGTTGGAGTTAGATTGGCACTTGCTATAAATAGAAACTTTTTTTCGACAGAACGAAATACTGCCGCAGTAAATGCAAATACAGCTGCAATGGTTGGTGGTGGTGGTGCATCAAATCTATCATCGAGGTCGAGAACAGGAATGACACCAGGTGGTACTTTTGATATGAGAACTAAAAAAGGAAAAGCACTTTCAAGAGCTGCAAAAGTTAGTAAATATACAAAAGGTAGTGCAGTACTATCAGGACTACCAGGATTAATGGAAGCAGGAGTCGCTGGAATGCAGGGAGATATGAGTGGAGTCGCATCAGGATTAACACAGGCCGGAGGTGGAATCGGTGGAGCAGCACTTGGAGCTACAATTGGTTCATTCTTCTTACCAGGAATTGGTACTGCAATTGGTGGTGTAATAGGTGGATTGGCTGGAAATCTTGCAGGAGATAAAGCTGGAGATGCATTGTTTCAAAGTAAGAGTGAAGAACAATTTGGTTCAATGGTAACATCACTTGAAAAAATTAGTAATAATACAAAAGGAATGAATGACATGGGTATGTCATATTAGGAATAAAAAATGGGATTATTAGAATTAACAAAAGATTTATCGAATTTTAAGTATACCGATTATAGTCAAGTTGGTACTGCATATGATTTCATGGGAAATGATCATGCAAATGGATTTACTAATAATATGGCATTTCCAAATACACAATTTGTTGGTATAGATGGTAGTAAAACAATATTTGATACAAACAATACAATCACATTAGGTGGTAAAGATATTGGTATACCACAATCAAATATTCCAAGTCCTTTTAGTATTAAAGATATAACTGGTATAGATCCAGAATTTGGTGGAATTCATGGTGGAACCGAACCAGGTAACATACCACCACACCAAGATATACATACTCAATTTGATAATGGTGTAGGAACATTAGATAATCCACAACAAAATTTCCCAAGTCCATTCAGTATTAAGGCAGTGGACAATATCAATCCAACACTCGGAGGAATTCATGGTGGAACTCTACCAAATAATGTACCACCACATCCAGACTCACATACTTTATATGATGATGGTGTAGGAATATTAAATAGTCCACAAGTAAATGTACCGAGTCCATTTAGTATTAAGGGTATTAGTGGACTTAATCCAAATTATGGTGGGATACATGGTGGTACTGAACCAGGTAATAATCCACCACACCAAGAAGAACATACTTTATTTGATGATGGTGTTGGTACAGGTGGTATTGATGAATCACTACAAGAAACAGGAACATCACAGACATATACCGTATTACATTCAGGTTATGTTGTAGGTGATAGTGGTAGAATACCATTAAGTAATCAAGTTGTTTTAGGTGATGGAGATCCTTTAACAAGTGAGGGTGCATCACCAATAAGATTATATAATCAAGGAATTGGAGTTGCAAATACAACCGATAATGAATCATTTAGTTGGGGAACTGATCATACTTTATCACTTGGTGTTGGACAAACTTATGGTGTTCGTGATATAAGTGGAGCAGTTACAGGAAAAAAATATAGTGTACCATTTATGTTTGGTGAAGATATAGGTGAAGATATAAAAAGTGCAATAGATAGACAATACACAAAAATTGGTGGAAATAAAGGATTAAGACAAGGTGGTGGAATTTTCTCTGAACCATTCATTATTAGAGAAATCGGAACTAACGATAAGTTTCTCGGATTAGACAATGGTAGTGCACTTTTATTGGCAGGAGCTATTGGTGGATTAAGTGGGGGACTTGGTGAAAATGGTAGTTTCTCTGGAGCTGTAACATCAGGATTAAGTACTGCAGGAAGTGTATCACTAATTAGAGGTGGTATAATAACACAAGGGACACAGGCCGCAATTGATCAAGTTAGAATAGGTAAATTTTTATTATCACCAAGAGGACTTATTTGGAATTTAAAACAATATGTTTTACAAAGTTTTAATTCTCAAGATGGAACAAGAATATTTAATCCACTCTCAACAAGTAGAGCTATGGGTGAGGCAGTACTTGGTGGTGGTGCACCACTAAAAGATGCTAATCCATTAACAGGTCAACCAATACGACATATGACATTTGATCCATATGAGAAACTTGCAGTAAAGTTATCAGAGGGAGTAAAGGATGTTGGGGATGCAATAGTAGCAGGTGCCTCTAAATTACGAAGACCGAGTGAAGATACTTCAAAGACAGATAAAAAGACTGCAGAGGTAGTTAAAGATTCATCACCATCAGATAGTGGTGGTTTTGCAAAAACAATTTTAACCAAAACAATAGAAGCTGGTAAAAAGGCCTTAGGTAAAAGAGAACTATCAGTAACGATTAATGATAGAGATAAAGATTTACAAGTACCTTATGGTGGTAAATTCGGAACATTAAAAACAGACGAGTTACCTACCGATTTAATAAAATTTAGAATCAGAGATGCAGTAAATGGTAAGTGGATAATCTTTCCTGCATACCTTGAAGACATTACAGATAATTCAAGTGCAGAATATACAACTGAAAGATATATTGGTAGACCTGATGCTATTCACATTTATCAAGGATATACAAGAAATATATCATTAAGTTTCAAAGTTGCTGCATTAAAGAAAAATGATATTCCAATAATTTGGGAAAAGATGAATTACCTAAAAGGTTTAACCACACCAACATTTAAGAAAATAAGTGAAAGTGATAATGAAATGAGACCTATTACACCTTATATTTATTTAACTATTGGTGATTTACTTAATAATACACCAGGTTATTTTTCAAGTGTAAACATAACAATACCAACAAATGTAACTTGGGAGATAGATGATGGTATGCAGTATCCACAAGTTTGTGATGTAAGTCTTGATTTCGTATATGTTGGTAAATCATTACCAAACACACTTGGTAAACATTATGAAATACCTTGGTTAAAAGATAGTGGTATTGATACAGATAAATTTAGTACTTTTGGAAAGAACAATCCGAGGGAACAGAAATTAGTACATCCAGATAGAGAAAAAGAAAAGACAACTTCATCAGGATTGTGGACACCTAAAACCACATTAGAAAATAAAGCAGAGGGACTATTTCCAAAATAGGAGTAAATGATGCCAAGATACGATAATAATAAAGTTCTATATGATAAAGATTCACAACATCGTTATTTATCACGAATAAAATATCCAGTAATTCCTATAAAAGATAGTGATATACTTATAATTGCTAGATTTTCACACTCATACATATTACTTGCACAAGAACATTATGGTGATGTGGGATTGTGGTGGATAATTGCAAGAGCAAACAATCAAAATAATGGTTCAGTTTTTCCTGAGATTGGTAAAAAAATAAGAATACCAACAGACATAGGGGATGTATTAACTGAATTTGAATTTATGAATTCATAGTTATGTTTTTTAACACACCGATATCACCATCAGTCCAAAAAACTCTCTTTAAAAAGATGAGAGATTTAGAACGAAAAGGGTTCCAAAATGGTTTGCTTGAACCTACAAGTTATGAAAATAATCCAATTGGAAGTATGATGACAAAAACTTGTTGGGCAAGAGCAACTTCTGCAGTTCCAATCTTAGGAAATGATGGAAAACCAACAGAGGATTTAGATTTAGTTAGATTATCTTCAGGAGTTACTAAAGATTCACAACCAATAAATGAACCAATAGCTTTTATAAATAAAACAAAACCAACATCAAAAAAGGGAACTGCATATACAATTGATTCTACAGAGATTTTTAAAGGAACTTCAGGAATAACTGCAATCAATATTACACAAAAATCCCATCAGATAAATAATTGTCAAATAAACTTTCTTGTACCTAATCCAAATGAATTCGAAGATATACAAAATGCATTTATGAAATTTGGTAGAATGATTATGGTAGAGTTTGGTTGGTCAACACCAGAAACAAATTCATATGAAAATAAAAAACCAACATTAGACTCAATACTTAGTGTTAGTAAAAACCTACAAGATAGAAATGAAAAGGGTAATGGAAAGTATCAAGGAGTGATTGGAGTAGTTACTAACTTCACATATGATATTAGAAATGATGGTGCATATGAATGTACAACCACAATAACAAGTATGGGTAGAAATATATTTGGAACAGGAATACATAAAGATAATCTCGATGGTGTTATTGCAGTTGCAAGTGGAAATGATGAAGATACCGACACACCAGAACATAAAAAATTAAGAAGACATTTAGTAAATTTTGAAGCAAGTATAAAACATCTTGATAAGGTGGTTGATAAATATCTTGAAAGAAAATTTACACCTAACGAGATAAAAAAACAAAAAACAATCCTTTATTATAATGGTGTTGCAAAATATATGACAGATGATGGATACTTTACTGATACACATCAACGATATGTTTCTTGGGGTTGGTTTGAAGATCATATATTATCCAATTTCTTTTCATTTGTTAGTTCTGATGCGAAAAGTTTTAAAACACACATCAGAAGTGTTTCTACCATAAAAGACGAGTTGGGTAATTGGGTTGATAATATAAAAAATGAATGTCAATCTAATAAAAATCTATACTCAATGGGATTAGAATCAATAGTTCTTCCTGGTAAAACAAAACTTGCAGTAAACAAAGTAGTTAAGAAAAAAGTAAAAGTAATAAATAATAGACACGGAGTTGTAACGGGTGAAAAAGTAGTTGAAAATAATACTTTAGATAAAGATGATATAATCTCACAAAATTTAATAGAATCGGTAAGTAATGCATTCCCAGCGTTTGAAAGTGTACCAAATAAAAAGGGTTATATTAGACACATGGTATTTAATATAAAGTTATTACAAAAGTATTTTTCAAATATAACAGACTTTGAATCTGGTATGGATTCGTTTTGGAATATGGTTAGTAGTGAATATGGTGGGTTTTGGGATTTTGTAATCGTTAATGATGATGTAGATCAAGGTAGAGTTGGAGTTGTAGATTCGAGTATCTTGGCAATACCAGTTAATAGTATACCTGAGTTAACAGGGGAAAATAGAAGTAATATTGTTTCAAGTGAGGGTGATTATCTGAATTGGAAACCAAAAACACCAGATCCTCAAAAGATATTTATGATGCCTTTGTATTCAAAAGGTAGTTTTATAAAAGACTTTAGTTTTAATGTATCGTATACTGCACAGATGGCAACACAGGCACTATATGGTTCACATTCAAGTGTAAATGATTCATCTGGTTTTGCACATCAGGGACCATTAAATATGGGTGTTCGTGCACTTTCAATATTACAAAATTCATTTAGTGGAATTACAACGAAAAAGGGTGGAACCAAACAGACAGATGAAATTTTAAAAGATATTAAATATGCAAGTATTTTTGGTACAAGTTCTACATTAACAGAGACAGGTAATACCGCAAATCCTTTACAATTAAAAGAGGGTGTTAGATTTGATTTGATAGAAGAAATTACAAAAACGGTTGAAGATTATGAAGTTGCATTAGAGAAAAAGATTAGTAAAAATAAACAAAACTTAAAAAAACAAGCAAATAAAGATAATGCAATTCTTGATGTAAATGATGTCCCTATTGATAATACTTATTGGCCTGATGGTGATTCCAATGTACCACTTTATAACAAAGGTGGACATATGTATAAAGGTTATCAACGAGGTATGTTGTATAAACTAAACACATCATTGGGTAAAGACGATGATAGTGTTGCTAAAAGAGTTAATGTACCTTTACCTGCAAAATTATCAATAACTATGGATGGAGTTGGTGGATTAAAAATTGGTAATTTATTTGTGGTTGATTATTTACCAAAAGAATATAGAAATTTTTGTCATTTTATGATTACTAAAGTTGATCATGATATGAGTATGAATGGTTGGACAACTAAAATTGATGCAATAGTGAGACTTAATATGAGAGCATTGATTGAGGCGAAGAAGAAGACAGATAAAGAAGTAGCACCTGAAGAGGTAAAACCAATAGAAACAGATAGTAATCCATTAGATAAAACTACCGAGGATACTAAAAAAGAACAAAAACTTCCTGTAACACCTATGGAAGAAAAAGAAGTTACTGAACAAGAACAAGACTTAATAGACGAACAATTTTTACTTAATCTTCAAGATATGGTAGAAACCACAGAACCAACAACAACATTTGTTGCTATTACTGAAGACTCTCAAGTAAACCTTGATTTACTGGTACAGGCAAAAAAGGCAGAAACAAAGATTGCTACACTTAAAGTAGATGCACCACCATACGAACAACCACCAGCAGTTAAAACAATTCCACCATATCCATTTGCAAAAGAAAATTTTAATAAACCAAATGCATCTGCATGGAGAGAATATCAAGCAAAGAATATGGGATATGATTCATGGAAAAAATGTACTGCAAATGAAAGTCTTAAAAAACGACAAAGACATTGGGATGGTTTTTTATCAATGGGGGTAGAAATGTGGACAAAAGATCCACCACCAAATGATTAAAAATAATTTTGGTTTTGAATAAAAAACTTAATACTTATTACTAAACAACAATAAAGGTTATAGATATATGAAAATAGATGTATTAGATAAGGGTTATATCGAGTTAGTAGATACACTCGGTGACGACTTAACACCAGTAAATGCCGCACGAGTTTCTTTTGGTGGTAGAAGTAAAGACTTCACAGATAAAGATAGAAAGTTGTCCAAATTCCTAATAAAACACAAACACTTCAGTCCTTTCAGACACCAACACATTCAAGTAATTATTAAAGCACCCGAATTCGTGATGCGACAATGGTATAAGCATGTTGTGGGTATTGAAACAACTTCAAACCATCCAACAAAAGACCATGCATGGAATGAGATTAGTGGTAGGTATGTTCCTTATGATGAGTTCTATGAACCAACTGAGTTCAGAAAACAATCAGATGATAACAAACAGGCCAGTGATGGATTAGTTGATAATCAAAAAGAGATGAAACAATTGTGGACTATCTCTCAACAAAATTCTATCTCTGCATATAAAGAGATGTTAAAAAATGGAATGG
>Ga0181397_1000778_pt1 | contig 11759 bp, 15 predicted proteins | sample 20SPOviralmetaG_FD_130126 | JGI IMG/M metagenome (GOLD analysis project Ga0181397, IMG submission 130126) | Marine viral communities from the oligotrophic San Pedro Time Series (SPOT) site, San Pedro Channel, CA, USA - 20 SPOT_SRF_2011-02-23 | ecosystem: Environmental > Aquatic > Marine > Strait...
ACCTCCCACGGACCCCGTGGGGGGTTATACTAGTTGTATCAACAGAGCAGAGAGCTACGTGATCCAACTTCGTCCCCATCAGCAAGAAGCACTTAACAAGCTGACCGTGGCGAGCCGTGGTCAAGTGATCGTCCCTACTGGTGGCGGTAAGACTCTTATCGGTATTATGGATGCCTGTAAGCGCTTTGAGAGCGCTTCTGAGCCCATCTCCATCATTGTTGTGGCTCCACGTCTCCTGCTCGCTAATCAGCTCTGTGAAGAGTATATGGAGGTCATCAAGGATCAAGTATCTACTCAAGTTGTTCCCGCTCATATTCATTCTGGGGACACCTCACATTTCTCTACCACCAAAGCCAGTGAGATCCGTAACTTTGTCTCTATGACACAGGCTGCTGGTCTTCACCGCATTTTCTTTACTACCTATCACAGCCTTCATAGGATTGCTGAGAGTAGTGTTCAGGCGGACACCATTTACTTTGACGAGGCACACAACAGCGTCCAAAGGGGCTTCTACCCAGCTGTAAAGTACTTCTCAGAGACGACTCCAAGGGCATTCTTCTTCACCGCTACACCAAAGCACAGTGTGACTCCAAAGAAGCCTGGAATGAACGACAGCAGCGTGTACGGAAACGTCATCGTCAACGTAGAGGCAGGCAAACTTGTCCAAGGGGGCTTCATTGTTCGTCCACAGGTGGTAGCACGTGAGCTACGTTTACTTCAGAGTGACGAATTGACTGCTGACCGTGACTCCGAGCACATCACGCAGAGCATTGACGAGAGCCGCGTTAGTAAGGTTCTGGTCTGCGCCAAGAGTGTAAAACAGATTACTCGTATGGTTGCTGAGTCTACCTTTGTGAATGACTTGAAGGCACGTGGCTTCTCGTATATGTACATCTCTGCAAAGACAGGTGCAGTTATTGATGGACGCAAAGTAACACGCGAAACATTCTTTAAGACACTCAATGCTTGGGGTGCTAACAACTCTAAGAAGTTCGTAGTTCTCCACCACTCTATCCTCTCTGAGGGTATCAATGTTTCTGGTCTTGAAGCTGTTATTATGCTGAGAGCTATGGATGCCATCGGTATTTCGCAGACAATTGGTCGTGTGATCCGTTTACACAAAGATGATGCTGCTGGTCTCCGTGCGGGAACCATTACTCCTGGTGATACTAATGCTTACACCAAGTCGTTTGGTTTGGTGATTGTACCTGTATTCAACAGGGCTCAGCAGGGAGTAGCACGTTCTATTGATAAGATTGTGGAGCTTGTGTTTGAGCAAGGTGGTGCTGCTACTTCTGTGGTTCGGCGCTAAATATAATGCATAAGTCTTACCTGTAAAAATGGCTGCTATAATTTTTCCTGAAAATCCAACTATAAACCAAATATATCTAGCTGGTGATTATGCCTTCCAATGGAATGGTTCAGCTTGGATCGGCATATCAGTATCACCAGAAGGGCTTGAAGGTCCTCAAGGTGCTACTGGACCCAAAGGAGACCAAGGGAATTCAGTCACTGGTTCAACAGGAGCTACTGGTGAAGGCACTACAGGTGCAACTGGTGCCAATGCTATTGGGCAGGTTCAATCTACCACTAAAACCGATACTTATTACGCACAAAATGTTAGTAGTTGGACTGATCTACCAGGTATTTCTGTTACAATTACCCCAACGTCAACTTCTAGTAAGATTTGGGTAATACTCAATCTAAGAATGGGTACTGGTCCTAATGAATTTGTACATCTTAGACTTCTTAGAAATAGTACACCTATTGGCAATGGTATACCAGCGGGTAATCGTCCAGGAGCATTTACTTCCTATTCTAATGTAGATAATGCTTTCACGCAGTACAATGATTTGGGAAACAACTACTTAGATTCTCCAAATACAACTTCTCCCGTCACTTATAAGGTACAGGCAATCAATGAATCTTTTGGAGTGGATCAGGTATCTTTGAACAGAGTTCCTACTGATGCTAATAATGTTCAAGTTGCTAGAACTTCATCTACCATCACAGCCGTTGAAGTCTTATAAGATCGATAATATATGACACTGGGGGTGCTGCTACTTCTGTAGTTCGGGGCTAAATATTAATAGTAAGCTCACTATATTCAATGACAGAAGTCGTCTTTCCAAAAAATCCAGCGGTCGGTGATACTTTTATATCCAATGGAGTTCTATTTTCATGGACTGGAGATCAATGGATTTCTTCAATCACTGACGCTAATTTTGATGGCGTAGTTGGTGCTACTGGTGCTCAAGGAGATGAGGGTGCTACTGGTCCCCAAGGAACCAAGGGTGATACAGGTAACACAGGTCCTAGTGGTCCTATTGGTGCTACGGGAGCCAATGCTATTGGGCAGGTTCAATCTAGTAGCTACACTTCTCCGATTAGTATACTTGACGCTGGCGCAAATACTTGGACTGATACTACTATTAGTGCTTCTATAACCCCAACATCATCTAGTAGTAAGATTTTAGTGATGATTGTTATGAACGTGTCAACACCACAATTTGATTATGCATTCTTACGTTTGATGAGAGGAAGCACTCCAGTTGGGAATGGTGTTCCCAACGGATCGCAGCCCGGTTGTTTTGCTGCTTACTTTAATAATGGTAGTAGTGGAACTGCAATCAACACAAATATGGAAACTATTCCATTTAACTATTTGGACTCACCATCAACAACTTCAACAGTCACATATAAAGTTCAATTTAATCAGATAAACCAATTTGACGATATCTTTATTAATAGAACTTTAGCTGATATTAATGATATTAAGTATGCTAGAGGATCATCAACTATTACACTGATTGAAGTCTTATAAGTAAATACGGAGATAAATAAAACGTAGAATGATTTAAATTCTCTCATGTCAGGCGTTATTTTCCCAGGCAATCCATCTATAAATGATAAATTTATTGCTGGTAGTTATCTATTTACCTGGAATGGCACATCTTGGGTCTCACAAGGTAGTATTACAATAAATTATCCCCAAACTGTTGGTGCCACGGGAGAAATTGGCGCTACTGGTGATCCAGGCAGTAGTACAGCAGACGGTGAAGTCGGCGTACAAGGACCTGAGGGGGCTACGGGACTAGTAGGTGCGACAGGAAATCAAGGCGCTACTGGAACCAAAGGAAATACAGGAGCCACAGGAGACACAGGTCTTACAGGTCCTACAGGTCCCATAGGAGCGACGGGAGCTACAGGTAATATTGGATCCACAGGCTCTACTGGTCCCGTAGGTGCGACAGGAAATCAAGGCGCTACGGGAACCAAAGGAAATACAGGAGCCACTGGCGATACTGGTCCTACTGGTTCTACAGGTCCCATAGGAGCGACGGGACCAAAAGGGGCTACTGGAGCAACAGGAGATACAGGAGGTACAGGTGCTACTGGTGAGCAAGGAGCCAAATCATCAGTAATAGGGGCAAAGGGAGCTACTGGAGATACTGGAGATACGGGTGCTACAGGAGCCACAGGAAATACTGGACCTACAGGTGATGTTGGCACTACGGGAGCTACAGGAAATACTGTATCAGAAATGAACGATCTAACTGATGTAACAGCACCAGACCCATTTGGTGAACAGATTCTCCAATGGAACTCAACTAGTTCTAGGTTTGAATCTGAATATTTAACATCACCTGTGGTTACTAACCGGGATGGAGAATTTGGGTTTCTACAGGTCAGTGGAAGCTGTAATTTGGGGACTATGACGATAACTTCATCCATGTTTGGTTCCCTAGAAATCTCCTCAAAAGTTAATACTGATAATCTAGTCATATTCTCAGGTACTCTTATCTTTATTGCACCTAATGGTTCAAAGTGGCGAAAAACACCAAATAATTCTGGTGGATATGACACATCTGCTGCTTGATTAATATTTTCAATTGTTTAACCTATTATCTGTATTCTAAAATGTCAGTCGTATTTCCACCCAATCCCACTTTAAATCAACAATTTGTAGTAGGGAATATTATCTATACCTGGAATGGATCAACTTGGGACTCAACCATTGTTCCTCTAGATCTTAGTACAATTACTGGTGCTACTGGATCTTCTGGACCAAAGGGTGATCCTGGATCCTCAGATGAACAGGGAGCTACTGGAGCTACTGGACCCATTGGTGTTACAGGTCCTACTGGTGATCTAGGTCCTACCAGCCCCACGGGGGGTGTCGGAGATGTTGGACCTAAAGGTAATACTGGACCTACGGGTGGTGTTGGACCTACTAGCCCCGCAGGAGGTATAGGTGCTAACGGTCCTAGTGGTGATACAGGTCCTACTGGAGATACTGGACCCACTAGCCCCACGGGGGGTGTCGGAGATGTTGGACCTAAAGGTAATACTGGACCTACAGGTGACACGGGACCCACTAGCCCCGCAGGAGAGATTGGTAATCCTGGATTCAAAGGCTTTACTGGATCTATTGGCAATACTGGTCCAACGGGTGACGCCTCATTCGTACCAGGTCCTCCTGGAGTCAAAGGACCCACAGGACCCACTGGAGCTACAGGTCAAACGGGACCAACTGGAGGAAAAGGTGCTACTGGCGATCAAGGTGGCAGTACACCACTAACTAATACTAACTCCATTTCTAATGTTGATTCTGCATCTCCCTCAGATAACCAGATTCTTCAATACAATAGCTCAACTGGTAAATATGAAACAGAAAATCTCTCTGTTCCAGGATCTGCTTTAGGTGCTACAGATTTAATTGCTAGTAGTAAAGTTACATTCCAACAAACTAATACAGTTCCACCAGGTCCAAATGAATACAACTGGTCTTCGTTTACACCACCAGTAAATCCATGGAGTGGCATGGCATATGGGAATGGAGTATATGTAGCTGTTGCCACATCTGGAAACAATAGAATAATGTATTCTACTGATGGACTCAACTGGGTGTTAACTGATGACTCATTTAATACAGATGTTGCTGCCTGGCAGTGTGTCGCATTTGGTGGCGATAGGTTCGTTGCGGGTGGAGATAATGGGAGATTAGCCGTATCAGAAAATGGTCTTGACTGGACATCAGTTATCGCACCAGATGGGAACGTAGTGCAGTCAATAGTATATGCTGAAGGAAAATTCGTGGCTGTCGAGGGGGTTGGAATCAGGCGAGTGTTGTATTCTTATGATGGGGGTGATTGGTTCGAGGGGCAATGCTCAGAAGAGAATAATTGGACGTCAGTTACCTATGGGGACGGTAAGTTCGTTGCGGTTTCTAGTGATGGAACCAACCGAGTCATGTACTCCACTAGTGGGATCAATTGGACTTCAGCATCAGCACCAGCAGATTCTTGGTACTCAGTTACCTATGGTGGCGGTAAGTTCGTTGCGGTTGGTACTCAAGCAGCCATGTACTCCACTAATGGAATCAATTGGACTTCATCATCACCACCAGGGTCGATCACCCCTCCTTGGAAATCAGTTACCTATGGGGACGGTAAGTTCGTTGCGGTTTCTAGTGATGGAGTCATGTACTCCACTAATGGGATCAATTGGACTTTAGGATCAACAGCAGCAACTATTGTATGGGAATCAGTAACCTATGGAAACGGTAAATTCGTTGCGGTTGCTTCTTCTGGTGCTGGTTCCCGTGTGATGTATTCCACTGATGGAATTAACTGGAGCTTAGCAATTGGCGGCAAACTACTAGTTGGTCAAAATTTGATTATTCCGAACTATGTGTACCAGTTTGCTACTTATCGTCAAAGATTCGACGTATTCGGCAACAGCCTTAGTACTGTAGAAATACCTGTTCCAAACGAAATAGAATATAGTACTGGAGGTGCATTTAATTCAGTACAACTTGCTAATCAGTCAATAGAGGCTTGGAGAAACGCTTCAGGTAAATACTATTACGAATTTAATGTTGCCGCTGCTACATCTATTACTTCCAGTTCTTTAGAACTTTTCTTCCAATGGAAAAGTTTTCCGCTTTGGAATGCCCCCGTGAATGGTATAAACGATTATAGAAGTATTCCGTCTATAAGTGCTACTGGCACTGCTACTTTTCAGACTTTTAGCACATTTAGTGCGGTTATAAGTGCTTCTGTCATGAATACGCAAACTTTCGTAGTCAACGGCACGCCCACCGATGACGACCTTGAAGTCGATGAAGTAATCATTACTTCACCAAACTCAACTAGGTGGAGAGTAACTGTAGACAATAGTGGAAACTTCGTAACACAAGCTTTATAGTTACCAAATAGTCAACTATCAATTTAAACACCACAAAAACAATGTCTGTAAATTTCCCAGAGTCTCCACAAATAAACGAATCCTTTGAGGCAAATGGTGTTCTGTATATATGGGACGGTACCAAATGGATATCACTCTTCGCCACCACAAATTATGAGGGATCAAGAGGGGCAACTGGTCCTAAAGGACCTCCTGGTAACCCAGGTCCTGACAGTTCCAATGGTGCTACTGGTCCTCAAGGTGCTACTGGTCCTCAAGGTCCTACAGGTGTAGTGGGTCCTCCCAGTTCACCTGGTGCTACAGGTGATCAAGGTGATGTTGGTCCCGAAGGTCCTACAGGTCCCGTTGGTCCTCCTAGTTCCGCTGGTGTTACTGGACCTCAAGGTACCGTAGGATCTGCAGGTCCTACAGGTGTAGTGGGTCCTCCCAGTTCACCTGGTGCTACAGGTGATCAAGGTGATGTTGGTCCTAAAGGTCCTACAGGTGTAGTGGGTCCTCCCAGTTCTGATGGTCCTCTCGGTGATCGAGGTCTTACGGGTCCCCAAGGTCCTACCGGTGATAAAGGTCCTACTGGGAATCCATCAACTCTTCCTGGTGCCACTGGTGATACTGGTAATGTGGGTAGTCCAGGTAGTGGTGGACAAGGTGGATCCATTGGATCTAAAGGTCCTACAGGAAGTGTGGGTGTTTATCCACCCTTAAATAGTATTGGTGATGTAAATGCCCCATCTGTCTCAAACGATGAAATTCTTAAATACAACGGATTTAACAGCAAGTATGAGACCTCTCCTATAGAAGTACCTGAAGCTTCTATTGGGCGTTCTGGGAGTAGTACTACTACAGTGTATGCGACAAACTACAAATATGCCAGTGGCACTGGTTCATCCTTTCAGTTCGCTACTGGTAACACTTTTACACGTCTTTCCATTTCACCACCAAACGGGGGCATTGGTACTCTCTCTTGGAAAGTGGGTGATATAGTTGAGATCTCAAGACCAGGATCGGGTATTGCTCCACTCAGATACTATTTTGGCAATACAAATGTTAATTTTATTTTTAACGTTCCAAATTCAGAATTATATAATAAAGGTCTAGTACAACAACTCGGTCCTAATCCTACGGATGAATTTACCATTAGCCTCATTAGGTTTACGAGTCCAAGCCTAAATCTAAATAATTTAACTTCAAGTAACGTTTCCTCTTCTACTGGAGCTAATGTGAATACTCTTAACCACCTAGTAAATTCATACCCTGCTACCTTTTTTGGTGCCCAAACCATAGCACCATCTTGGGAAGCAACCAAGTCAGTGCAGATTGAAGGACCTATAGATCCAAATCTTACGCTTATAGATTATAACTTTACTGATAACCCAACCCCAAATAGTTATCCATACCCAAATGGATCTTGTTTTATGTTTAGGGGCTTTGATCTGTTGAGAATGAGTAGGAAAGATGCGAGCGGTGCTCTTCTTCCATATACTAGCACTGTATTCGCAGGTCAATCATATGGAATGGTATTAGACTATGCACCTGGCAGTTCTGCTTCATATCGTCCCTTTATCTGTCAAGTAACGTGTAATTATAACCGAGTAGATTTACAAACTGCCGAGTTCCAAATTACCAGTGAATCTATTTTTCCAAATTTTACTAATGTGTATCCAGTTACTATTAGGTTATTTGCCACTTTTGCTGAGGCACAATATTGGGGAACCACGACTACTGTTCCATTTAATATGACTATTAATAATTCTGGCAATGTGTCATCATCGCCTGCTTAATGGGCAAATACTTATGCTATAATATCAGGAGTAAATATCATAGATGACTATGAAGACATTTGTAAACTATGTTATAGTGGCTTGTCTTGCTGTTATTACTTGGGAATATGGTCACCCATACATTCCAGGTCTAGTCGTTGATCATCCAGTTCACGAACATACACACTAAAATGGAACCAATAACCTTAACTCTTACTATGCTAGTAGGAGTAGTTCAAATATCACCTAATACTTGTGAATTTGAACTACTTCATCCTAATGGTCAGATTGACACACATCAGGTAGAATGTAGATTAATATACAGAGAAGATTTACTACAGATCAAATCGTAAACTGTCCACTACAATTTGCCATATTATACAAAGTGATGTATAATATGTTCATCACTCAATGATAGTCCTGAATAAGACTTTAAAAGATTTCAAGCTCCCACAAAGGATCCTGAAAGATCATTTGACTTGAGTGAGTGCTTGTGCTACAATTTATCGGTAATCAATTGCGATTACTTAGTTCTTTATTATTTTGCAAATATAAAAAATGTTCAACAAATCAATTCTAGCCGCCGCTCTTCTTACAGTCGGCGCAATCGCTGGCGGATCTGCTGTATCTGCCGCTGAAATTGGTGTACGCAACACCACTGGCTTCTCCACACGTAACGTTACCGGTGGTCAGAGTTCCTATGTTCGCCGTGTAACCGGTACATACACCGAGAACTCCTCAGGTAGCTTACTTGAGGTCAATGCAGATCGTTATTCTGTACGTGACGTAGCACGCTCTTCTGGTGGTGAAGTCACAGGTACATTCGAGGGCGCACTTGGTGGTGTTGTCTCAGGTGATATCGACCTAGATAACGCACGATACATTGCACCACCAAGGGGTTCTAACAGTCGTATTGGACTCAACGAGGGTGCAAACGGCACAGTCGATGTAGACCTAGCTGGTGGTACCTTCTCCGGTACAGGCACTCTAACAGAAGCTCCTAGCTCTTCCTCTACTGGAACTGTTAGAAATGGTGACTTCCGTCGCGCTTCCAGCACCTTCACTCGTAATGAAAGTGGTGATATCCGTGAAGTAACTCGTGAGAGCTTCAACTTCGATGGTCGCTCACGTTCAGACTTCTCTGAGGTAAGCACCTTCTCACGCTGATAGAATATAAGGGGGAGTGGTTCCCCCATCACCCCCTTCTTTATTATTCCTCTTTGATAACAATGTTCAAAAATATCTCAAAATTTGCTGCTCTTGCTGCTGTTGTTCTATCCTCTGCTCCTGCTATGGCGCAAGATGCTAGGTTCAACGCAAATGCAAATAACAGCGCACAAAACACCCAGAGCAACTCAGGTTCAGTCAACCTAGCCCCTATGGGTGGTTCAAATGCTAACTATCAGATCAACTCAGTATCTAATAGTCAGTTCGGTTTTGCTCCTGGTATCCAGTGTCCAACTCCAGAATTTGCAATTGGTGGATTTGGTGGGCAATCCAATGGATGGGGTAACGCAGGCTACAACACCGCTGGTAACAACCTCGGTGGAACAGTAATGTTCACAATGCCTATCGGTGGTGATACTGCCGAGTATTGTAAGGAGCTTGCACGTGAAATTTCTAAGCAACGTCGTTTAGACACTGAAGTCAATATGATTCGTCAGTGTGCTCAACTTGCTAATTCGGGCATCACCATTGATGTGGAGCAGTTCCCTGACTTCGCTCTATGTGCTGGTGTACGTGGTGTAAACGGCAACACAGCCCTCCTAGAGGAGCCTGAGCGTGTCTTCAGCCCTGCTGATACTGCTATCCCTGTAGTACCTGTAAGCAAGACGCTTACCACGTTAGAGCAGCAACTCAATGCTGTCACCGCAAACTGATCCAATTTTAAAACTGGAACATAAGCCCCCACAAGGGGCTTTTTAATGCTATAATTTATTCATACCAACCCAGGTCACTCACAAATGTCAGAAAATATGAGCTACTCATCAGTTCTTTATGAAATGCAAGAAATTAAGGATGAATGGCGCCGTAATGACTATACATACCTAGAAGGTCAGAAAGAACGTTATGCTCTTCTTCTTGAAGTTCGTCGAGTTCGTGTTGCTCAAATGTACGCAGACGGACGAGTACACGACGGATCAATGCAGTCAGGCTGAAACACAGCAACTTGAACTAACAACAGCAATTATTATGGAAAATCAACCCCTAGATCAGTACTGGACAACCCCATATGGCGATTTTGCCATCCGAAAGACACGATTCGGGGTTTATACTTCATATGATCGTGAATTAGTTCAACTAGTAACCGGTGGCACATATGAAGCCGTCTTCAAAATGACCCCATCACACTTACAATGGTCTCGCGAAGGCTATATTGTCCCAGAAGGACAAGAAGTAGGCACTTATTCATCATCTGTTGGAGTAAAACTATGACACACGACTACAAAGAGACACTATACATCAATTTATTCAATGTGTTGAATGAATTGACCGAGCATGAGTCAGCAGAAGCCATTTTTGATCGCATTGTAGAAGATTTTGCTATGACAGCAGAGCATCATATGGGTAAAGCAAACACATTCAAGTCTATGTTAGACACATTTAGGCACGATAATCCAACAAATACAGTATCTAATGAAGTTGAGGATATTGTCCTGTCTGATAACGATTTCACTCTAGAAGAGGCTGAATCTATGTTGAGTGGCGTTAATCCATTTGATAGGGAACAATTGTTAGAGGACCGTGACCAACTGCTTAAATTTATGTCAAGTGTAAACTTTCCTGATGGCTCAGGGCTATAAATATACCATACCAGCGGAATCATCATGGACAACGATTACATTGAGATTGACCATTGCGCAATGGCACATGAAACCGAAAAATGGTTTAAGGAGCGTGAGAAGAACAGCTGGAGATCAAAGTATGAAAGATTCTGTGAAGAGAATCCATGGGATTTGGAGTGTAAAATCTTCGATTCTTGATTATATGGTACCTTATGGTACTACTTTTCAATAAAGTCAGTTAGTAAACTGTCACACCTATTAACCATAGCTCCCTCATATGGGCTATATTAAATCTGTTGAGACGATGACCTACCAAATGTTCGTTACTGATCAATACATTACCTTCACATACGCCATTTCAACTGAAGGAGTTGATTACGGTACTGGCTATTATCTTACCCAAGAATATAGTGATGGTGGTATGGACTACTTTGGTCCCTACGACTATGAAGAAGACGCACGTAGCGTTATCTCCAACTCCCAACGCATTTTTTAATTATGAACAACATCATCACTGAAGACATCGATCTATTTGAAGCACTTGGTATTGCCGAAGAATGGGAAGACCAAGAAGTTGCTGACGAATACGCAGAACAGGACGCTCGCACACTAAAAGAATATGGCTTTTAATTTAGGCTATGCTGGAGAAGCATTCCCCTTCTTCAGGCTAGCTATCGGTGCTGTTCTTGTATGGGCAGGACTAAACATTAGTATTGTTGTTATTGAAAACTCGGAGGACAAATTGTGATTGATTGGGGTCAATTTGTATATCCATCCATTATTGGATGGATGTTATACATTGCTTATGAATCCCTCGTAAATAAAATTGAGCTTCTTGAAAAAAAATTTGAGAAAAGACTAAAACATCATAGAGATCTTTTTGAGAATGAAATCTCAGAAGTTATTGAGCTTCTTGAAAAAAAATTTGAGAAAAGACTAAAACATCATAGAGATCTTTTTGAGAATGAAATCTCAGAAGTTTACGATAACCTAGAATAACATGGAT
>Ga0181397_1000781_pt1 | contig 11746 bp, 13 predicted proteins | sample 20SPOviralmetaG_FD_130126 | JGI IMG/M metagenome (GOLD analysis project Ga0181397, IMG submission 130126) | Marine viral communities from the oligotrophic San Pedro Time Series (SPOT) site, San Pedro Channel, CA, USA - 20 SPOT_SRF_2011-02-23 | ecosystem: Environmental > Aquatic > Marine > Strait...
CTCAATATCACCTGCCTGGTTTGTAGAAGCAGCAGTCCATGTATTATAATCTTCTTGATCTGACCAGGCTACACGCCTACTAGATGCTTGTGAAGCACTATAATCAGCCGCTAAAGCCACAAGAAAACGTTCTTCTGTAACAAACGTTGCAGTGCAGCCTGTGGGCGCACCTGCAATCACTGTAGCGTCATTTGCAGTGTTTAAATCCCACTTATACAGCTTACCATCATCCGAACTACACGCGATAAGCTCCTCACCCCAATTGTCTAATGACCAAGTAGTAGCCCTTAAAATAGAACCTAAATCTGGACGCGCCACACCCCAACCGAACAACCCCCAACCACCAGAACCCCAACCAGTATTGACTGTTGCATTAACTCTACCTGTAGTTAATCCACTTGGTGTAATATCTGCCGTAACACTACTTTCTAACATTCCAGTGAGTTTATTATGTGTTCCAAAAGCTGCGTATCTTTCTCCATCGTTGTCTATCCATGTATGTACGCCACGAACAACCCCACCTGCACTTACTGAGGTATTATTAGATAGTGCTCGTGGTCTCCATCCACCTACAGGACGTAACGCATCCTCATGCCACCGTACAAGGTTTACATCTCGCCATCTGCCTAAAGACTGATATTCAGTTCCATTTGCATACTGACCCTTTGGGATATTTAGTGGTACTAAAGGCATTTAAATTCCTATGGTTTAGTAGGCCAATCTGCTTCTTGAAGATAAGGCCAATTAGAATGTGCTGTGATGTCACGTAGTGCTTGACGATAACTTGTTTGAGCAGAGGTCATAGTACGGTCAGCTACAGCCCACCAATCTGTCTCAGAGATAAGTTTATCACGTTGAGTACGATTTTCTCTTGCTGCTATTTCATCTAACTGTACTTGATGTTCTGCTTCTTGGTCTGCTTTAGATTTCAACACACCTTCTATTGTTGCATCAGAAAACATATCCCTAACTGTATAACCAATGACCCAAGAAGAATTATCAAGTGTTGGAAGACTGTCTCTTTGGATAAGCTGATGCACACCGCAATCAGGTTTCACGCCCTCCTCTACTGTATATACGCCAAAACTAGCTAATAATTCCTCGCTAATTACTTTTGGAAAAGAGACATTTGGGTTATCACGACGCAACTTACCAATCGTGTATGGGTATTGATTGGCCTCTCCGTTTGTTACCTTTACATATTTCATATCAACTCCTGTTATTATTAATATGGCCCGACATCAGGGCCGTTTACACTATCTGTTTCGTCTGTGAAATCACCGTAAGTTCCATCGTTTTTGCCAAAGTCCGACTTATCTTCAAACTTAAGGTACACTTTTGGTGTGGCTATATCTCCTGACGTTATTGAGGTACTAAGGTTAATAGGATAGTTCATTTGACTAACGAACAAATTTCTGTTGGCTTCAGATGAAAAGTCAACGTATGTGTGCGATTGATAGACAAACGCAAGCTCTCCATCAAATTCAAACCCCTGTGTACTAGGAAAGCCGCCACCAACATTGGTAAATGCCTGAGAAAAAGTTCTGTTTGTTGTTATGCTTGCTGATTTTGAAACGCCATCTAGATAGGCATAAGCGGTAGTTGTTGTGCTATCCACAGAAATCAAAACAGTGTGCCAGTTTTGATTTGTTACAGTTCCAAGGTTAGAAACCTGATGTCCGTTAAAAAAACAAAGCAAGTTTTCGCCACTATCAAATATCAGGGAAAACTGATAGTTGTTTCCGCTTGTACTATTAACATTGAAAAGACATATATTGTCTGAGCAATTGGTATTGTCTCTTTTAAAAGAGATAGCAAGCGTGACTTTGTTTATACCTGTTTCATTTGCGTTGTCTAATTTAAGATACTTTCCTTGATTAAAAGAAGGATTGTTAAAATTAAGACTGCGGCAAAAAAACTCTGAACCATTCCTAGCACCTGAATATGGGCCACTCTCTACCGTAAAGTCACCAGCAGTGCCTAAGTTAAAGCCTGGGTTATGGGCGTTCATAGGCATAGCAATCAAGGGAGTATTACCTGTTTCTTCTAACACTTGACGCACAGGCTTGGGGAGATTAGCGTCTGCATCCCAAAATGGGTTGTTTGATGATAGGTCTATGTAGGCCGTGTCAAAATAAAATTCACCCATTGACCCATCAAAATACTCTGTACCATTTTTATCTCTGTTTAAATATGCGTCTGATGCTAACCTATAAGTAGTGGAAGAATTATAAAAAGTCTTTGTAATAGATGTATCTTCTACACCGTTTAAAAACATTTTAACAAGTCTTGCCCCAGAGTTAGATATATCTACCGATACCTGAACACTAGCTGACGCTCCTTGTGAAATCCTAAAAGATGATTCTAAGTTGCATATCTGTGACCCAGATGTGTCTCTCAATATTACCCTAAACGCATTTGCATAGTTTGCGTTCTGCACTTCAACATAAATGGTTGAACCTGAGTGAGTTCTAAACCCAACAGCGTTTGTTCCATCTTGTTTGAAGAAAAAGCTGCAAGTCAAAACAGAAGTGTCCGTTTGTGTGAGTGTCTTTGTCATATAATCGTTAGACCCATCAAACTCACTCGCAGAACAATTATTCTGATTAGGCCCACGTAGTCCTTTAGCCAATGTGCCATTGACCGTAAAGTTACCACCAGTTCCTTCATTAGTACCAGCAGTAGAGAAATCAGTCATTGGTAAATATATAATAGGAGACAATGATGATTGATTGTCAGCAGGTTTAAGATCTGAAGTAATAAACAAACGTCTATTAGATGTCGTACTTAAATTACGATATGTATAATCAAGATAAACGTGAGCTAATCGTCCTTCTACTATACCGTAAGGGCCACCAGAATAAACCCCAGCACCTACACTCAAAAATGAGGCTGATGTAAAATCAAGATTATTATTTAAATAGTCATCATAAGTAACAGATTGTTGAATATCATTGATATAAATATACCTGTTAGAAGTGTTTGCCATGTCAAAAGAGCATAGCACATGTGTCCAGGTGTGAACTGGGAAATGCCCTGCATCTCGTACATACAAAGATGTGGTATTACTTGCACCTGCCACAGCAAGTATTCTTAACATCGCACCAGTACCCTGCCCATCAACAGCTATTTGAAAACGAGTTCCACCGCCACCACTGTCAATATGATATATTTTGCTGTCACCGACTGCTTCATATATCCACGCGCTAAAGGTAAACGTTTTTCCGTCAGCATTCCCTGTCAAATCACTAGAACGGCCTAAATAGTCACCACTAGATGAACCTCCAAAAGATGTAGATTCTGGTAAAATTACTGAGCTAGCAGCACTAGCAGCCGCTAATTTTTTCCAACCAGACATTAAGCAGAACTCCCAATCCAAACACCATAAAGAACCGAACTAATTTTAAACAAAACAACCGTATCAGCCGCTGTGAGTGTTGGCGCATTGTTTCCTGTTCCTGTAACCCATTTGATAGTAGGCCATGTAATTGTGTAGGATGAGGCACTTGTAAGATGCAGCGACATGCTTTCACCAGACGATAGGCTATCTGTAAACGTTGTATTTCCACTAATTGTTTTTGTCTGGACTGTACCGTTATTAGGGTCTAACGCTGTTCCAGTAAGGCTAAAAACTGTTTCCACTACAGCATTAGAAAACTTGACATCTCCATTTGCGTCAGCAGTGACAACCTTGCTTGCTTGTGATGTTCCAAGAGTTGTAATGTCGTTGTAATTTAACTCAGCGGCAGTAGCCGTAACTCCCAAACTAGTAAGCGTTGTGCTATCAATAATTGCTGTTACAGCAGCAGAAGCACCTGCGCCATTGGCATAAATAATACCTGTTGTTCCGTTTGCTATTGTAACATTTGCCCCAGATCCCTGAGAAAAAGTGCAATCATGTCCACTATTGTTATCAATTAAATAAAATTTATCTGCATCGTTTGGACTTATGGTTATAGTACAAGCTTGTGATGCTCCTGAAAGAACAAGAACTTTATTCATTCCATCTGTAAGAGCATCTCCGACTGTGCCATCTGTAGTGTAAAGCGTATGTGCCGCGCCTGATGAAGATAAATCAACAGTACCAACGCCACTAGCTGCGCGGTCTATGATGTCAAAGTTACGATTTGTAATTTGACCCCATGTGTCTGTTTTTTCACCGTCAGCTATTTTTTCTATAGCGTTGTTTGCTGTCCATGTACTAGGCATAATAAAGTCCTTGTTTTAACTATCTTACATTTTTTATACGGTTTCGTCTACTTCCGCTAAACTGCCTTTTAACATATCTACAAAAGCTTTTTGACCAACCTTAAGTTGATCTAAGTTAAACTCTGCGCTGTTTATTTTTTGCTGCAATGAGTTGATATGATTAACCATAACCTTTTGCTCATTTGTTAATTGATCTTCCGAATATTCTTTATCGTCTATGGTAATTGTAGCCGTTTTTTCTTGAGCCATTTTACTTCCTTTCTAATTATGATGCCGCATCGCTAGACAAAATACCGTACCAATTACTGCCACCATCTCTTGTAAAAAATACAAGAATGTCCGTTTCTCCATTGCCAGGAGCGTCTGGCGCAGTACCCCCTGCAAACCTAACTGTATTAGGATATGTGACTGTACTACCATTTCCTGTAAGCTGTAATACAAAACCTGTAATAACACCTGAAGTACACGAGCTAAAAGTAAAAGTTGTGTTGCCTGACATGGTAAGGCTAAATCCTCCACCTGCATCTACATCTATTGTTGGGGTTGTTCCTGACAGAGCATCATAATCTTCTTTTAACGCACTATAAGAAATAAAGTCACTCGTATTAAATCTTACTTTTTGCGTACCACCTGCATAAATATCTATTTGATTAGTATCAAAGCCAATCTTCGTATCATTATCACCTATATGAAGAATTTCACTGCCTACAAAAATATCCCTATTAATATAAGCGTCTTTGTACATGTATGAGCCAGACCCTAGATCAACGGCATCATTAGCTAAACTTCCTGACTTCATAGGTAGTATTTTACTGTTTGCAAAATTAATACCTGCAACGTTGGATACACTGCCAAAGATTTGGAAGTCATTACCACTTATTGCAATTTTTCCTGTTTCAGTACCTGCTTTTCTAAACCAAACTACCTCACCGTCTGCACCAGTGTTAAAGTCACCAGAGATACCGTTGCTGCGACTTGCTGCAACCTTACCATCTGAGCGTAAAGTAATACCACTTGCATCGTTGTTTGAAGAAGGTTGTGTATCAGTAGTGCCAACAAAAAAATAACCATTTGGTATGTAAAGATTGTTTCCTGCAGTTACATCACCACTCGTATCAACTACAAGAGCGTTCTCATTTCCAGATGTATCAAGTCTAATTTTTTCTACATTAGTTCCATTGCCTATAACAAGAGTGTCAGCATTATCTTGATATAAAACATAACTAGCAGTTCCTGCGGCATCTTTGATTTGAATAGCTTGGCTGTTATTATTGAACACAATTTGATTTGCGCCCATGTCAATATCACCACCAACCGTAATACCAGAATTAAACGTAGCAGCACCTGCTTCTGACATGTTTAGGGTAAGGGCAGTTACAGTTGAACCACCATCGTTACCTTTAAAAATAATATCTCTGTCTGAAACCAAAGAACGGATTGTGAAATCAGTGCCTCCTATGCTGAATAGGCCAATGTCGCTACCTCCATCCTTAAAACGAATAACGCCACCATCAGCATCAAGAGAAATCTCACCACCAACATCTATGGCAAAATCACCACTTTCAGTTAAACTTGCACCTGTTAAAACAGTATTACCAACCCCAATAGTGTTTGCTACAGTTATATTACCTGCAAAAGCTGCTGTTGAATTAGCAACTGTTGCATTTGGAGTTAGTGTTACATGATTTACAGAAGAACCAGATATTTGATTTTCTATACTTAAAGTGTTTCCTGTATTACTTGCAATACGCCAAGTATCCGCATTATCATCAGCTTCATCTGCGCTTAAAACTAACGCTGCACTTTCGTCTTCAGTAGCAGTAATAGCTACAACGTCTGTATTTACATTAAGATTACCTGTTCCATTTGGGGTAATAACTACATGACCATTAGTATCAGTTGATGATATAATATTACCATTAACATTAATGTTATCAACCGTAAGAGTTGTAAGTGTACCTAAAGATGTGATGTTAGTTTGTGCAGCCGTAGATAAAAGCCCAACTAAGCTTGTGCCTGTTATCGTCGTACCAGTAATTGCAGCAGCCGTAGATCCACCAATAACAACATTATCTAACGTACCACCATTTATGTCAGCAGTCGTAATTACAACGTTTGTAATAGTTGTATTACCAGTAAGTATGCTCTCATATTTATCAATATTATTATTTAAATAGCCACCCCAAGCATCTTCATCACCTGCTACGGCTGGTTTTTGAAAACTATATACTGTTGTTGTTGTAACCATGTTTATTTCCTTATGCGGCTCTCATTGGCAAATCTGTCCAAGTCACACTGTCATCTGTAAGTGGCGTCCAGGTATCTGTCGGATCTACTATAATTTCCCATTTTAGTCTTGAAGTTGCAGAGAATAATGCTGTTGCAGAAACGTTTGCTCCACTGCTTTGTACACGATTTCCTACGGCTGTAATAGTCAGTATTGGCAATATTTGTGATGCAGCGTTATATTGAACACTTGGCGCTGTCGCTATTGCTAATGAAGCAGCTACAGTTGCAGCCGCATTTTGTATTCTTACAGCCTCACCAGTAACCGTTAAAGATGGCGTAGCGGAAATACTGCTTTGTGCAACTCTGACCGCTGATCCTGTTGCAGTCATTGTAGGCGTCATTGTACTACTTGCAGCAGCGTTAATTGCACCTATAGGCGTCATATCGGCTAGAACATTTATAGTTACTGCACGATTAACAATTCGTAAAAAAGAAGCAGATGTAGTTGCAGACGCGCTAATTGCAGCCGCGCCTGTTATTGTTACTTGACCTAATGCAGAAGTAGTAGCTGCCGCACTGATGGTTGCTGCACCGTCAACATAACTACCGTCAACGCCATAGAACCAAGTGCTATAATTACCCTGACCGTAGGCCATCTACAGACCCCTAATTAAGTGTTATGTCTAAATCACCTGATGGAACTCTAAAAACATCACCAGTTTCTATTGTTTTTGCAGTAGTTAATGCAGCCCATGCAAGCAAATTACCAGAAGAAGAAGCGTCAAAAACTCCTACCCACCCGACTTGACCATAATTTGCCGTAGCAGTTGGAAATTCAATTGCAGCATTATTGCTTGCAGTATCCCCTGACACTGTAAAAGTTATTGCCTTGCGAACATATGCACCGCCTGAAACCTCAGTACCACCACCACTGTCGCTAGGTGCAGCCGTAAACAAAGCTAAAAACCATGCTGTTGGCCTTGTTCCACCTGACGTTGTAAAGGCAAATTCAAGCACCTCTGTTTCTAAATAATTTGAAAAACTCATTTTAAACTCCGTTTTATCTAATTTACTTGTACACTATTTTTAGTAACTGTTCACCTGTATTTTCATACCAGCACTAGATTGTGACGTTTTTAAGCTTACCCGATTTAATGAGGCAACAGCACTTGCGTACAATCCATTCCATATTTGCACCCTTTCATCTTCTCCTAAATAGGGTGCGGCTTGCATCAATGCGCCATATAAATACGCATCTGGTGCATCTGTTAATAACCAATTACTTGTCTGGCTATCAGATAACTCAGGTATTTCCTGGTAATATACTAACTCCATTGTGTATGTTGTGTCAGGAGTTGGGAAAAGTTCAAATGCAGAACCAATATGAGCATAGTATGCTGGTCTGCCTACAGCGTTTTGGTTGTTTTGGCGTCTTGTCATCAAGTCACTAAGTGTAGTCATTTCTAAAGCAAAGGTATTTCCACTTGTAATGCTAAATCTTAATGTTTCTAACCAATCGGCTGGAACTGCGCTATACTGGCTATCTAGTGCACCTGAAGCACGTTCAATCATTTTATAATGCCTAACTTCACGCTCCATTTGTTTTTCTGCTAAAGAAATAAAATCAGGAATTGTTGACGTTAAATCATCTCTATCAAGCCAATTACCAACAGATGTTTTAAGTTCTGCGTAAGTTGTTATTGCCATTAGTAGCTCCTAGTAAATTCCTGGTGCGTTAGCTTTTCTAGCACTATCTATCATACTTGCGTTACTTCTTCTAGTTTTAAAGAGATCATTGCAACAATCCTGTCTTTACATCTTCTGAAGTTCCTTGTGCTAAAGCACCTTGTATATCTCCTGTTGAAACACCAAGAAGCAATGCTGCTCCAGCTATTCCGTATTTTTTTACAATTTCTATTATACGATCATCAAAAACAACAAGATTTCTTGAACCACTTTGTTGAACATTCGTGTCAAAACCTTTTTCCTCATAATTTTGTGCTATTTCTTCAGCATCTCTTCTTGTTTTAGCAGTTATAGGCTCAGTTTCGTATGGCTTGCCTTTTTGGGATAATTTAACCTCGTATCCCATGCCTCTTGATCCTTGGTCTAAATAACGAATACCTTCAATACCTCTCTGTTGCAAAAGACCAATCATATTTTGTTGTTCATTGTAAGCAGTTTGCCCTACTACAGATGCTCCTGACTGATCTGCGTCTAATTTTAGATCAACAGTTTCTGCTCTACGTTTTACTCTTTCAGCTTGCTCAAGGCTTGTTGCCGATCTTTCAACCCTACCGCCTTTCCAATTTGTTCCAACTATTTTATATGGGCGCAAAATACTGTCTTGCTTTATTATTTCAACATTCCCTTTAGGAATATTTTCAAAAGCATTTTTCACAAAATCAGATTGATCTGAAAGACGAGCATCATAATCAATAAATTTATCAACATCAGCGTTTATATCTACTTTATATATATTTCCAGCAGGTTGATATTTAGGTAATATTTCAGATTTTGCCCACTTTGCAACATCTGGAAATTCAATTTTATCAAAAGCCTCATCAAATGAACCTGTGACTTCTAAGTCTTCTAAAAAAGCCGCTTTTTCGTAAAGCTCATCAGCTTTATCAGATGGCATTTTTATTGAGTCAGCCTGACGAATAATATTATTGTATAATTCAAAAACTGGGGTATCACCAACTTTAGCAATAAGATCTCTACTCAAAGAGTCTCTGTAGTCTTTTGCAACCTTTTCATTTTCAGCGAAATACAAGCCGCGCCCATATGCTTGTGCGCCCTCACCAGTTCCAAGCTTGGACATATCAAATCTATCAAAAGTATGTGGCGATCCATGATATGCTGTAATTTTATTAGTAACATCATTTGGATCATAACCAAATTTTTGTATATTTGCTTGTTTACGCAATTCGTCTGCCGATTGACTTAACTTACTTGGTTCTGATGTAACAATATTATTTGCTATTACCTTTTGCGCTGGTGAGCCACCTAACAGCCCTTCCATAACGCCCTGAACAGGTGTGAGATAGCCTCTAGCAGCCAATGCAGCAGGGGTAAGAGCAAATGCCATCTCCATACCCATATCTAACGCTGCACGTTTCCTAGCCTCTGCTGTTTGCTCTGGGTCAAACACAACGCCACTTGCCGCCATGCTATCTGACATACCTTGTATTGGATTTGATTGTGCTACAAATTCTGCTGCTGGACGTAGGTTTGGCGGTGTTAAATACTTTAATAAACCACCAACTGCATCATCTAATGCTCTGCGCCTTTTCTGCCCAGCTTCCCTTGTAAAGAAATCAAAAATACTTTCAGCCATTACCACTTAACCCTATTAGCCCAATATGCTGCTGACATTTTGCCTTTAGCAATATTACTGGCGTGTCTTTTTTTAAAGCTTCTTGACCTTGCTGTATCACCTTTGTCACCTGATACACCCTGTTGACCAAATCGTATTGTTTTCACCTTTTCACCTTCTTTTGCCACAACAACGTGTGATTTGGTTTTATGCTTGGGAGTACGTCTTGGTTTATTAAAACCCTCTACACCAGCACGTTTTAATCTAGGGTCTTTTTCTTTTGGCATTATTACAATTCAATTGCAGAAACTATTTTAGTATATTCTTGATCAATTAATGCTCGTCTTTCTTCAGGTGGCAGCGTCCCAAAACCTTCTGGTGAAAGTCTTTTAACAACAGTATCTGTTGCAATCTCATATAAAAAATCTTGCCCTGTTGTGGTTTTTGCTGTGTTACTCATTGAGGGAGCTACAGCTTTAGGATATGCTTCTCCATAACCCATTGCTGAAGATGAAGGGTTGTCGTTTCTTGCAAACAAAGAGTTTCCCATAGGATCATTTATCTGCATCATTCGCTCTGCATCATACGTTGATGTAGGCATCACTTTAGCTTTTGGTTTCATTGTTGTTTTCGTGGGTGCGCCATAACCAACCTTCTCACCCATATCACGACCAGCTACTGCATTTGCAAGGTTTGCTAAGAAACTAATTAAACCACCACCCTCATAACGCCCACCACGCGCCATAGGGCCACCACCGTCAAACATATCATTCATATCACGGTATTTGCCCATACTAGAGCCAGAAAGCAATCCTTGACGCCCTAGCCTACTAAAACCACTGGACTGCCTGTATTGCTCTCCTCGCGCACCACCTAATGTTTCTGCTGTTCTATCATAGTAATTTTGGTCACGGTCTTTTAAACCAAGACCCATAGACAAATCTTCAAGTAAGCCCATTACTTTTTCTTACCGCCTTTTTTCTTGCCACCTTTTTTCATACCGCCTTTATGTCCATATCCTGGCATTATTTCTTCCCCTTCTTTTTTGGTTTCTTTGCTGTCTTTTCAGCCTGTTTAAAAGCTTTATCAGTAGGCGCACCCTTTGCACCTTTCTTACGCATTTTCTCGCCACTACCAGCTTTAATACGAGCCTTTTTATCTGCTATGTTGGAATAAAGTCCACGCTTTGCCATTATCCACCCCAGAATGTAGCGGTTACAATTCTAGCGCCTGTAGCAATAACACTAATGTTATCTGCTGGTGTAACGATTATATTAGTTCCATTTGGATCACCAACGCGAGATGCAGAGCCATTACTTATATCTGCTGCTGGTTTAGCGGCTGCTGCTCTAGTGTTAAAGTAAAACTCTCCATCTGCTGTAAGAGTACAAAACTTTGCACCAGCAGGTACTGCAATATTTTCTGCTGTATCTGCTGCTAATACTCTGGCATCAACATAATCTGTTTCTGGTAGGAAGTTATCGCTAATTTGTCCATAAGCGTCAGTAGGTTGTACAAAAGGTAACATAAGGTTCTCCGCAAGTTTTGATGCACCTTATCACACTAAGCAATTCCACGCAAATTTCTTTTTATAGGCTCACCCCATTCTTGCACTTCCCTACGTCCAACAGACATATATCTAAAGCTATCGGCTGCGTGTGATGTCCAATCATGCAATGGTCTACCACGCCATGATTTATTTTTCTCGTCAAATTCTCTGCGATATTGCCGTAATGCTTCTATGCCACGCCCACACTTTTCTTCATCAAACCAACAGCGATTAAGCATAGAACGTGCTGACTGTATTCCATCATCTATAGATAGTTTAGGAGCTATAGATATATTATTAACACCTAGAGCATCTAATGTTTCTAATCTGCTTTTACCTGTACCAAGCTCTTTTACTTTCACATCATGCGGTAATATATGCTCTTTGTAGTGATAACCCTTTTCATCTAGCACCTTTGCATAGTGGTCTAAACCAACACC
>Ga0181397_1000784_pt1 | contig 11724 bp, 15 predicted proteins | sample 20SPOviralmetaG_FD_130126 | JGI IMG/M metagenome (GOLD analysis project Ga0181397, IMG submission 130126) | Marine viral communities from the oligotrophic San Pedro Time Series (SPOT) site, San Pedro Channel, CA, USA - 20 SPOT_SRF_2011-02-23 | ecosystem: Environmental > Aquatic > Marine > Strait...
TAATCTTGGAACAGACAATGATGAAAATTTTTGTGGAGAAATGTTTTTATATTCGCCATCATCAACAACTTTTGTAAAGCATTTTATGGTAAGAGCATCTTATTCAGAAGGAACTCCTTTTGCTATTGATTACTATATAGCTGGTTATGCTAATACTACTTCTGCAATAAACGCAGTTATTTTTAAAATGAACTCTGGTAATATTGATAGTGGCAAAATTAAACTTTATGGAATTAAGGATAGCTAATGTGTAACATAATCAAATCGGAGATTTGCTAATGAGCATAGTTAAATTAAATAATAATGGAGTAAAGAACGCAACTGCATTTGGTAGTATTACAGGATTAGGCAGTATGGTATTTATTAAAAAGCTAACAGCTTCTAGTTCTGCTACTTTATCTTTTGTTGATGGTGCAAGTTCAGTTGTCTTGGATAATACTTATAAGGAGTATGTGTTTACATTTAATAATATTCATTGCTCTGGCAATAACACAGATGCACATTTTTTATTTAATGGTTCATCAGACACTGGTTCTAATTATAATGCTACAAAAACATCTACTCATTTTAATTTTTATCACGGGGAAGATGGAGCAGATGGTGAGATAGGATACAGAACAAATTCTGATTTTGCTCAAAGTACAGACTTTGTAACTTTAACAGTAAATGGTAATAATGATAATGATGGAAATATGGGTGGTTATTTGCATTTATTTAATCCATCATCTACAACATTCGTAAAACATTTTATAGCACAAACACAATATATGCATGCACAACCAGCTACTCAAGGATGTCATGTAGCAGGATATTTTAATACCACTTCTGTTATTGATGCTATTCAATTTAAAATGGTAACTGGCACAATAGATGCTGGAGATATTTGCCTTTATGGTATTGCTTAACAATTAACAATGGAGTATAAATAATTATGCCAAGACATCACAACATAAATGGGAACATAGTTCCTTTCACAGCTGCAGAAGAAACAGCTAGGGATGCCGAAGAGACAGCATGGGCAAATGGTGCTCTTGCTAGAGCACAGGCTAATCTTAGATCTAGAAGAAATACTCTTTTAGCTGCGACTGATTTCTATGCTTTATCAGATGTTACTATGTCAGATGACATGAAAACATACAGACAAGAGTTAAGAGATTTACCTAGTGGTAAAGATACTGTTGCTAAATGTAACGATGCTACATTTCCAACTAAACCATAATGGCTAGAGTAAATTTTTTACATTTTACACCTAGACCAAAGCCTCGTAAAAGACCAGGAAGACATAGAAAAAATTTAAACAAACAATCAACATTTAAAAAGTATAATAGACAAGGAAGATAAACAATGGCAAAAACAGTAGACACAGTAGCATTACAGACAGGGGCAGTTAAGCCTACGTCTAGTAATCAAACTACAGCAAGTAAAGCTACATCATTGATTGAGTCTATAGTAGCTAAACCTACTATGCCAACGGGGACTACAATATCTCCTCAATTACAAAATGTAGCTACTAATGAATTAATGGCTACCCCTGGAGTTACAGGTACTACAGCCGCAGCTTTACCTACAGCTACAGCAGCACCAACTATAACAGGAGCAGCAACACCTACAACTGTGGCAGCAACTATGCCTACAGCACAAGCTGCAAATACTTATACTCAAGCTGGAGTAGCAGGATCAACTCCTACTATGACTGCAGCTACAGGTACAGTAACAGCACCAGCAACAGCAGCTCAAGGCACAGTTAGTACAGATGCTACTGTTAGAGGTCAATTAGCAGATTTACAAAGTGATGTAACTACAGCAGTACAATCAGGTAATCCTTTACCAGTATGGGCTAGAGGTGCAGCAAAAGCTACTGAAGCAGCTATGGCTAATAGAGGTATGAGCCAAAGTTCTATGGCAGCTGAAGCATTAGCTGAAGGTATTATGAACTCTGCTATACCAATTGCTAAAGCAGATGCAGATACTTATAAGCAAATGATATTTACAAATCTTGCTAATAATCAACAAGCTGCTATTACAAATGCTCAAGCATATCTTCAAATGGATATGGCTAATTTGTCTAACACACAACAAGCTAACTTACAAAATATTCAAGCAAGACAATCATTTTTATTATCAGATCAAGCAGCAGCAAATGCAGCTTATCAATTTAATGCTACTAGTCAAAATCAAGTAAATCAATTTTATGATAATATGTCTGCAGCATTATCTCAACAAAATGCAACTAGGGCAGATGCAATGAAACAATATGCAACTAGTGAATCAAATAAAATTTCAGCATTAAATGCACAAAATACAGTACAAGTAGATGAGGCTAATGCACAAAGAGAATCTGCAATTAATCAATTTAATGCTACATTAAGTAATCAAAGACAACAATTTAATGTTAATAATCAAAGAGAAATAGATCAATCAAATGTAGTTTGGAGAAGAGGTATTAATACTGCAAATACTGCAGCTGTTAATGCAAGTAATCAAACAAATGCACAGAATCTATTAAACTTATCTAACTGGGCAATGTCAGCAGCATGGCAACAATGGAGAGACGAAGCTTCATGGGTTAATACATCTTCTGAAAATGAACAGAATAGAAATCATAATTTAGCAATGGCTGCACTTGAAAGATCTACAGCAGTAGATTTGCAAGATCAAGCTTCTAAAGATTCTATGTATCAGATGATAGGTAAATTTGGTTTTGATTTATTAACAGGTAAATAGGAGATATAAATGTTTAAGAGTATAGGAAATGTATTAAAAGGAGCAGTATCAGGAGCAGCAGCTTGGGCAGGAAGTGCTATAGGTGGTGCTATAGGTGGTCCAACTGGAGCAGCAATAGGTGGATCTATATTTAGTAAAATAGGTTCTAGCCTAATGACTAAAAAAGCTGGTGGTGGAGATTATGAAATTCAAGATACTAGTGTTGCAGCACCTAACTTAGGTCAGTTTGGAAATATAAGTTCGTATAGACCAGGTGAAGCTAAAGGAGTAGACCAAGCATTAAAAACTGTTGATGCCGATACATTAAATACAGAATGGGAATACAGATTAACAAAAGGATTTAGAAATAAAAATCTATTTACGTAAGGAGAAACATGGATCAATTTAAAGAAGCACCAAATAACCCTTTCGATGCCCCAATACCTGGACAAGGTTTAACTGATAAACCAGGTAATTATGCATGGGAACATCCACCACAATTTACAAATACATCTGAAGCTGCAGATTTTGTTTGGGATAAATTAACTAGACCAGAATTTGCTGAACAAGTAATTGGTATGTTAGATTCAGGAATACCTGTAGAAGCTATAGGTAGAATTATTTTATTTAGTGGTTTTACAGAAGGTAAATGGAATCCAGATGTTGCTTTTATAATTGCAGAACCTGTAATGAAAATGATTGCAGCAATTGGTATTCAAGGTAATGTTAAAAAATTTAGAATATCTATGCAAGATTTAACAAATAATAAAGCAATGAAATCTATATTAGATGTTAAAAAGAATAAACAAGAATTTGAGAAAGCTGCTAAAGGTGCTACAGAAAGTTTAGAAAAACCTATGGCACAAGGGCTGATGGCTCCACCCCCACAACCAGAAAATGAGGAGATGATATAATGGCTATAGATTTTGGAAGAATGGTAAGAGGAGTTGCTACAGGATATCTTGGGCAAAAGTTAGCAAACACTGCAGCTAATGATGAATTAAAAGCTGGTATTATTGAAAGAGCAGGAATTAATTTTTATGAAAATACATTACCTGAATTTCAAAAAAAAGAAAAAAATAGATCAGAAACATATAGTAAAATAAGTAATAAATACTCACCTGAGATTGCAGAGTATATGGATCAAAATGGTTTTATAACTGGTGGTGCAAATGACTATGCAAATATTGTAAAAGAATTAGGTGCTAATGATAATTTTAATGAAGCACAATTAAAAGCATATTTAGAAGCTACTGATGCTGGTACATATGAATCTAGAAGAGCAACTAGAGTTAGTGATATACAAGATAGAGAAAAATTTGTTATGAGTGGTTTAGAAAATAATCAAATAGGTAGTATGACAGCTAAATTATTTTTAAGTAAAGACGAAACAACAACTGACGCTACTATGGATACTGCACCTAAAACAACTACAGAGGAAGTAACTGTTCCAGGTGAAATGGTTCCAGGTACTCCTATTAAAAAAATGGATACTGTAGAAACTAGAGAAGTTCCTGTAGAAAGTAAAACAGCGGATCTACCTAGCTATGAAGAAATTTTTGGTGATGGCACAGAAAAAGCTGAAACAGTTTTTTTAAAAATGACACCTGAAAATCAAGTTAGATATAGAAAATTATCTGATGCTCAATTTAAAGCTGATACCCTAAATGAAGTTAGTGGTATGAGATCACTACAAATAGGATATAAAGAAGACTATAATAATCTTTCAGAAGATATTAAAAAACAATTTACATTAAATGAATATGCAAGAGAAAGATATTTTAAAGAAAAGTTTTTACCTAATCAAGGATTATCTTATCAAACGATAGAGCCTTCTGATATTTCACAAGCTAAAACTTTAATTAATTACTATAATTCAATAGGTGATGATAATACTGTAGAAGAAATTAAAAATAGATTACGTAGTAAAGGATATAATTTAACAGATTATAATTTATAATTGTGTCTGAATTATTTAATGATTTAATTCCAAAAGAAAAAAAGATTCCTAATAACATACAGGTTAATGAAAGTATGTTTAGTGATCTTATGCCATCTGAGGATAAACACCAATATAAAATAACTGAAAAAGGTAATCCTGGAAGTAATCTATCTGATGAAGATAAAACAGAACCTGGATTATTTGAGGATTTAATACCTGAAGTAAACAAAACAGAACCTGGATTATTTAACGATTTAATACCTAAAGAAGATAAAGTAAAATTAGAAGATAAAAATAATTATAATAAACTTTTAAAAGCTTTATCAATAGTTTCTCCTTTAACTAATCTTGCAGAGAAAACTGAAGACTTAATAGAAGATATTGATGGTGATTCTAGCCTATGGAAAAAAGTAGCTTTTGCTACTCAATTAGGATTTACAGATACTTACAGAGGTGTTAAACAAATAAGTGGTATTGACACTGAAAAAATGAAAGCTGATCAAAAAAACTTTATAAGTTTATGCAAAATCCTGATGGTAGCACTAACTATATGGTTGCAGCAGCTTATTTTGGTAGTGCAATATTAGATCCTGCAGGTTGGTTAATACCTATAACTAAAGCAAGAACATTATACAAAGCAGCTAAATATGGATTTGTAAGTGCTGGTATAGCTGGTGGTTTAGGTTATGTTGATGAAGAAAGTATATTAAATACTAGAGGTAAACAAGCTGCAGCTAGTGCAGTGGGTGGTACAATTTTATCACCAGTAATTACAGCTGTTGGTAAAAAAATAAAAGGTGAAAAAGTATTTACAAGAGAATCTTTAGGTATACCTGGAATGGATGCACCTAGTATTAAAGTACAAGCAGATACAGAATTATCTAAAATTAAACTTCAAAATGAAGCAGGTAGAAAAGATAGAGATGCACTTGCTAGAAAAAAAATTGAAATAGATGAACCAGAAACATTAAAAGATTTACCATCTAATAAAACTCAATTGTTAAGAGGACCTAGACTTTGGTTTAGAGAAAATGTAGTTAAACCTTATGAAAAAAAATTTGGTAAGCCTGCATTAAATTATTTAACTAATGGTGAGTATGGTGCAGAAGCAGGTGGTGCAGCTACAGGTGCACTTGTAGGATATGCTTCAGCTGAAAGTGATGCACCTATTACAACTAAATTTTCTAGAGCATTTACTGGTGCATTAATAAGTGCAGGTGGGATTAAAGCTACTAGACATATTAATTTACCTTCAAGAACATTTGGTAAAGGTGAAGATCAAACAGAACAAGTAAGTGAAACTTTGTCAGAATGGCTAGGTAGAAATTTTATTGATGGTTATGGATTACCAAAAGAGTTTAAAGCATTAAAAGCAGAAGCACAAGGTTTTTCTAATCATATAGCAATGAGATTTAGTTTTATGGCACAAAAAATTAAAGCTAATTTAACTACTGATGAACAAAAAATTTTACATAACTTATTACAAGGTGATACAAAAATAAAAGTTGCACCTAAAAAATTACAAGAATTAAGTAAAGATGCTAGAAGATTAATTAATGAAGTTGCACAAGAATATGTTGATGCAGGATTAATAACTAAAGAAACATTTGATAAAAATAAAAATATATATTTAAAAAGATCATATAGAGGTAAAACAGAAGATAGACCATTTGGTGAAGAATTAAAATTAAGAGGTGCTACAGAGAGAGTAACTAAAGATGAGTATCTTAAAATATATAAAAAACAAAAAGCATATACTACAACCTCAGAAAATAGACCTAATAAAGGTTTATTCAAAGAAGTAGAAGGAAAGAAAAAATTAATTAAAGGTCATAGAGGTTGGGAATTATTACCTAGTTCAGAAACTAATTTTAAAAAATTAAAAAAAGATGATATGGTTGAGATTAGATGGGAATATACTAAACCTCAACGAGTTGGATTAAGTGAAATAGAAGATACTTCTTATGCTATAGCTGAAACGGGTAGAGCATTTGCATCTACATTAAGCCAATACAGATTATATAAAAATATATCTAAAACAGATTATGTATTTGATTCATTAAAAAATATACCTATAGCACAAAGAGATAAATACAAAATGATACCTACTACTGATATAGGTAAAACAGGTGGTAAAAAAAGATTTGGTGCACTTGCTGGTAAATATGTACCAGAAGAAATATACAAAAATTTAGTAGCAGCTAACAAATATGTAAGAACAGAATCAGAAGGATTTTATAAAAATTATAGAAAATTAAATTCTGTTTGGAAAGTATCTAAAACAGCATGGAATCCTACTGTACATGTAAATAATATAATGAGTAATTTTGTATTACATGATTTAGTAGATGCAGAAATAAAATATTTACCTAAAGCATGGAAAGCATTAACAACTCATGGTAAAACAAATAAAGCTGGTAAATTACAAAAATCAGAATTAGTAGAAGCTGCAACAAAATATGGTGTGTTTGATTCTGATTTTGTTTCAGTAGAATTAAAAAATATTAAAGGTGGTAATAAGTTTCCATATCAGTTTGATGAAAATCTTGATACATTTAATAACTCTGTTAATGCAGCTAAAAATATATATCAAGATGGAGTACTAAAAAATAAATTAGGTTTAGAAACTTTAACTGATTGGTATAGATTTGAAGATGCCGTATTTAGATTATCAGTATTTCAAGATAGACTTGGAAAAGGTTGGAGTACAGCTGATGCAGCATTAGATGCTAGAAAATCTTTTATAGATTATAATATTGATGCACCTGCTATTAACTGGATGAGAAATACAATTACTCCTTTCTTAGCATATACATATAGAATTATACCTATACTTGCAGAGACAGCTATTGTTAGACCATGGAAGTATGCAAAATATGCAGCACTTGGTTATGGTTTAAATAAAATGGGTGGCATTGTAGGTGGTGGAGATGAAGAAGCAGAACGTGCAGTTATGCCAGAAAGAAAACAAGGTAGATTTTTAAATATGGGATTCTTACCATTTAGAAATATAAAAGTACCAATACCTCCAGGAGAAGATAATAAACCTTATTACATGGACTTTACTAGGTTTGTTCCTGGTGGAGATATACTAGATTTAAATGGTACATTACCTGGAGTACCTGCACCTTTACAACCTTCAGGTGGACTAGCTGGTGAAATTATATTTCCATTAGCAGGATGGGATTTATTCCAAAGAAAAAAAATAGAAGGTCAAACAGGTATTGCAAATGAAGATTGGGCTATAAGATTAGGTGCTATTAAAGATAAGCTAATGCCTAATATACCTTTTTTACCTGGGTCATATTCAAGTAAAAAATTAGAAAGAACAAGAAAAGGAATGGAGTCACCGTTTAGACCAGAGCAAGCTGAAGTACTATCTCTTGCACAAGCATTAGGATTTAAAATAGAAAAAGCAGATATTGATAAATTAAAAGCAGGAAAAGCATTTGAATTAAAAAGAAAATTAAATGGTTTTAAAGAACAAATAAAAATATATAGAAATAGATATAGAGATGGTTTAATAAGTCAAGAAACTGCAGAATTAGAAATAGAAAAAATAGCAGTTAAAATGGAGAAACTAGCAGCTAAGTATGGAGTTGCTTTTGAAAAAGCAGATTATGCAAAAAACAAAAAACCTTTATTCGGAGGAAAAAATTAATGCCTAGAAAATCAGCTACAGAAGTTAAAATAGATTTTTTAGTAAAAGAAATAAAAGAACTTAGAAGTGAAACTAAATGTCTAAGAGCCGATATTAATAAAGGTAAAGGAGCCATCTGGGTGCTACTTATAGTAGCAAGTGCCATAGGTGGTGTATACAATTTTTTTAATACATAATAGGAGATAACAATGGAAAACATTAAAAACAAAGCAATAGAATTATGGAATAAACATAGCCACTGCGTCATTTGTGCAGTTGCAGGTTTTGTATTAGGTGCTATAATATTATAGTATGTGGTTTAGTGCAATAAAATTAGCATTAAATGCTGGTACTCATATATACAAAAAAAAGAAAGAGACTCAGATGCGTATGGCGGATGCTCAATATATGCATGCGGAAAAGATGGCTCGTGGTGAGGAATCTTATCAGGGCAAACTTTTAGAATCTAGACAGTCAGACTGGAAAGACGAGTTCGTTTTGGTCGTATTAACGCTGCCGATATTAGTAATTGCCTATGGGGTTTTTAGTGACGATCCAGGTGCATCTGCAAAGATAAAAGAGTTTTTTGAACAGTTTCAACAGCTTCCCAGTTGGTTTACAAATTTATGGATTCTTGTCGTGGCAAGTATCTATGGTATAAAGGGTACACAAATTTTTAAAAATAATAAAAAGTAATGAAGCATATATTGTTGTTTATTAACCATTACTCAAGTAAGTTAAATGTATGGTCATGGCAAAAGCTATGGGGTAATAAGCAAACAGGGTATGGGTATAAAAAATAATATGGGTATTAATATGAACTATTATTTTACAGGTATATTAATTATATTAATGACTTTGTTAGCTTTCTGTGTAAAGCCAGGGTATTCCGCAGAAACGCAAACTAATGTTAGTGGGTCTAACACAAGTATTGAAGGTGGATATACAGGTGGGGCAACAACATACCAATCTGGATCTAGTTCTAATACAACTACTAATAGTACAAGTAATTCAAATATTAGATCAGCACCCCCAACAGCATCAGCACCCTCATATAATTCTATGACACAAGATGTATGTAGTACAGGTGCATCAATTGGTGTTCAGACATTTGGAATTGGTGTAAGTGGTGGAAAACATTTTATTGATAAAAACTGTGAAAGATTAAAGTTATCTAGAATACTTAATGACTTTGGTATGCGTGTAGCAGCTGTTGCAATACTTTGCCAAGACGAAAGAGTCTTTGAAGCAATGATACAAGCAGGTACTGTTTGTCCTATTGATGGTAAGATTGGTGCAGAAGCTATGGCTCTATGGTCTAAATATGATCATGAAAGACCAGACTATGATGTATATATTAATCGTATGAAAAAAAGAGAAAAGAAAGAAAAAGATTTAGAAAAACTTAGAATTAAAGAAGAAGCTAAGATGACAAAAGAATTTAATAAAGTAGATAAAGAAATTATACCACTAAAAAAACCTAATGTTAGATAGGTTTATATATAAGTGCTGCGATATATTAGATCGTTATACTGAGTGGATGAATACTTTATTTGCACCTAGATGTAAATGCAAAAGAAAAAAGAAATGAAGATATCAGAAAATACATCTGTAAGTATGCCAATGAAAAATATGATTGGTATTATTATAGCAGTTGCTATGGGTGTGTTTGCATACACAGAGGTGACTGCAAGATTGACAAGTTTAGAAACATCACGTGAGTTATTTCAAGCTGATCTACTTAAGAAGTCAGAACAATTACCTACAGACCAAGAACAATTTATGCTTTTAGAAGATTTATATAAAACTGTAGAAAAAATTGAAATAAGAATAGAAGATATGATGCATAATAAAGTCAATATAGAATTTGTAACAAAACAATTAGAAAAAGCTTTAGCAGATATAGAAATAATAAAAGATAAAGTTAGGGCTAATGGGAGTCATTAATGACAGAAATGGTAATAGCTTTGTTGATGATAGTCAACGGAGAAATTAAAGAACATAGAATACAAAACTCTATGTCAGACTGCCTTAAAGGCAAAAGAGTTGCCATGCGTGAAACAAAATCTCATATAGAATATCAATGTATAAAATCTATGGCAGAAACAGAAATATACTTAAATGAAAAATCAATAGTTAAACTTATACTAAAATGAAATTTGTAATGTTAATGTATATATGCAGTCACATTGCAGGCAACGAATGTAAAGTTATGCCAACCCCAACAGTAAATTTTAATACATATTCTGAATGTGCTATCTATGGGTATGAATACTCAACTATGCTATTAAAAGAATTTGATAAAGAGTTTGTTAATACATATAGAGCATACACTGTATTTGATTGTAGAGAAATGACAGACACATGAAATGGTTAGTATTATTATTACTTACAACTAGTGTATTTGCAGAAGAGATAACAACAAATAATTTAATTACTAATGGTAATTTTGAAACTGGTAATGCTAATAGTTGGACTACATCAGGCAATACATCTGTAGTATCTGATTGTTGTGAATTAAATGGTGTATCAAGTAATTATGATTTAGAGTTTGGAAATAGTGGTGCAATTGAACAAGAGTTTAATTTATCTACAAATACTATTACTCAAGATATACTTAATAATGGTATTACTCTTAATAGTATAGTTGAAGTACAGAATGGAGAATGTGCAGTTAGTGGATGTTGGGGAGGACAAGGTGCAGCAGACACGTTTACAATTACTCTTAAAATTAAAGACTCTAGTGGAAATGTTCTTGCTACTACTACTAATGTTAGGACTAATGTTACTGGTATTAATGGGGCTAATTTTCAAGACACTTTAATATATACAGGACAAAATTCTAATCTTGGTAATATTAATATAGGAGCAATAGATGCCAATGCTCCAGCTAGTCTTGGTGGACCAAATGTAGATAATATATCTGTTACTATGACTTATGATGACACAGTACTTTCTACTATTGTGCAAACAGAGTTAACAGAAATACAAGAAGAATTAACTGAAGTAGTTAAGTTGTTATTAGTAGAAACTTTTAAAGAAGAAGTTATTGAAATAAAAACAATGCCTAAAGAATTAGAAATTATGGCAGAAGAAATTACTACAGAAATTATAGAAGAAGTTAAAGAATCTTTTCAACCTCCTCCTATGATGACATCTATGCCAGAAGAAGAACCAGAATTTATTGAAGAAGCTACAGAAATTATAGAAGAAATTATACAAGAAGAAAGCACAGAAACTGTATCTAATGTAAAAGAAGAAACACAAGTTGAAAAAAAATCAGAAGTTAAAACAGAAGAAAAAAAATCTACTAGCAAGAATACTACAACATCCGTTGTTTCATCAAAGAAAAATATTAAACAAAAAAAAGTACAATCGAAAAAAACTATCAATGCAAAACTGGAGAAAGTTATGACAAAAATTGACAAAGAAATAAAAA
>Ga0181397_1000792_pt1 | contig 11670 bp, 11 predicted proteins | sample 20SPOviralmetaG_FD_130126 | JGI IMG/M metagenome (GOLD analysis project Ga0181397, IMG submission 130126) | Marine viral communities from the oligotrophic San Pedro Time Series (SPOT) site, San Pedro Channel, CA, USA - 20 SPOT_SRF_2011-02-23 | ecosystem: Environmental > Aquatic > Marine > Strait...
CACGAGTGTTTGATTTAACGGCGCTGCGAGAGCATTTTGAAATTGAAACCGTAGAGTACATCGAAGTTGACGACCCCGAATAGGGTTGACGGGGGGGTTGTTGTTTTTATTTTCAGTCTTGCTTACGGGTATAAAACTTTTATTTTTTTATTATTATATATACTTAACCATCAACTTAACAACTTAACAACCTATAAATAGATTATTATATTTAAAAATAAATGATATTACCATTCACTGTCACTCAGACTTATACAAACATTTTTGAATACCTCCGGTTGAGTAGTTGGTAATCCCCGACTTTCCAAATTAGGAAATGAATGTTTAGTTTATTAAATGGAAAATACAAATATCTAGAATTTTTTTTCTAATGTATACATTAAATACATTTTAATGGCGCCCAAAAAGGAGATCGAAGATACTGCCAAATTAGGAAAGAAGAAATGTTCGCCGGAACAGTTAGAGCGCTTAGCGGCTATGCGTATCAAAGCCGCCGAAGCCAGAGCGAAGTTAAAGGCTGAACGTGAGAATACTCAACTCGAGGTATTAGAAAAGAAAGTAAACTCTATTAAATCCAAGCAGAAAAAGCAGCCTGATAATGAACCTGAACCAGAGCCTGAAAATGAACCTGAAACTGACCCAACGCCCGAACCTGAAAGGCCTGTTGAAAATGAGCCTGTTGAAACCCCGCCTGCAGAGCCTGAAATGAAATGTCAGGCTGGACCGCCCGTTGAAAAATTAAAGAAAAAAACAAAAAAGAAGCCTATCGTTATAGTTCAAAATTCTGAATCTGATTCAGACTCTGATGATTCTAATGTAATCTACATTAAAAAATCAGCGAGAAAAAAGAAAGAAGCCCCTCCCCCGCCGCCACAATTACCAAAGCAGCAAATCACACGACCACCACCATATATGAACCCATTCTTTAATCCGATGCAATATTATGCCCGAACTAATTTTCAATGACATCCACATACGGTATGACCTTTTGGACACGCTTTACCACGTAAAGCAGGTGACACATTTTTAATTTTTTTGGGAGGATTTATTTTAGGCTTAGAGGGCTTAGTGTTTAACTTTTTTGTATCACGAAGGATTGGATAAGTAAATGTCATTTACAATTACATTTGCCTTTTTTTTTAAAATGTAATTATAAATAATGCCAGTGAATTACCGTACAGAATTTACAACAATGAAGAAAAAATGCCCCGATGACCCACAATTACGTCTACGAACACCCGGATGCGCTGTAAAAAAAGAAGAAATTGTACCTGGGCAAAATAAGCCAAGTCCCAGTCCTGGTCCTAGTCCTAGTCCTGGTCCTACACCAAGTCCCAGTCCTGGTCCTAGTCCTGGTCCTACACCAAGTCCCAGTCCTAGTCCTGAAAATGTAAATAAATTCATTTCCCCGCCGATTAGACCTCCGCGCGTTAAATTTATGGAATTAATCGAAAAGGTAAAGGCTGAGATACCTAATTTGAGCGACGAAGCGATAACGGCAATCGAAATGTCGCAAGCAGCGTATATACACGAACGAGCAGAACTCAATGAATTCGTTGAAAACGTTTCCAGTATATCGCGAAAAGGATGGATACTACTACCAAAATACACCAACGAAATGATGGTAACTTTCACGCGCAACGGCGAACTTGCTTACGCTATTCGTGGTACAGAAACCGGCACACTTTTTGCTTCTTTCCCATACATACACGAAGCCACAGCCGACGACCTTAATAATTTAAACAATTTATTAGGAAATCGGCGCTTTACAACACGTCAAAATGAAATCATAAGAAATACACTCCGAGAAGCGACCACGGAGTTTAATGTCCCAGCGTCATTCTCCGGCGGACACTCAAGAGGCGGTGCCGAAAATCTTATCTCAGGTAGATCTAATAGGGTTTATCGTTTCAATTCTGCACCCACAGCAGCAGGCATTGGAATCGGCGAGAAAGATGGCGTTTTTGAGATACGAGCCAGTAACGACTTAGTGTCGCTTATGCAAGCAGGAAAGGCGCGTAATTTACCACCTGTAAAAGGAGGTGCTGGAGAAGCACACTCTTTAGAGGGGATGTCAAATTTACGACCACAAGAAGCAGGATATATGCGAAACACCGGCATCGAGTTACAGCCTTTATTAGGAGATGCAAGAATGTATACTGATAACTTCCAGGAAGAACAAATTATAAATGTAGACCCCGATGGAAACCCGATGACATTTTCTGAAATGTCTAATTTACCTAAATTTTCTGATCGAGACGCAGATATCCTCGGATTTAAAGACAATGAAATACTGAGAAAATTTAGTGACGCAGACGTTGCGCAGTTATTAAGCAAGGCACAATCAGAAGGTAAAAACTTTTATGACATCGAAATTGAAGGCATAAATCGCTTAATGAATTTGGATATACCGGAAAACCTTATTAAGGCAATCATCTTAGATCGCGCAGAGGCCTGGTCACAAGGCACAGGTAAAAGTTTGCAATCGTACCCTGAAAGTTTAGATGCCGTACAAAGATACATAGATGATAATTTTATTGAAAATGTATTCACTGAAAATGTATTTAGTTCATTTCCCGCGGAAGGAGGGGCAGTCATCTCAGGAGAAACGAGACCATTAGATAGCATTTTAGGTACAAATCCAGTCGCAGGCGAAGGAACTACTGTAACGCAAGAAGGGATACGTAATATATTAGTGGAAACTTCAATTCCGAAAATTGAAGGCGCACCTAATAAAGTACAATTACCCACGACTTCTCGAGCACCCGATCAAAGAATTCCGAAAATTGTAAATGACAATGTAAACAGTGAAGGTCTTGATTTTAATCCAATTAATGAATTCCCAACACAAGAAAACCCGAATGTAAACACTACGTCAGGTGAAGACCCGGAAATTACTGGCGGCACATTGAAGCCGTCAAATAAAAATTTAATTAGCGACGTACCAGCCACAGCCGCTGAAGCCGGTGTAGGTCTTGGTGTTGGCATAGGAGTAAGTCAATTACTCGCGCAGTTAGGTGTTAAGAACGAGTACGCCAACGCAGCAATTTCCGGCGCCGCAGGTGGAGCAGCAGGCCGAGCAGCAAATTTAGCAGGAGCAAGCGCGCTTTCAAGATTTGGCCTGCGTACCGGCTCGAATTTTACATTAAAATCACTTGCCCAGGGCACACTGGAGGGTGGCTTAGAAGGTGGCGTAATTTCATTAGCACTCTTACCAGTACAAATGACTATGCAGAACTTATTGACTAAACACTCGGGCGGTGCGGGAATGTCGCAAGCAGCAGGGGGTGCTATCGCGGGTGCTTCAACGGCTGCTCTCGCTGGCGCGGGAATGACATTTTTTGCAGCCGCCTCAGGTGGTGCACTACTTTTGCCTATGCTATTAGGACTTGCCTTCACGGGCATCGGCGGAGGCCTAGGAGCAGCATTTGGCGCCCAAGACGACGAAAAAATTAAAAAGACTGACGAACAGTTAGAATTACAAAGTAAATTCCTACAACACCTTGCTGCGAATGACTTTAATTTCGAGCAAGCAAAATTTACATTTAACGACAGATTAGCCAACAGTAATTTCACCAAACTTGATGAAGACTTTCGCAACAGAATTTCATTTGCTTTTGACCCCCAAAATAAGAGTTCATTCCAAAATGAAGGAAAAACGGTTTTGTCAGTAGAAGATATGAGATCACGCGCAAAAGACTTAATGAAATTTTACGCACAACATATAAATGTAGGAGGCTCTTCAAATGCAGACGTATCAGCGGCTTCCTTAAATGAAGCAAGACGTCTTATAAAACAAGCGGATGCACAGGAAGTAATGAATAAATACTTTAACAAATTAATCGAACACTTAAAGAACAATCCGGAAGATCAGTCTATTCCCGAAAATTTACTGACTAAGGCAGAGAAGGATAAATTGTACGATGTCGATCCCAATTACAAACAGAGGATAAATATGACTGCTCAATTCGCATATACAACTGCGAAAAAGCATACACATCAGGCGCAGCAATTAGGACAGTCTATTTTAGATCAGGTATCCAAAGGCACCCTGAAAGACGACTTTAAATTAACCGAAAAACAAAAGCAAGTTTTATCGGCATACCCAGACTTTGCTACGCGAGTACAACAGGCTAGTCTGATACGGCGCTCTAAATCCGTTGGTCTTAATCCAACAGAATTTGCTAAATTAACGAAATTTCTTTCCGAAAATGAAGACGCAACGAATGAAGACATAAGTAATTATTTATCAGCCGAAAACACGCAGACTGAAACTGGAAGAAGACCTGATATGTATTATCCGTCTGTCACAGAGACGAAAAAGTTCAATGACTTTCTGGAAACATTAAAATCTCATACATCTGAAAATGACACTGAAAATAGTGAGGATACGTATAGTGTAAACGGCAAATACTACAATAGCAAAGGCGAAGAAATTGATATGATGACTGGTGAAGTGTTAAATTTTCACATTAAAAAGAAGACTGTTAAAAATGTATTAAAGAATGTAATCCATTCGCACGTACACTACACAGTTCAAGACTACTGGGCTAATTATAAGAACGTTCATACTCAAATGAATTCAAATGTAAATACATTCAAAAATGACACATTTTCTTCGTCAGCCACTCCATCAGCCACTCCATCAGCCACTCCATCAAATCAAGATGACCCAACTGCTATGGAGGCAGCGGGAGATGTATTTTAAAAAATAAATAAATACATTTACACACATTAATTGAATTAAGATGGTTGCTTGCCCTATAGAGTGTATGAATAGAGATATAATTTGCGATAGCCCGCAAGACTTTTTACAAAAACATAACGGCTTTTTGTTAACGTTGGTTGGGCTGGTAGGGACTGGGGCGGGTGTTTTACTCGCTTACTGTTTAAAGAGTCGTTGTACCAAAATTTCGTGTTGTGGCTTAAAATGCGAAAGAAAGCCTATTGAATTGAACCCTGCTGATGTAGAAATTGAAAACTAAAAAGTTTAATCTCTGAACAATCCACCAGAATGAAGTACCTTGTACACCTTTAAAGCATCTGAACCACCTGGAAAAGTTATAATATTTTTATAGAATTCATCAGTTGTATCGATTTCTATAGAACTAACGTTTCCTTTCTTATCTCTCTTCGTTAATTCATAAGATCTATTCCATTGAACACGATACTTTGTCATTGCTTTGCTTGGTGATTTTTTTGTGTCGTGGCTAATAATTTTTATGACTTTATCATCGTTGTCCAGGTCTGATTGCTGTAACCGCTCACTGGTTCTTCTTTCAGTTTCTATTTCATCGAACAATTTATTTGACCGGTCATCGACAATTTTAAACAGGTTTTCTATGTCAGACTCAAAAACACGCTCATATCCACGCCCTTTTAATTTAATAATCGCTTGTCCATCTCTGTCTGTTTCTCTAAAAAAACGCTTACACGCCAACTCTTTTTTGTAAACGTGTGTATTTACCATATCAACATTTTTATTATATTTCGTTCCCGCTAAAAATAGTAATCTCACCCCAGCGCAGGTGTTTAAATCGGATTGTTTTCCATATGCATTTATGTATTGATGTAATCGTCCCCAAGAACTGCTCTTCCCGCTTGTCCCAGCGACGCCGAATTTGACTAACTCGTCAGAGTTTGCCTTAATAATGTAGAACAATAAATGGTCGTAAATTTGTTTCTTATTCTTTTCATTTTCAATAAAATCATTTAAATCAACACTGCGAATACCTGAATTTGCTCTTGTAGCCCGTTGCTTACGATAGTCAAAAAGTACCTTATCAAAGTACATAAAATGTATTAATGTACTGTATACATTACAAATTAATAAATTTTGTAAATGTAAACATTGTGTAAATGAAGGCCAAGATTGACATTATACCGCCTAAGAAAAGTGCATTCGTAATAGAAACAGCACCTGATTTTTTTAAATTACACACCTTAGCAATTGCCAGTGGAACAAGAGGACAAGGAAAGACAACCAGCGTAGTTAATTTAGTAAGAGAGGCTTACAACAGAAAGTACTACGATAGAGTGATAGTAATCACACCTACATATCATAGTAATAAAACTCTATGGGACATACTACCCGAAGGCGCACTTTCCGAAGACGATATATTTGAACCTGATACATTATGTTTAAAATCTGTCAAAGATATAATCAACGCCGAAAGGGCTGAGTGGGATTTACATCTACAACAGAAAGAACTGTATGAGAAGTTTCATAAAGATATGAAACACAAGCAAATAAAAAGTATTCGATCGGAGCAACTTATGGCTTACTTCGAGATGGGTCTGTTGGACAATCCTGAAATGGAAAAGCCTGAGTGGAAATATCGTGAAGAAGTACCACCTAAAATCGCCGTTATAATTGACGACGCTGTGGGGACTGATTTAATGAACAAGAGGTCTGCTGGTCTAACTAAATTTATCATAGCGCACAGACATTGGGGCAAAGGTTTAGGCTGCTCTGTTTTTATGTTAGTTCAATCTTATTGTTGCCACGAAGGAGTTGCAAGAGCCATACGAGAAAACACCTGCTTACTACTTTTGTGGAAAGTTAAAGATAAAAATCAACGGGCAAAAATAATAGAAGAAGCGGGGTTGGATGTTACCGAAGAACAGTTTAATGCGATGTTGGATTATTGTATTTCAGAACCATATTCGTTTTTGTGTATAGACTTTCAACCTAAAGAAATTCAATTTCAATTTCGCAAACGATTTAATGAATTCTTAAATCCAAATAATTTTATTATATTTAATGTAAATGACGCGCAAGGGGATACTTAGCGACGAGTACATTCTAAAAGAATGTGCTATGTACCAGCCCATACCTATGAAAGCAGCGAGTAGTATTTTACACCACGACCTTAACGAATCGGATCAAATTTATTCATTCTCAGGCAAAAAACTTAAATATTCGAAGGTTATGTCAAGACCAAATACATTTGCCAGTTTAGCACAATCATTAGCAAGAAGTACAGGTAATAACAATCTTTTTTACGAACTAAAAAGTACGTACGCTGATGAAATTGCAATTTCCCCCGCTCAAATGAATGCCTCTGCTTCCACACCACCTCCGTCTTACGACAGTCTCTTCTCGCCTCCGTCTTACGACAGTCTTTCCCCTAGTTTCCCAGCCCCAGGTTATCAGCCTTACCCAGGAAACGGAAATGGAAATGGAAACGGAAGCGAATACAGCAATGGAAATGAAACAGCATCTACTGCATCTGATGATGGTATAAGACTTCCTGGTGACCCTCGTCGTCAACTTGTGAAAGAGGAAGACCGTGAAGAACTAAATGTAAATTTTAACGCTGATGAACAGCGAAGGATGAACGCTGATGAACGTGCTAGACGTGAAGCATTATTAGATCCAGACATTGCGGCAAGAGCCTTAACTACGCCTGGAAGAATGGTTACACGAAATAGAGCAGTTGTCAGTCCTTACGAGGCTGGTAGAGCACGTGACGAAAGAACAGAAAGAATACGAGCGTCAAATCAAGAAATAATAAACAATCTTCCATCAACACCTCCTTTTCAACTAAATTTACCAACACCGTCGTCACCTGCTTATCCCGTTGCTCCACTATCTACTACTCCTGTTTTACGTAGTGAATCTGCTCCAAGATACTCATCAGACCCAAATGACGCATCTTCAGAATATTATTTTCGTCAGATAAGGAACTTACCATATTCTGTGTAAAAATTCTGTAAAAAAAAATAAATACATTACATTAAAGTAATGAAAATGAAAATGTCCTGCGACACTAAATTACAAAAAAATGAAAATGACAATGAAAACACTACGTCAGGTGACAATGTAAACACTTCGTACATTGTAGATGCCATCCCCCGTCACAAATGTGAGAATAGATTTAACTATACCAATATTCAACTTGCTGAGCGCAGAAAAGTTCTGAAAGACCTGGAAAAACTGTATCCACATTTACCATACGGCTGGATAGAAATGATGTATGATTTTGAAAAGAACACTCCGAAGGAAGAAATTGACGAAATCATTAATACAGGTAAGTGGGAAACGGAGTCTAAATACCAACATCCAATTCAGTAAATTTTAAAAAAATTAATTAAATTTTCATTAAATTAATTTCATTTTATTACATTTAATTTACATTAAATTAATGGAACAGATCACCAATTCTTACAATCTTTTCGTTGACTCCAGTCGTGGTCTAACAAACAGCGACAAAGGGGACGATTTTGAAATCAATTTACAGGACGCTGGTGTAACTTGCGGAGACGGTGAATTCATTAGGTTAAATTTAGATAACTTCTGTATGGCAAAGACATTCTTAGATGTAAATCCTAACAACAATGAGTTTCGTATAAAAAATAGCGAAAGTGCTCAATGGAATGGAAATTTAAACGTTGCAAACATTCCACCAAAAAATTACACAAGTCGAAACGAATTAGCAGATGCTTTTGCTGATGCCCTCGGAACTTACATAAAAATTAACGCCGTAGCAACAGGTATGAGTAGCGCTACTGTGGCTAAAACATTAGTATTACCTGCAAGTACAGGTTCATCAGACAATATTATATCATTTACTCTTGATTTTGGAACGGCTCACGGACTTACAGCGGCTGATACACATCTGCAATTCGTTTATGATAAGTCTGACTCCTACGCATTACTCGGAGGAGACCGTATTACAGAATTAGACACAACTTCTAATTCAGTGACTTTAACTGTTCCTACAACAACTTCAATTAAAGTACAATGCTTATACCCTTCCCTCTTGTCAACAACACCGTATATATACGTCCGCACACCAGGAGTATTAAATACCAATTTGAGCACTGTTGGTTTCAACCACGTTACAGATAATCATTCTTCTATGATGACACATTCAACCATTCTAGGAAGAGTTCCGGTTGATACAGAATATTTACAGTATACGGCTTCTACTGGTAGGGAGTTCTTTTTAGATGTCCATCAAAAACAGTTGAATCATCTTCGTCTTCGACTTACAGACAAACACGGTCGTGGTTTAGGAAGAACAAAGAACGCAAATTCGTTGACTGCCGCTGGAACAGGTTCTAATCAGGCAACCTTGGGCAATCTTGACTTCACCGCAGTAATTCGTATAGACATCGTCAAAAGAAAGAATGTAAATTATCTCGAGTCTGAAAGAACTGAACCTAATTTACCTGCTAGATTTTCAAATGGAATTACACTTCAACAAAGATTTGGAAAAGACACTTACAAAATGTAAAAAATGTGAATGTAAACACAAAATGTAAAAAAAACAATAATGTAAAAAAAAAATACATTTGTAAATGTAAAATACATTATGGCTGCGTCTCCTCAACTTCTTTATTTCCTTGATCGCGTCTCAGGATTTAGTACGAATGTTTTTAAATTGATGCCTTCCGGTGATAACTCGGGCGGCAACGGTAAAATCACACGAATTACTTTGCCTGCAAATGCACTTTTGAATACTCGTTCGTTTAAACTATTTTTCCGTGCTGAATGTGCCGCTGGCGCCACCGGTGGCAGACTCCCTGCCGACATCTCTACCCTTGTTGCGCGTGTAGAGGTAACTGCTGGCGGCGTTCAACTTTCACAGGGAACAAACTTTTACAATACACTCGTAAACGCTAAGGCTGCTGTAATGGGCTCTCGTTGTGACTCTGTAACAGGACACTCGGAAATGGTACGTGCTAATAAATTTGACGGAACTAGTATCGCTACTACTGCTGCTGAGACATACACAGCCGGAACGGTACCCCACTGTATCGACAAGTGGGAGGGTTTCCTAGGCACGTGCGAACCAAAAATCCTCGATGCCGCTATTCTTCCTGATTTAGTAGTTTCTATTTATTGGGCTTCTGACACTTGCCTTGCTGCAGTTAAAAATGTTGATACTAACGGTAACTTCACAACTGTCTCGGATACAGGAGGCGCAACATACAAAGTATCAGATATCCACGGTACTATCGAGACAATCGGGCTCGCCGACGCCGTTTACGACAATATGGTAAGTTCGATGATCGCTCAGAAGGGCTTTATCGAAATCCCATTTAAGCAGTACTTTTCTTTCTCGAATTCTCACACCGGTTCTTCCCGTTTCACGGTTGCTACTCAGTCTCTTGATCGTGTTTGGATGGCTTACAGAGCCTCTACTTTTGCTACTGAAGCCGGAGCGCACGCAGTCCCCGGTTACTCGACTGCCGCAGGAAAAGATGAAACGAATCTCACCGCTGCGTTGCTTTCCGATTACGGAGGTATGCACGGAACGGGAGCACAGGAAAAGTACATTACTAAATTCCAGAAATTCCAGGAACCTAGCACAGATACCAAAATGAAGTATCAACTTCAGTTGAACGGTGCTTATTACCCACAGTTTCCTGCTTCCCGGGAAGAGATGTACCAGATTACCAAGAGTAGTCTACCGGCGCCAGTAAAGTACAATATGACTTCCGAGCAGTATCTTGACTCCTATTTTGTACAGTGTGTCCGCCTCAATATGCCTGACTCGGAGTTCTCACGCAGTTTATCTGGTTTGGACACGAGATCAGTTTCGATGAATGGGTATGTCAATACCTCGGGTGGTGCGCATCCAACTAACGACCCTAACTTGATGATATTCGCAGAGTGTACGAGCACCTTGAGGGTCGGAAATGCTCGGATGTTAGAGGTTATAGTTTAGATAAGAATTGGAAACTTATTTAAAGAAAAAGAAGATAAATAATTATAACAATGAAAGACCCCAGCGCCGGTAAAATTTACAAGATCATTTGTGATGAAACGGGAGAAGTATATTTTGGCTCAACTACTCTTTCAACAGTAGACAAAAGGCTGAAAGTACACAGAGATAATTACTCCTCGTATCTAAAAGGTGTTTATCATTGTATGCCCGTATTCAACATAATCGAGCGTGGTAATTACCATATAGAACTTGTAAAGGATTTCCCCTGTGAAACTATGTTTGACCTGGAAAGAGAAGAGGGTAATATTATACTTGCTCATTCTTGTATCAATATTAATGTTCCAGGGCGAACAGATGAAGAAAAGAAAATTAGAAAGGCGGAAATAGGCAAGGCTTACAGAAACGGTCCTAAGCGTGAAGAACTACTTGAAAGAAAAAGAGAAGATAGTAAAACAGATGCGGCAAAAGAACGACAAAGACTTTACAGGGTCAACTTTCCCGAAAAAGTAAAAGAACAAAAAGCAGCAGATTACCAAAAACATAAAGAGAAAAGAGCGGCTAAAAATGCACTATGGGCGGCAAACAATCAGGAAAGAAAGAAGGAAACCGACAAAGCAGGTTATGAACGCCGCAAAGACCCAAAAATTAACGAAAGAAAGGAGTGGATTAAGAACCATCCTGAAGAAGTAGCCGCAGAGAAAGAAAAAAAGGCTAAGGAAAAAAATAAGAATTCATACCTTAAAGATAAGGAAAACGGTAAATGTGAAACAATTGAGTGTAAATGTGGTGGTAAATACAGTATCCGCAATCTGGCTCGCCACTGTAAAACCATAAAACACCAAAATTACATTACCATTTCGCAAAATTAATACATTAATAAAAAAATACATTACATTTACATTAACAAAATTGTAATTATGAGCGTCGTTAACATATCAAACGGTATGCTAGGCAAAAAAGAAGCCAATACACTCGGGAATATGCCCTCAAC
>Ga0181397_1000795_pt1 | contig 11644 bp, 6 predicted proteins | sample 20SPOviralmetaG_FD_130126 | JGI IMG/M metagenome (GOLD analysis project Ga0181397, IMG submission 130126) | Marine viral communities from the oligotrophic San Pedro Time Series (SPOT) site, San Pedro Channel, CA, USA - 20 SPOT_SRF_2011-02-23 | ecosystem: Environmental > Aquatic > Marine > Strait...
GGGTCTTCCGATAGTGAATTAAGAATCATAGCACAGAAGGTTGGTAAGATGATTAACAAGGAAATTAACAGAACGACTTCCTCTAGAAGTTTAGGAGCATGATAATATGAGCGCACTAGACCATGTAGTATTCTTGAAATTTGGGGCATATGAAACTGCTGATTTGTCTATTAACACTATTCCATTAAAGGTTACTAGTTTGAGCATTAGCACTAACAAGACTATTCCCTCCCTTGAAGTACCTCTATCGGGGGCTTTATCAGGAGAATCAATAACAGCCGCACTAGACTTAGGTATGGCTTCTAAGAGCGTGAGTCTACAAGGTTTCATTACAGAACAGGCTATCAATAAGAAATGGAATGGGCTGGCTACAGAAGATGAAGGCCCTAGGACTTACACTCCAATTGAAATAGCACAAATGATTCATTCTAGCGTAGATTCTACTGGACTACAAACATTCCAATCTATTAATGAATTAGTTTTTCTTTATGATTCTAAAGTTGGAGAGGATGGTAATTCTAGAACTGCGGTTTCTATACCATTTAACTACGCTTCTAGAGGGGAAGGCGGTAAGTTAGACAACTACGGAACTTCGAGTAGAGTAGTGAAAAGTTTCCCAACTGCTAGTACTGACGAAGGAATGAAAGGATTCATTAGAAGTTTTGAAACTACAATAGACTCGGAAACTATTGATGTGAGTTTTAGTATGCAATTTGAAATCGCAGAAGTGTTCCCCGATGGCAAGGTTGCCACCAAATTAGCAGACGCTCTTTCGTGAGGTGAAATTATGTATCGAGTATTAACAGGAAAGCAACGAAGTCTAGTCTTCCCTGTAATGTGTAATGGTCATGTCAAAATAGACTATTATGATAATATTGCTATAGGTGCAGATGCTAGTATTGGAAGTAGTGACGATGTAATCTATGGCCCTTGGTCGTTAGACGACGCTTTTACTATCGAGGCTACTGTGACACCCTATGACATAAATGGATTCGGAAGACATAGCGTAGGCAGTTTAACAGGCGTGGCTACTGATTCGGGAAAGGTGATGCCAGCCATAGATAAAGATGTGACTCAAACAGATTATATTTCTAATTATTATTTGGCTGAAACTGCAAAACATACACATGAGATGAGAATATTTCATAGTAGTAAGGCGCAACTTTCTTTGATAAATACCACTTTGCATAATGAAAATCAACCAGCAGAATACAAAATTAAATTTTCTGTCACACTAGGCACTACTACTCAAAACCTAGAAACTTCCGCCCTAATTTTACCTTCTAGTGGAATCAATTGGCCCCTCTTAAGTCACACTTCGGGAGGTCAGTATGGTAGCGGTATTTTAGATTCAAAGGGGAAATACACTCATGTTTTTGCTAAAACAACAAAATCAAGTGGAAATAGTGGAACTACTTTGGTCTTTCTTTCTACTGCAAATAATATACTACACGAAGACCAAGAACTATTCATACAAAATGGATTCGGTTTTACTTCCATAGGAAAGGTTGCCGCCACTCCATCATCTTCTTCCGGAGATTCTTTTGCCGTGACTTTAGATACTTCCCAATCTACTGCATTAAATTCAACAAACCTATTTATCAAAGCACCAATGAATCCATCTTATGTTGACGGATTATTTCACATAGCCGCTACCTATGATTCAGATAGTAAGATAATGAAAATTTATTTTAACAACAGTGAAGTAGCAAGTGCTACTCATTCGGGAAGTGGAACCTTTGCTATGGATAAAGAAGATTTATTTTTAGGTGCTAACGGTAGTGGGGCTACTGGTCAAAATAGTGCAACTACTAACAAACAATTCATGGGAGAGTTTCACGAATTTTCTATGAGTAGAGGTACTAGAAATAAATTTAATGTCAATAATTTAACCCCTAGATTTGCAGATACTGTACTTTATTTTAGATTCGAGGAGATAGACCAATGACAGTTTATGTGATGCGTAAAGGTACTACGATAAATCCTACTGTAGAAGCCACTTTAGCAAACGCAGGAAACAATGTCAACTTTGATTGCCCCACAAATCCTATTATTCACGATACGCTTACTTGTACTGATACTCATAGAATGTTCACTTACATTTCTACTGATGATTCTAACAATGACACCTTTGTTCAGCAATTACAAGGTTCGGATTCTGCTGGTACTCAATATTCTAATTTAGAAAATACTGAAGGGTATAAAATAAAGTGCTACGATAGTATTACGGAAGAAGGTATTCGTCTAAATTCTACTGCTAGTGACCACAACTATTATGTTTTGATAAACTCGGATAATGGATTAACTCACCACTTTGCTAGAATTACACAATTTACCACTGACGATATTTCGGGAGATAGTTTTGAATTTGAGCCAAGGCTAGGTTCTTCTATTACTAAGAATACTAAATTCATGGTGTTCAAAGGAGATGATGAAGACGAATCTACTATAGTGGCGGTAAGTAGCGGTATTCTTGCTACTGAGATTAGGGCCGGTAGCACTACCTACAGAATGAATAAATCATTGCTATGTTCTAAACCCCTATTTTACTTTCACAATTCTAGACTAGATAAGAAGAATCAACTTGACCACAATAAAAAATATTATGTCAAATATGCTTCTTCTCAAATGAGCAGTGATACTATTAATTCATTTGTAACAAATACATTCATCACTTCTCAAGATTATGGATTCTCGATTAAAGACTATAGCAAGTTTAACATCAAAACTACACTTGTTGATAATCTAAAAACACTAGACGACCCTAGTACTAGTAATTATAGCAGTACTAAACAGACTTCTAATGAAGGATTGACATTAGCGAATAATGACTTCACAGATTATGATGAATCGTTTTACCATGCTAGGCGTGACGACGACAATGTGAAATCCGCTCTCAATCTAGTTGGCCCATATCGGTATCTTCACTACGGTTATTCTCCCGAAACGGCCAACGAAGCCCCTATGGTTCTTAGCACCAATTTGAAAGAATCATTTGGCGGGAGGGGGGGTTATGCGGAGTCAAAAATTGTAGACACCTCCCGAATCATGTCCTCAAAGGTAGGAGAGTTTGAGGCTTTTAGAGTTCGACAGCAACAGCATAGAGGTGAGTTCTTTGAATGGTTCCCACTCAAGGCGACAGTGAAAGCAAATGTCACAGGAAATGAGTACACATTTACTACAGAAGAAGGATATGATTTAGCAAATTTGTTATCAGCAAATGATGAAGTTATGGTAGGTTCTAGAGTAGTTAGATTAGCATCTAGTAGTCCGATAGATTCTTTCAATACTAGTGCATTTACACAAGACATTACTTTCACCTCCAGTTCTAGATTAGATAGTGAAAGTTCCTTTTCTACATCTTCCTATACATTGAACGCAGGTGATAGACTATACCGCAGGGCTTTTAGTTCATCTAAGAGCAATCTACTTACTACTTTTTCTTTCGTGGAAGGTAGAGAAAGCCAACTAAGAATAGTTTTCTTGGATAAGAACTATGCTGGACTTGAAGCAACCGTGACGAGTTCAAGTAAAAAACAAAAATATTTGACCCTATCTTTTACTAATGCTGAGGTTAGAAAATCTGCTACAGAATTCACTTCCTTAGAATATATTTCCGGACAATATATTATTGAAGTAGAAAGATTTAACGGAGAAATAGAACAAATAGAAATAGACAAGAACATGGGCATGAGTACCATGACTATTTCCGGTAGAGATAATTATTCAAAACTAATCTCTCCAATAGTAAATCGTAATTCTAATTTCTCCGAAGATATAATTTATTCAACTAGAAGCCCACACAATAAGTTAGAACTAGTCGGAGTTTTGGACAGTGGTGGAGATTTACTTTTTAGCAGTAAAGCCTTTGTTTTGACTGGTTTATTTACCAATTTAGTGGATAAAAAACTATTTGTAAAATACACAAATGGTGTGGTAGCGTACATAGGAGAGGGAGCAAATACGACAATAAACCTTCCAGATGTAGGAAAAACTACTGTATCTTTGAAAAATTTACCCTTGGCTGAAGCAAGAAGCACTGCTACAAATAATGAAATACAACTATGGAAAGAAGTAGAAACAAATTACATTCTCAATAAAGCCTTATCTTCAAACAATAAACTACCCACTTTTGCTACTAGTCTAGGAGGAAACAGTGACAAGGGACTACTTTTCAGCAGTGGCGAAAAACCAGATGGTACTTTATTGAGTGGAAGTACTACTTCTAGAACTTCCGGCGTTGATAGTAATGCTGTTGGTTTTCACATACAGCACCCTACTTCGATAGGTAAAGAAGAAGCATTTCAAGCCAAACTAAGTGATGGAGGTACAAATTATGAAACTTTTGAAACAGTCAATACCTTGATTGATTTTACTGTTTTGAACACCTCTACTGTAGATGGAAAAACCACCATAGAATTAGCCCCTTATTTTCCAGTGACCCTAGGAAGAGTAGACCACAACGATTACGATACTTACGATACGACATTAACCACAATAGGTATTACTACGGGGAGTGATAGTGGTTTCGATATTACTGGTAAAAAATATTTAGATATTACTCCATCTAGTACTTCTACTATTAAAGCAGTAGCGGGTGTAGGATTGCCTATTTATTTGAGTTCTGTATTTGTAGGATATTGTACCCAAGTAGTATGCTATAATACAATTTCAAGCGGCGCAGATACTTGGAGAATTTTCTTGGATAGGCCGGTGAATAATTTCAGTTCCGGAGAAACTATTTCCACATTAGGGTTCACAACTGCGGTCAACAACCAGTATTCTGGAAAAAATACTCACAATTTGTATCTAGTAAATGGAGAACATTTGCATGGAGGTAAGATGGTGACGCTATTGAATTCCCTATATGGAGTAGAAACGGGAGTTGACTACAGTGCCGATGATATGCAGAAGCCAACTTACTACAATTATATTAGGCCAACTACGGCACTAACTCACGAATTGGTTCATACCTATGTTGAAAAATATGGGGTTCCTCTTTACAAAATAAACCATATTGAGAAAGGAATTTTCAATAGAAAAACCCAAGCAATCGCCAGTGAATACCACACTACTAACGCCACCACAGCAGAAAAAGAAGAGGTCGGTAGGGCTTCCGATGCTAATTACTATGACGGTAGTAGTTCTGTTCAATACTATGCCTCGGCTTACAAAATGAATCAAGGAAGAAGTTCTACCGCTTTAGAAAAGATACCTAGTAGATTTAGAGAAACTTCTCATTTGCATTTGCCGGTTGAAGAAAGAGGATACTTCCCCGCTAGCGGTTCACTGTTTTGGGATTATGTCATACACGAAGCAAGTCACACTAGAGATAAGGTTCTAACTTCTCACGACCCTACATTAGGTGGCAGGGTTAAATCTAACTTCTACATTAAAGATTTCTTGGAACAACTAGACCCAAAGACTGCTAGACTCTTCTTATTTGCGACTTCGGACTTATTACCATACAGTAGTTTAAGAGATGATAGTTTGTTCTACTCTAATAGAGATTTGAAAAACCTTAGTCTATATTTGTTGAACAAACCAACCGAAGATACTACTTCCGATAAACACTCCAAGTATGGGGGTGCTGGAAAGGCGAAGAAATACTTAGACAGTGATTATGATACAGCGGCCATTCTAGAATACGATGTAGAAGACATTACTAAAATGACCACTTTTGGTTTAATGAGATTAACCGAGGTATTGTTCGACTCAAATATGAATCAAATAAATCCGGAACATCTACCAGATAAAAAGAAAACAATGAGAGTTTTCAATTATCACTATTATGAATTTACAGATTTAGGAGTGACTTTTGGCGTTGTTGATTCCGCCAATACTATACTCACTAGTTCAGATGTTAGCGCAGACCTACCAGCCAATACTATTATTTGTGATAGTGATGGAAACATGATTGGAGAAGTTTCTAGTGTTTCGACTACTACAATTACTCTAAAGAATTTGTATGCAGGAGATTCTACTAGAAAGGTAGTTCGTACAACGAGTTCGGGAGGATTTGCTACGGGTAATTTATTCAAGGCAGTTAAACACCAAGCCGCATTTAGTGGACACGGAGATGCACAAAATGTCAACAAACTAGATGGTTCTATACAACCCCTCGTTGCTTTATTTCATGGTGGGAATTATTCTAGTGACGCTTTCACGGATGAGGCAGGTCAAGCATTTAATGTGGGAACTACAATTGCTGGACACGAAAGCCACTTGGCTTTGCCTATGATAATTAGGAACATTACTTTTGATTCGGAACAACACAACGGACACTCTAGCCTTCTTCTTAAGCAATATAATGACCTAAAACTACACACTCTTGCTCCGGGAATTACTGGAGCCGCTCCCACTTCTTTCTTGAAGAGTGGAATGGTGGGTATAGTCCTTGATAGATTTGATATTTCCGGAGGCGATACTTTGTCCAGTGCTGGTACAATAATGCCTCCAATTAAAAATGCACATCTAAGAGAGTACAGTGCTACAGGCAAAAACTTTACAATTGTCAACTACGGCATGGCTACTAGACCTAACCGATTTGCTTCCACTAAATTAGATGATAATAATGGTAGTGATGCAGATACTTCATCTGTTACTACAGACGCAGAAGGAATATATTTAGGATTTAAATTGAGGATAAAATTGCCCACTAAGGATTCAAGTCCTAGTGGGCCTTCGGGAACAACTCATTACAAATATATTCTAAACTCTAGCACCTATCCATATTTAGATTATGTGAAAGACTTAACAGGTTGTTATTTGGCCTCGGAAGCAGGTACAGAATACGCAACAGGAACAGCAGTAGCGCAACCTGCTATTGATGCAGATGCTCAACAACATAGTATGCAGAATGTTTCTCCTACCTTTTTAGGATATGTCGTTTCCCATGAAATAGACAGTGGTAACAGCACTAAAAGACACATTTTGATACTAGACCAAGAATTAACTGCGGGATATTACAGAGTCATGCAACCCAACGAAACCTGTACTTATGAATACACTCCTAGCAGAATTAAACTGAATACACTATCTTCGGAATATACTAAGATGCCATATAAAGATGAAACTTATTCGGCTACTCAAGACTATCATATTAAGGTGGAGTCTACTCACGATAGGTCGCTAAATGGTTCCTTTGAAAATGTAGGTCACAATGAAGGGGTTTTATCTATGTACTGTACTATAGATTTAGATGGAAAAATTCCAACAGGTACTACAGAACATATTGTATCTAGAAGTCCACTAGGAGGTGTGTATCAATTCGCTAATATGACAACTAAGAAGGCAGAAATACCTTCAACACTATGCGTCAGCGATGGTAATACTACCTTCAAAACATCGACTGAAATAGATTGGCTAGGAACAGGAGATAGTGAAACCATAGGAAGAGGACTTACTATTACATTTGGAGAACATAAGTTGACTAAGGGTGTGGTTTCAGTATCAGATACTATTACTATTACTACGAATAAGAACTTAAAAGGAAAACCAATTCGTGCTGTTATAGGTGCGGGAGTCACTATTGGAGAAGAAACAGAAACTCTCATCAATAATCTCTTTGAAGAGAATGACATAGAATTCACTACTAGTTATACTGACGACTATCCGCTAATTGTAGCACCTAATCTAAAAGGAGTAGATTTATTCTCCGCAATCAACTACTTAATTGAAAAGAAGAACAAGCAATTAATTTATGATAATGACAAATTCTCAATTAAGGACCAAAAGGATTCAGCCTTTTCACCGAAGATAAAAATTACTGATATGAATAACGATTTACAAATTGTGAACTTTAGTCAATCCGATGTTCTCTTTGACTTCTACAATGAGGTCAGGGTCTATTCTAAAGATAAGGTGGCAGTTAGAAAGAACGGAACTAGTATTCGTAAGAGAGGAAGAAAGGTACTGGAAGTCAACGACGATAGTTTGTCTACTCAAGAAGAAGTAGATAGTAGGGCATATAATCTACTAAGATTACATTCTAGTTCTAACAAGAAGGTTTCCTTAGAATTAGGTCATAGAAATTTAGGACAAATAAGGCCCTCAGATGTTATTGAATTAGAAATACTACAAGAAGGAATTGCTTCTTCTAATTATGTCATTTTAGAAATGGAACATACTCAAATTGGTACTGTCAAATTAGAACTTGGTAAATTCACTAAAGGAATGACTGATAGATTTGCTGAAATATTGAAAAATAATAAAAAGATAGAGGCAAATGCAAGAAGCGAGGCTTTCAACAGTGTTCGTACTTCAAGGGATTATTTTGGAAAAGTAGGTATCACTGAAAGAAAGGTAATCGTCAAGAAGAGAGCCAACGCAAGCGCAAACTCTTTCAATCTTGGGTTTGAGCAGACTCTAGGATTCGCCTTAAATTTGGGGCTATCAACCGGCGGAAATACGCTTACAACTATACTGGAGGAAGAATTTTGATAGTAGATTCCGTTAGAGAAAGCCTTGCCTTACACTTGAAAACAGTATTTACAAAGGCTAAGGTAGGGGTAGGGGGGAACTCTACTGACCCATCAGTAACCGATTTAGATGTACCTATTTACAGTATTTCTGCTTCTTCTTCTACTAGCGAAGGAAATGTCATAGATTTCAAATTCACTCTTTTGGGTTCTTCTGTAGCAGGGTACACGATAAGAGAAATAGGTATCTTCAATAAGGCATATACCAATCTAGCAGGAGCAAGCATAAGTGCATACACAGAGATGTTATCTAGAATTACATTCGACGGAATAGGGCCTTTTGCCTCCGGAGAAGAAATTGATTTTTACATTACCATAGAGGTTGAGTGACATGACAGACAGCAGAAATATAGGACAGTACAGTAGATTCCATTCTAATCCCGCAGGTAGTGGATTAGTTGATGGTGTAGATTTTCCCCACAGCGGGTTGCTTAAGGCGTTATCAGTAGGGTTGCAGAACAGTTATGCTATTCTAAACGGAACTACAGCAGACGCAACTAAGAACTTTAGTATCGTACAAACAAACTCCAGTGGAAATACGCAATTCGTAGTGAGAGCAGGTAAAGTCATTAGAGATGGAAAACTAATGCCAGAAATTGCTACTGCTACTTTCACTCAAGGAACTCCTTCTACCTTCGATGAACCAACCACCGGCAACTCATACTTCGTCTTAGTAGTGACTAGTGATTCGACAAATGTATTGGCGATTAGAGGAGATAAGGCAGATACTGATGTAGTGCCGCAACTAACGGCAGGTGATATTCCTGTTGCTATAATTAAATTAGATAAAGGGGGAACTGTAGATGGCAGGGCCATTCAATATTTGACTACGGCTAAGAGCGAGAACTCAATCAGTATAGGATATGATGCTGGCAGTACCACCTATACAGAAGCAAGTGCAATTACTGGGACTAGTGAGGGGTTATTCATTTCCGGCATAGGAACGGCTACTGTTGAAGGTGCTGATAAAGTTTTAATTCAAGATACTAACGCTGTGGGAGTTAATGATGTAATTAAATCGGTTACTGTTCAATCTATTGCTGACCTAGCACCACAAGGAGATATTACTGGCGTAACTGCCGGTGATGGTTTAACTGGTGGAGGAAATAGCGGGGCTGTAACATTAGCCGTTGGTGTTGATGATTCTACTATTGAAATTAATTCCGATGCTTTAAGATTAAAGGACAGTGGAGTGACAGTTGGAAAGATGGCCGCTAATTCTGTTGATTCTGACCAATATGTAGACGGTTCTGTTGACAACATACATTTAGCAAGTGGAATAGATGCAGTTAAAATTGCTGATGGTACAGTCACTAATGAAGAATTTCAAAGAATAAATACTCTTACTTCAAACGCACAAACACAATTAAACACTAAATTACAAGTGGGACAGTTTAGTATGTGGATTCCGGCAGAAGCAATAAGCCCCCAATCAGTAAATCCTTGTGGTAGTTTAACAACAACTGCTAACGCTAACGCTACTCAACCTGATTTTAGAACTTTAGCATTCGACGCAGGTACTGATGAATTTGCTCAATTTTCAATTGCTATGCCTAAAATGTGGAACGAAGGAACGGTTTTATTTACTTTTTATTGGACTCATGTTGGTAGTGCAGGTAATGATGTAATTTGGACTATTGCTGGAACTTCTGTTTCTAATGATGAAGCCATAGGGGGAGTTATTTTCGGAACTGCTGTTAATTATCAAGATACAGCACTAGACGCTAAAGATTTGCATATTGTCAGTAGCGATACTACTCTCACTATTGCAGGTAGTCCCGCAGTAGGAGATGTTTGCTTTTTCCAAATATCAAGAGATGCTAATAATGGTAATGATGATTTCGCTAGTGATGCTTTGCTTATTGGTGTTAAGATGAAATACACCGTTGACGGATTAAATGATGAGTGATTAAGATGTGGGTAAGTAGAGTATCGGGAATGGGGTCTTATGCGAATAGGACTACCCCTGTAAATACTAATCTTTACAATTTGGCTTCTGTAAAATCTATCCATGAAACTAATTCTAATACGGGTGTTGGAATAAATTTTAATGCAGGTGCGGCTAATTCGGCTTGGATGACAGGTGTTCAAGTAATAGGGACTGACATGTATATTTCAAATAGAGGAAATAACAACGGTTTTGATAGTACAGAAGTTTTTATTACAAAAATAGCAATAAGTTCTACCGGAAGTGGAAATGCGGTTGCCCAAAATGCGGCAGGTTTAGGACTAAACAGTTGTGATGGATTCGGACTTAATGATGATGCCACCAAGATTATATTTACTGATTTTCATGGTAATCAAGTAAGAAGTGGAACGATGGATGTTAATTTAGCCATAACTCTCAATGGCAGTGCTTTAAATGCAGGTGGTGGAGCGAGATTTGCTAGATGGAATAATGACGGTTCTAAGTATTATTTTGGTTATGGTTCATCGGGTGGAAATAGTATAATTAAACAATATACTGCTGGAACTAATTACATAGTGGCTTCCAGCGACAGTGCTGGAACTTCACAAACTCTATCAATAGGGGCGGCTAGTGATTTAGTTTTTAATAGTGATGGAAGTAAAATGTATATTCCTGACGCACTAACCGCCGAAGTTTTTGAATACGATTTGTCTACACCTTACGATATTTCAACAGAAACATTAGTTACTACCTTAGACATAAGAAATTTCTTTACTAATAGTGGCAGTTCTACTAATTCTCCGTGGAGACCAGCAGGTAGCAGTAGTAGTACGCCGTGGATTTCCGGTATATCTTGGAACGATGATGGAAGTAAATTTTATGTTATTAGTTTATGGGGAACTACAATACAATCTAAGGTTAGCGGTACGCTCAATCCTTCTACTGTCACAGGAGATGGTGGGACTAGAACCAATACTATGCCAATAATTGAGTTTAGAGTTCAGTAAGAATAGAAAAATATTAAATAGTCGTTGATGATTCGTTTATAATAGTGGTAACCATGTCGGATTTAGATGAAGTCCTTGAGAGAGATTCTGACGGTAAGATAAATTGGCTTGTATCAAAAGTGAATGATATTGACACACGGGTTCACACTATTGAAACAAACCATTTGTTTCACATGGAAAAAGACATGGCTATGTTAAGAAAGGGAGTCTATCTACTTGCCGCAATCGGTATTACATATCTAACGGGA
>Ga0181397_1000797_pt1 | contig 11622 bp, 12 predicted proteins | sample 20SPOviralmetaG_FD_130126 | JGI IMG/M metagenome (GOLD analysis project Ga0181397, IMG submission 130126) | Marine viral communities from the oligotrophic San Pedro Time Series (SPOT) site, San Pedro Channel, CA, USA - 20 SPOT_SRF_2011-02-23 | ecosystem: Environmental > Aquatic > Marine > Strait...
CCATGTTATACACATAACCATTTGTATTTGCAAATACTATTGTTTCAGTTTTAGATTTATAATTACTATCTGCAACAAATGCTTTAAATCCTCTAATTTCTGACCAACCAAACATAGTACCTTGTGGCCCTGCTAATTGTGTTCCTAAAATACCTGTAGCATTTAAATCACTAATATTAGAATTAAATCCTAATAATCTATATTGAGATTTATTTTTTATAGTTACACTAGCAAAAGATGAATTACCAGAAATAACATCTGTTACTTCTTTTTGTATAGTTTTTGATATAACTGCTAAATCAAAATCTCCCACTTTATCTGATCCACTTAAAGATCTAATACCATCAGGCCCAAGAAATACTACATCTCCTGCAACCTCTCTTATAGTATCTGAATCTATACATCCTATATTTCTAGTTACAGGTTGTAAAACAAAATCAGCTATAGTATTACCTACTAACCTATCAATTTTATTTTCACTAAATATAATTAACTGATCTCTAAAAGCAATTAAACCTGTTATTTTAGAACCCACACTTATATTTCCAGCACCATTACCTGCATCAAAATCATTATCTGTATAAGGTGCAGTAAAAGTTAATACATCTCCTTTAGCAAAAAATAATTGATTCTTATATGATGCTGTATGAGATGCACCTAATACATCATCAGGTGCTCCTGTTAAAGGTGTATAAGTAGTTCCATCATATACAAATGGATAATTAGTACCATCTACACCTGCTATCTTCTCTGCTGTACCTATTCTATATTTAGAAAATCTATTTATATTAGTAGCTGTATTTACTTTTGCTGCTGTTAAAAATGTTATTACAGCATCATTACTAGGGCTACTATTTAATTAGGTGATATAGCTATTGCTGATTCACCTGCTGCATTAACTGTAGGTTTAGTTGTTACTGTATAAACTAAAGCTACACTTGCAATAGTAAATGTATCTCCTACTTGTGGTATTAATGTTTTTCCTTCAGTATCTAAAAGCCCATCAACATTTAAAGTTCCACCACTTTGACTACCACCATTTACTCTAGGTACTCCATACTGACTTACATTTATTTGTGTCCAACCTGAACCTGCTGAACTAAAAACATTATTATTTCTTACTGCTATAACTGTTGATTCCCATGCAGCTAATCCATTAATAGCTTTACTAGAATCAGTAGTAAAAGTTACATTAGCTTGATCAGCAGGGCTACTATCTAAACTAGTAGTTAAAGTAAGTGTAACTCTTTTATTAGTACTACTATAACTTACTCCTCCTGATGCTACTGTGTATGTACCACTTACTCCTGTTATTGTTAAAGTATCTCCTACTACAGGTGTAAAATGTACATTTCCTAATATTAATGTTGTACCTGATTGACTAGCTCCATGTACTTTACAAACATTAAAACCTGGAACTATATTACTATCAAACTTATTATAACCTAATATCTTTTTATAACCACCCTCTACTGAAGGTTCAAAGTTTCTTAATATTCTAGCAGTACCTGGTTGCTGTATACCATGCTGTAAAGGTGCTAGATTACTTATTAATCCACCTTTAAACTCAAAAGCATATGTTTGTAAATTATCAGGCATTAAGAAGCCAATCTATAAACATATGTACTACGTTGTGTTCTTGTTAACATAGTTGATCTAACATAAGTATTTTTATTAATTAAAACAATTCTCATGTTTTTTAAACCATCTTTAAACTTTTTTTCTGCAACCATTGCATCTTGTGTATTGCCTCTAAACATATAGGCATAATGCATAGCACCATCAACAACTACATTTCTATATATCTCAGGTATCTTAGGTACATCAGTTGCATCTATTAAATCTGTGCTAGTTAAATAATATTCATATACTAAAGTATAAGCTTTATTAGGTGCAGGTGATAGTATATATTCTAACCCATGCCCTTTAGCTACATATACAGGAACACTTCTTAAACTTGTATCAGTTGTATACTCTTGTTCAACAAATCTATCTAAGTATTCTTCATAAGTTAATACTTGTAGCTTTTGTGTTCGATTACCTAATGTAGTATCTTCTTTAACTCTAAAACTTTCAAAGTCTAAAACAGTAGCATTAGCAGGAAAACTATACCTAGTAATACCAGCAGTTAAAGTATCTTCTTGTTCAACAAAGTTATAAGGCCACTCAGGATATTCTTGATCTATTTCTTGTATTGCAGCATTAACACTATCTTTAACTTGTGAATAAAATCCTACTGCACTAGCAAAGTTAGAAGTAGTAAGTTCTACTTCATTAAGTCTACGATTAACTTCATTAACAAGTCCTAAAAAATTATATGCCATTATGTTTCCTTAATAGGAAGTAATACTGTTCTTTCAGCAATTGTTCCACTTGTATCTCTTATCTGACAACTAAACTTATATTTAAAATTATTAGTTCCTAGTGCTACATTTATAGTAGCTACAGTATTAGTATTAGATTTACCTACAAACTGTATTCCATTAACAGTATCATTAACACTAGCTAATTCAGTTTTAACTCCTGAAGCATTATTAACAAACCATATAACATTATCTATAGTAGCTTGATCATTTAAATATCTTGACCAATCCATACTAAAGTCTACTGTTTCATCAGGGTCTTTACTAGGCCATGTAAACATATTAAGCTACCTTTACTGTTCTATCTGAAGATGTAGTTGATCTATGTACATGAACTGTTCTACGTCTTTCATAGTTATCAGCTACTGCTGTATAATCAAACTGTGTTGCAGTAATACTTTCTTCACCTAATGATGAGGTTGATTCTACTCCATAAGGTATAACTTTTAATTGTCCTGTTATAGAATATTTAGATGTTCCATATACAGCAACACCATATAACTCACCAGTAGTATCTAATATAGTTTGAGTAGACATACCTAATCAAACCTTATAATAGATGTACTACTATCTGCTGTAGGAAAGCCTACTGTAAAATCAGAAGCAGTTGTTGTTTTATCTGCACTAAAATCTAGTACACATACAGCATTAGTAGTACTAGATGTGCCATCTGTAGTTGAGTTATATACTAAAGCACCTCTTGTTGTTAAAGAAGCATTAGAAAATACTACATCATCAAAACTAGTAAATGCTACTGTGCCTGATGTAGTAGCAGTTTTATTAGTTAACTCTACTCCACCACTTGTATATCCTGCACCTGATACTTCTCCACTAGTAGTATAACTTGTAGTACCTGCACTTAATGCTGCACCTGCACTATACAAAGCAATTTTAAAAGTATGTCCACCAGAAACAGAAAAGTCATGCTTACCTTCAAGCAATTCTTTTTTAAATGATGTACATAAAGCTTGTGTAATTGCCACAATTATCTTTCCTTAAAAAAAATGGGTAACCCTCTCAACAAGAGCTACCCATATATCAACAATATAGCATTAAGCTAATTGGTCACGATCTACTTCATCTGGGCCTTTGTCATCACTAATGTCTTGTACAACAGCCCAAGCACGAAATACACCAGTAGTAGGTAAAGCACTTGCTGCTGTATTAGCCTTACCAATAGTAAGATCTAATGTTAAATCAGAGCCAAGTACAACAGGTTGATAAGCAGCAGCCATTTGAGTAATTGTGCCTGTAGCAATTGCTGATCCCCAATCTACTCCATCAACAAATACATCACCATCTACAGTTTCAACACCTAAATCTACTGTATACTTACCATCACCTTGTGTAACCATTTCAAGTCCTGCTGCATATACCAAAGACTTACCTGGAATATCCAAGACTTGAATTACGTCTGCTGATCCGATAGCTGAACCTTTAGTGGTTGTAACAGTTGCTAAATTAACATCTGTTTCAATTTTATAAGGCATCTTACGGATAGCTCTTGAAGGATGTGTTCCTCCATTTATACCACTTGATTGATCTACTGTAGCCATTTATTTTCTCCTTTAAGCAGCAGTATTATATTTAGCAGTAACGATTGCTTCAGGTCTTAAAATCTTACGACCATAAAGATGCATACCACGAACGATGTCAGCAAAGCTGTCAGGATCTCGATAGCTTTCTGTCTTAGTAATCTGTTGAGCAGTAGCTACAGCAGATGAATGTCCAGCAACAATAACACCAAAGTTGGCATTTTGATTAGCTGTACCTGTTGTTGAAGAACCTGTTCCTACTGATGGAAGGTTGTTTGAAATATACACTTTAAAGCCATGTAGATTATTCAACACTAATCCATTCTGTAAGCCTGATCCACCAAAGTCTGAGTCAAATAATCTGCTATCCTCATCCTTTAATATTTCAGCAAATACAGGATCAACTACTAACCATCTGTTTGCTGAGTCAACAAACTGGGTATCAAGTAAACGGCTCATACGAGCTATTACTTGTAATGGGCTTGCAGTTGCTATTGGTACTGATGTAGCACCTGGCAAACGTGAAGCTATTGGAATAGAATGTTCACCTGCACTACTAGTAGTAATGTTAGCAAAGTCACCTTTCTTTAACTTCATTGAAGTTAGTAACTCATCATCACCTGCTGTTGAAACAGCATTAGTACCAGGGGAAGAAGTTCTAGCTGTATCAGCAGCACCATGTTTTGCTGATTGTGAAAAACCACAAAGATAACCAAATACATCTTGATCATATTGATCTCTTAAACGATATGCAGCACGATCAGATGCCATTGATAAGAAGTTTACATGACTGTGAGCTTCTTCAATATCATCCATCTTAAATGCATAGTAGTTAGCTTGATCAACAACTAATGTGAAATCTTCATCATCAAGATCCTGTGCAGTAATTTGTGTACCACGATTGTAAGCCTGTACGGAAACTTCAGGTTCTTTAATGATTTTAACTGAATCACCCATATTAGCAATCTCACCAAAATAATCACTATTGGTAATATCTTCTACTATGGAGGATTTACGGAAAGCAAGTTGTACCTGCTTCGAGTATATTACTGGGCTAAAATTACCATTAGGTAAATTGTTATGGCCCGTTGCCTTAGGAAAAGCCATTGTATTTCTCCTTGAAAAAAAGTATAAGTATCCAACGCAGTTCTTACACAATCATTCTAGGGGCTGTCTTTATTGGTGCAAATTATATAGATGCCGTCACAAGCTATATAATATGGGCAATCAAGTTTCAGGTATTCCGAAAGTTGTTTATATTGCGTTATAAAATTTAAGTTTTACTTTGGTGTCACAAAGTGGGCAAAATAAAACTTATTAAGTTTTGAATTGTAGTTATAAATATAAATATTTGATTGTCAAGTACTATCTTGCTGAACCTGATAAATCATATATAAATGTACCATTTTGTATAGCTTTAGTTATTTCTTCCTGATTTGCTTCGTATTCTCTAGCTGACATTTTTTCTATATCAGATTCTTTAAGTGTTCCTACTTCAGATGAAGTATTAGGATTACCTTTATTAGTGGCTACAGATTTAGCTGCATCAAGGCTTTTATCTTTTGCAGTTACTTTCTTAGTACTAATACCCATATCAGACTTATAAAGATCAATAGCTCTTGCAGCAGAATTAGCATCATGTTCATTTTCATATAATGCTTTTTGAACCCACTCAGGTTGTTCTTCTACCCAAGTATGAAACTCATCTTGATCTCTAATAGTTACAAAGTCAGGATGTTTTTTAAGTAACTGTACTTCAGCTTTCTCTCTTAATGCATCATCTTGCATTGTATTAATTTGTTTAAGTCTTTCTTCTAACTCTTTAGATTGTTCTTTAGCTTTTTTAATAGCTATTGTTTCTACAATCTTAGCTACATCAGGATATTCTTTAGTCCACTCATCTAACTCTTCTTCTGATTTAGGTAACTTAATTTGTTTTTTTGTAGAAGCATCTAATTGAGTTCTTAACTCATCTATCTGCTTTTGAAAATCATGTTCTTTTTTTTGTGAGTGTCTTCTTAAATCACCATATCTTTTTTTAAAACTTTTTTCTTCTGCTGTAACTGGTTCAGTTTCTTTTTCTTCTTCTTCAACCTGTTCTGTATTTTGTTTTTTTAATTCTTCTAATTCTTTTTCTTCTTGTTCTATACGTTCTTTATTAGCAGATCGTGTAGCAAAGCCTACTACTTTTTTTTCTTGAGGTTTAACTTCTGGTTTTTCTATTACTTGTGCTTCAGCCATTTCATATTTCCTTTCATATTGGGGCTATCCGTAGCCTGTAAGGGGGGATAAGGTAGCCAATTATAATAATTTTTAATCACCTCTTATATTTGCATAAAAATCCTCCTGTGAACGAAGTTTTAAATCACCTTCTTTAAAAAAACTTTTTCTTGTTTCTTTTGCAAAAGTATTTATAGTTTGTTTAACTTTTCTTTTTGTTGTTTTTAATGTTTCATTAATAAATATTTGTTGTAATTGTTCAGGTGTTATTTGTTTTCCTTGCATAGCTGATTTTATGTATGCATTTGTTAGTGTTTGACTTGTTGTTTTAATAAATGCATATGTTTCTGGATTTTGATTTAACTTATCACCTAATCTAGTTTCAATACTATTACCTACTATATCAGATACACCATAAGCAACCATCATATTTCCTACACCTTCAGTAAATTCTTTACCTGTTATTAAATTCATAGCACCTTTTCTTAATCCCATAGATGCTAAGTTAACAGCTTGTTTATAATCTAAATTACTATTATCTGTTATAAAAGAAAAATCAGATTCATCAAATACATTAGTTACTAATTTATTTAAACCTTTTCCTAATCCACCTTGGGCTGCACCCATCATCATAGCTTTACCTACATCACCACCTGATACAGCAGCAACAATTCCACTAGTGATAGATCTATTAATAGCACCACCTGCCATTTCTCTAAATACACTATCTGTAGGTATATTAGCAAAAATAGTATTCCCCATTGTTGTATCTAAAACTTTAGATATTTGAGGAACTGCCATAGATGTTAAAATATTTTTACCAAAAGAATCAACAAAACTACCACCTTGTATCTCAGCAAAAGTACCATTAATTAAAGCACTACCAAATGCTTTACCCATTGCACCACTACCTAATCCTGCTGCTGATCCTAATTGTGCTGGAACACCATATGCTGCTAAAGCAATAGAAGCAACCATAGTTATACCTGTTAAATCTGTAGCAGTATCTGAATACTTAGGAACTATTAAAGCTTGTCCATCTTTATCAAACTGAATCATAAAGTCTGTCATACCTTCAGTTTGTGTAGTATTACCCCATCTTAATAAACCATCAGATTTATCTTGAGCATTACCATATCCTAGTACTCCACCATATTTACCTTGTACTACTTGTTCTCCTGTGTCTTTATTAATTAATATTCTTTGAACAGGAGGTTTAACTTTAGCTGTTACTATGTTTTCTTTAGCACCATATCCTAAAGAAGCACCTTCTGTTTCTTTTATATCTATTAAATCTTTAGGATCAATTGGTGTTTTTGTTTGTCCATATACACCTACAGTTGGTTGTGAATATCTATAATACTTATTACCTTCTTTAATTATTCTTTGTTCTACAGGTTCACCTTCTATTTCTTTCATTCCTAATTGACGTAAATCTTTTATACCTGCTTGTGATAAAGTTTCTGCCATATAGTCTGTAATAAAAGCTGAATCTTTTTGATGAGGATATTTATAACCTCTTTTTGCTAAATAGTTATTTTGATAATTTAATTGACTTACTAAATTATTTTTACCATCACCATCTGCAATAGTTTTATAATCTTCTGGCCCTGATATATAAGAAGAAGATTGCTGTATATTATTTTGTTGTTGTTGTATATTAGTTTTAGATTGAGGTAATAAAGTTTTTACATTAAAGTCTTTACCATATTCAGCTTCTAAAATACTTTTAGCATTTAACTTATTACCTGAACTATCTTTCAATAAATTTTTTGTTTGAAAGTTTGCACCATACTCAGCTTCTAATATATTTCTAGCTGTTGATTTCATCTTATTGCTTCTATAGGCATTTTACTCTGTGTCTGTGTGGCCATTTCTGACTCAACTTCTTTAATGATGCTATCAATATCTGTATCAAATTCTCCTGTGTCATCTTCTGTTGCTTCCTCCGAGTTACCCATTTGACCCATACGATCCATCTTATCTAAACCTTCTTTAGCTTCTTGTCTTAGTTTCATAAGATTATTTAATCCTATAAACCTAACTACATCAGCAGGAAATACAAACTCTCCTTCACTTAGCTGTGCAGGTATATCATCTCTAACTTCTTCTTGTGTAGAACCTACAGGTACATCATTACCACTTACAGGATCTACTGTACCACCTTCTTGTAGTAGTCCTCCTTCTTGCATATTTTGATAATTTGTTGTTTTTCCTTTAGCATTAGCATAACCTTGTTCTAGTTTTTTTCCAGCAGAACTTTGTTTATAGTTATTTGCAATAAGAGCAGCTTTCTCTGGAGATTCCACTTCTATAATTTGTCCTTCTTTTTTTAACTCATCCATCATTAAACCTAATGCTTTACTTCTTTCTGGAGAATTTTTAGGTTTTTCTAATGGCCTATATTTTTTTTCTAAATCTATTAAATAAGGTTTACCCATAGCATCTTTTTTAGCAATAATAGTTGGAAAAACAAAACCTTTTCCGTCTTGTTCAGCATGAGCTATTTTATGAGTAGCTACTTGCCTTCTTTGTTTTCCCATTACAGTTTTACTATCTAAAGATCCATCATCTATTGTAGGATAATTTTCTGGATTTCTCATTCTATCAATAAATAATTTATCTTTATTTGCTAGTAAAGTATCGTCAATATATTTTATTTGTTCTTTTGTTAAAGCAGATTTTTTTCTCCTTAACATTTTTTGGGTTTGATCTTTAGCCATTTTTATTTTCCTGTTCAGCATTTACATAATCTCTTAAATGCTTTAAGTACCTAATTGTTTTTACAGAACCCTGTGCCTTATAAATATCTATAGTATCAACTGCTTGTTCCATAGTCTTATGTTCCATCTCAGTTAAGAAATCTAACAACTCATTAAATGCTTTCCATTGAGTTGTATTATTTACAAACCCCTTAAGCTTGAGGAGGTGTTGGTGCTGCTGCTTGTTGTTGCTCATTTCCACTAAATCCTTGTTCTCCAGGTACAGGTACTTGTCCTACACCTATATTACCTCCACCACTTCCTGTAGGATCTGCTACATTAGGAACTCCTGGTGCTCCTGCTTGAGGTTGTCCTTGTTGCATTGGTGGTTGAGGTGGTTGATCTTGTTTCATTATCTCGGCTTGTCTTGCTGCTTCGTCCATATTATTAGTAACTTTATCTGGATCAAGCTCCATTGATTTAGCTATCTCTCTCATAATATATGAAAACTTAGCAAAAGGTGCTAGTGCTGGATTACTAGATACTTGTAAAAACTGCATAAGTCTTTGACTACGAACTTCATTAGCCATTAAACTTTCAGTACCTCTAGCTTTAACTTCTAAATCACCTTTAATTTCTTTATCATAATCAAACTGCATATTAAAACTAAAAAAAGCTTCACCGATAGGTCTTAATAAATAATCATCAACATTTTTAATAACTGTTTTTATTGAACCTGATGCTGCATTCATTAGCATACTAATACCACTTGCAGTTCTACCGACACCTGACACACCTGTTTGACCATGTGCAAATGATGGGAATCCTGTTGACTCATCTGCTAACACTCTTGCCTTGTCAAACAATTGCATGTTTTCATTAGATACGTTAGGGAACTTAGTGCCAAAAATTCCCTGACCTGGTGCACCTCCTTGTCTTCTAAATACCTTACCTGGATACACAGATAAATCTTGACCAGGAACCATGTTAGTTTCATCTACCTCAAATATAAGGTTACCAGATAAGACTGCATTATCAACTGCCATACGCATGAAACCATTCATCAAAGTTTGAGTATCATCCATGTTTTCTGCGATACCTATTCCGAATAAAGAGTAAGGATTTAGTTCGTACGGAACTGCGTAATACGGAATCTTAGCTGGTTTAAAAGGATTAAGTACAAGTCTAATAATTTTATTATTACATACCCAAATATTAGCTTGTAACTGATCTACATCTTTTAAAGTTTCAGGTATATCAACCTCATTCTCTTCTAAAAGTTTTGTATCTACTACTCCCCAAAACTCTAGTACTTCAAATCTATCTACTCCTTTATCAACTTGATAATCATTGAGATCATCTTCCCAGTATTTTTTATAATAAGATTCTCCCATTTCAATTACTTCATCAACTACAGCATTTCTAAAGAAAGGTCTTTTCTTTAATCCTCTTAATTGTGAACGACTCATTTTATGACGTTCAATAACATATTGAGCTTCATCCATATTATCAGCATCAGGATCTACATAAAAATTCCAAATACTTACATGAGATGTAAATGGCACAGTTTTAATACTAGGATTATATTCTCCATCATCACCCCAGTTAGGATATTCTTTATCTACTGCAAATGGGCCTTTCATTACACCTGTACCAAACAATGCCATTTCAAATGCTGTAGACCTTAATTGTTTAGATGCATTGCTTTCATCTAATTGATCTTTAATTTTCTTTTCCATTTTCTTAGCAGCAATCATTGCTGGATAAAATGTAGTAGAACTAGGAGTTGATCCTGTACCTTCTTCTAAACTTTTTATTTCTGCTAAGTCATCTTCTAATCCACCTAATCTTTCTCGTAAAGAATATATTGTAGCTCCTGGTGGTAACTTTTTACCATCACCTGCATATCCATATAGAGTATCCATACCTTTAGGCATTGGTGCTATCTTAGGTTTACTTTTTCCTTTAGGTGTTTTAGAATCAAAATGTACAGATTCAGCTACTCCTTCTGGAAGGATGCTAGGTTCTACACTTAATGGAAAGGTATTATTAGAAAATAGTACATCTGTTATTTGATTATAAGCAGCTAATACTTTAGTCTTAGTTACTTTAATAAATACTCTACTTTTTTCTGCTTCAGTAAACTGTACATCAGGGCCATATATACCACGATAGTTTCTGTATGCTCTAAGCCATCTTTCTTCATCTATTCTTCTAGAATCCTCTGCTTTAACATACTTTTCCATAACATGACTAATCATTGCATTAGCAATATTATCTTCAGGTAAGTCATTTTCTTTATCTTCTAAAATAACTTGTTTATCTGTTGTAAAATCTTCTTCCATTTAATATCCTTAATATCCCATTACAGGATCTGATGGTGTAAAACTAGAAGTTTTTGCAGTTGCAGGATCATAATCCCACAAGCTTGATCTAGGTCTACTCATTACTCCATATCGTAAAGCATCATACAAGTGATCCTCTGCTTTTGTATTTATATCCTCTGGATTATTTTTATCTAGAGGTAATACAGGCAGTTGTGCAATTAAATTTCTACAATTGCTAGTTATAACCAATCTTGGTTCTTCTGTAAACTCGTCTACTTGTAATCTTCTATGTATTTCATTCTTACCTGCTACTCTACTACCTGCACTTCTATCTGATGGCCTCCATCTACAACCCTCTGTAATCATAGTTTCTGCAAGTGATGGGCCTGTATCTCCTCTTTTATGCCAACATGAAGAATCAAGTACACCATATCGCATTGAATGATCATCTTGTTCTGCTTCAAGCACCATATTA
>Ga0181397_1000798_pt1 | contig 11621 bp, 29 predicted proteins | sample 20SPOviralmetaG_FD_130126 | JGI IMG/M metagenome (GOLD analysis project Ga0181397, IMG submission 130126) | Marine viral communities from the oligotrophic San Pedro Time Series (SPOT) site, San Pedro Channel, CA, USA - 20 SPOT_SRF_2011-02-23 | ecosystem: Environmental > Aquatic > Marine > Strait...
AAGTAGGCAGAATAGGTCTGCTTACGAATGGCGTCCATACCGAAAGGGTGGGCATAGTATTAACGAAAGTGATATTAGGAGAATATAAATGACGATTGATATTAGTAAATTTTGGCTTGGTATGGATAACCAGTGGCTTGTGAACAACACGGATACATCATATCCAAGATATAACATAGTCGAAAACAGACAGGAAGGCAGTTATCGAATAGAAGTTGCAGTGCCTGGCTGGGGTAAGAAAGAACTCGAAGTGGTTCACGAAAGTGAAGTTCTTCTGGTTAAGGGAAATAAGGAAAGAAAACTTGGTGAAAACGAGCAGTTCGTACATCAAGGACTCAGTCTTAAATCTTTTGAGCGTAAGTTTATACTTAACGCTGATTTAAAAGTAGACAGTGTCGAAAAAGCAAATGGCTTATTGACAATCGCTTTGTCTAGAACTCCGAACTCAACAAGGAAGGTATTGGAGATTAACTAATATCTTCTAATAGGAGATATTTATGAGAACAATAGTTCTTAAACTAAGGCAAAGTATTAGAAACGATGGGGCAGATATGATAGAAGCAGCAACTCTGATTCTATTAGTAGCAACCTGCATGTTAGCAGTTGCTCCTATCGTCTAAAGTATGTATGTCAAGTATGGAATTTATAAACTAAGCCGAGTTGAGAGAGGAGGCTTATGTTAATATTAAGTTCTAATGCTTTAGAAAAAATAAACGACCGAATCGCCTCACACCAAGTGTGGGGCGTGAGGTTATTAATGAAACCCGCAGGCTGTAATGGTTATATGTGGGAACTAAACTATGAAGACAATCCTAGTGATGGCGACGAGATATTCTATAAGAAAATTGCAGTCGACCCAATGACCTTATCTTTTGTGGAAGAAATAAACATTGATTACATAGAAGACGGGTTGCAGGAACAATTCGTAATATCAACCCCCAATGCAACAGCAGAGTGTGGGTGTGGAGAAAGCTTTACATTATGAGAATTTCAAACGAGGGCTTAGCCCTTATTAAAAACTTTGAAGGTTGTGAGTTAACAGCTTACAAGTGCGCAGCTGGAGTATGGACTATAGGATATGGTCATATTAAAGATGTATTTGAAGGACAAACAATAACAAAATCTGAAGCAGAATCAATGCTTCAACACGAAATGGAAGAGTATGAAAACTATATCAATGATTTAGTTACAGTTCCATTATCACAAAATCAATTTGACGCCCTAGTTTCTTGGGTGTTTAATCTTGGTGCAGGTAATCTCAAAGCGTCTACTTTATTGAAAGTAGTAAATCAAGGCGATTATGAGGGAGTTCCAGTACAAATCAAAAGATGGAATAAAGCAGGAGGTAAAGTTCTAGAAGGACTTATTCGTAGGCGTGAAGCTGAAGCACTTCTGTGGCAAGGACAAGAGTGGGAACATGTCTGAAAGATTGAAGAAAATCTGGCATGGTATACAACGCTTTTGGTTTTGGTTAAAAAGTTTATTTATAACTTATTACAGTATAAAAGTAAGTTATAATTCTACTTGGGGCGACTCAGATGACCAAGAATATATAGTCAAAAAGTTTATAAAGAAACAACCAAAATTTGTATCATTCATAACAGAAGATGGTGATTTGATAGAAATTAGTGGAGCAGAAGGACTAAACTATAGGATAACACAATTATGAATCAAATGTTAATGGGTGTAGTAGTAATTCTAGGAATAGGAAGCTACTATTTATACACCGAAAACCAAACATTAGCAGCAAACAATCTTCAACTTGAGGGCGCTATCGCTACACAAGAAGAAGCTATCGCTGCTTTACAGGCAGACTTTCTTTTACAGACCGAATCTCTACAAGAGATGACTGTTAAAAGTCAAGCTGCTCAAAGAGAACTGAATAGATATACTCAGTTTATACAAAACTACGAACTGGCTGCAAAAATCATTGCTGACCCAGTAGAAATGCAAAGGAAAATTAATAATGGAACAAAACACATTATGGAAGACATCGAGAAACTCAGCGGTACCGTTGATGGTCTTGATGATGGCTTGCAGTTGCAGTCTAATTCCGACTAAACAAATAGAAGTTTCAGCAAAACCGATAGAAAGAAATATTATTCAACCGGTAATGCCTAGGGCTATACAACTACAAGACCCAAAATGGGTAGTAGTAAATCCAGATAACTGGGAAGAGCAACTAGCATTGATTGAAGAACAAGAAGGAGAGTTGGTATTTTTAGCATTATCCATACCAGACTATGAGATAATGGCATATAATATGCAAGAACTTAAAAGATATATTACAGAACTGAAAGATGTAGTAGTATATTATCGAAAAGTTACAATGCCAGAAGCTACAACTGATGACAGTAAGTAAACGAAGTTTAGAGATGTTGTTAAAACAACAAATCAAAAAATACCCTAAACAGAGGGCAAGACTTGAGAAGGAGTTATTAAAACTTCAACCCAAGAAAAAGAGGAAATAGATATGTTAGTAGATTTAGTAGGATATATTACTATGATAGTAACAATAGCAAGTATAATAGCGGCGTCAACACCAACACCCAAGGACGATGAATGGATGGGCAAACTCTATAAGTTTATAGATATGTTAGCTCTAAACATCGGAAAAGCAAAGGATAAGGCAAATGGCTGATGAAAGATTCAGTGGCGATATGTCACGAAACGAAGTAGAAATAGACCTTAATAAGTTTATGGAACTCGTAACCGAAAACAGTAATCTTAAAGCAAAGATTACCGAAATGGAAGCTAATAAAGAGCCTGATAATCCATGGCAGCGTTGGATATTTTTATCGAATATGGTGGACTCTTGGAGAATATTCCCAAGAGCTTTCTTAAGTATATACATATTTTTACTTTACTATTCAACTATGTGGTTTATGGATTTAACAGACCCAACATTAGAACAGTCTGGTTTAATTTCAGTTATAGTAGGAGCAGGCGCAGCTTGGTTCGGACTCTATGCTGGAACAGCCAAAGACAAGATAAATTCTAAGTAGCAAAAAATATTTCTTGACATTTGTTTATTATTTTAGTATAATATACTTATGAAAAAATTACAAGACATCAAAAAATTTATCAAATACTGCAAACACTGTGGTGGTCGTAAGAACACTAAAGAATGCAGTGGTTACAAGTGTTGGATAAGATGAATTTATTTTACTTAGATGAAGATTTAGATAAGTGTGCGGAGTATCATGTTGACAAACATATTGTCAAAATGCCTCTCGAGGCAGCACAAATACTTTGCACTACTATCTGGATTGACAAGTATCTAGGCTTTGTTCCTAGAGCTTTGAACGCAGAAGAACGAGAAGTTCTTAACAAGGAGAAAGCATTAATTAAACATCTTCCTCCTGCCGAGAGACCAGTCACACCATACTTACCAATGATGTACAACCACCCATGCACAATATGGGCAAGGTGTTCATTAGATAATCATGAGTGGACGCATTGTTATGCTAATGCATTGAATGATGAGTATCATTACAGATATGGCAAACAACACAAGTCAATCGTTGAAGTAGTAAATAAACTACCCGAAACAGTTAATATTCCCAGACTGGGCTTTACCCAATTTGGTTTGGCTATGCCAGATGACCTTAAAGATTATGATAATCCAATACAATCGTATAGAGACTATTATCATCTTGATAAGGCTACATTTGCGAAATGGTCACACCGCCCTAAGCCCAGTTGGTGGAATGAAGATTATGCAGATTACGAAAAAAGGATTACTAGAACATAATGAATAAGTTTAACGAAGAACAAGTATTAAACTGGATTAGTAACCACATCAATGGTACATATAAACAACACTATTCCCAAGAGAAAATACAATCTACTGAGTTCATTTTTGATGCAGGTCATGGAGAAGGATTTTGTATTGGTAATATAATTAAATATGCTCAACGATATGGTAAAAAGAATGGACATAATCCTGATGATTTATTAAAGATAGTGCATTATACAATAATGTTGTTAGGAGCAGAACACTATGATAAAAACTAGAAAGCATGAGAATTTAACTGAAACAAATGTCGCTCATGTAATAAATTTATTAAATAGTGAAAAACCTATAACTAAGAAAGAAGCATGTAGTATATTAAATATAAGTTATAATACGACACGATTAGCTAGAATTATAGAAGAACATTTAGAAACAATCGAGTTCAGAGAAAGAAGAAAAGCCTATAACAAAGGTAAGGGTGCTACTGAAATGGAAATCAAACAAGTAGTAAACTTCTATTTAGATGGCAGTAATATTTCTGACATAGCTAAAAGTTTATATCGCTCTCCTGCTTTTATAAAAGCAATCATAGATAGGTTGGGTATACCCCAAAAACTTGCTATGACTGATTATAAAGGAAGAAGAGATGCAATGCTACCCGAACAGTGTGTAGCAGAAGAATTTGAAGTTGGAGAAAAAATTTGGGCAGTTCGACAGAACTATCCAGCAATAGTACAAAGACTACTAGGTAGAGATGAAAAACAAAGTGTTAATACTTATCTTGTGTATACAATAGAGTGCACACAAGAAGATTTAAAAGATACTTATTTTCCTCATCTATCTTATGCAGGAAAACAATATTGTTTAGCCTCGTATGAAATGGGAAGTCTTAAGCACTTACAAAAGTATTTGTGAGCATAGGGAAAACAACATGGAATATTTTTTATCGTTTTATATATCAGGCGTGGCGTTAGCTATGCTTAGATTGTATAGACCAAGTTATCATATGATAAAAAAGATAGACCCTACAAATCCTCTAATTAAACAGAAAGTAATAGCTTTTTTTGTTATGATAATTGGCTTCATGGTTATACTTATTCCTATAAGCCCAGCATTACTTTCTGACAGATTAAGAAAGAGCTTTTGCGTGTCATTTTGCGATGCAGTTTTGAATCAAAATGGCGTATAGTAAAGAAGTAGTAGAACGATTCGAGAGTGTCTTAGCAAATCCTAAGAAACATTCCGTAGGTCGTTTTGACCCTAAAGACCCCATGGTTGCAACAGGAATGGTTGGAGCTCCTGCGTGTGGTGATGTAATGAAACTACAGTTAAAATTAGATGATGATGATAGAATTATTGATGTTAAGTTCAAAACTTATGGTTGTGGTAGTGCAATAGCAAGTTCCACAATGTTTGTAGAGATGTTAACAGGTAAAACTATTGAGCAAGCAAAACAAATAAAAGATAAAGAAATAGCAGCAGCATTACAGTTGCCTCCAATTAAATTACATTGTTCTGTACTAGCAGAAGGAAGTATTAGAAATGCAATAGAAGATTGGGAAGAAAAAGTTAAACATAGAAGGCATAATCAATGAAAGAATTAGGAATGACAATGGTAGGTGTATCTGTAATCTTTGGATTCTTTACACTCAAAATTTACCCCAATCTAGAGTATTCTGGTGTTGGAGGTGGGCACTCATGTTATGGAGAGTGCTATGAAGAATATGTACGAGTAAATGGTACAAGTGTAGACATTCTAAAAGCAAAACAAGCCCTTGCAGCAGCTGATGAATTTAGTTCAATAAAAAGTTTGTGGGCAGGGTGTGCAGCATGTCACGGACCAGATGGACAAGGTATGGCAGTATTCCCAAAGTTAGCAGGTCAATCAGCTGATTACATAGTTGACAGACTTAACACATATAAGAATAGAGGTGAGGTAGGAGCAATGAGTTCTACAATGTGGGCTCAAGCAGGTATGCTTTCAGAACAAGAGATAAACACAATAGGAAAATTTATAGAGGAGACAATGAAGTGAATTTTTTATTAGAAGCATTAGTTAAAAAACTAGAAGGAGAAATTGAAGTAGCTAAGGCTAACATTAAGGTGTATGAAAGAAACCCAGTAGGAATTGGAGAACACGCAGATATAGTCGAAGCCATAGAAAGTCAGATAGATTTGATAGCAACGGCTAGAGATAAGATAGAAGCCATAAACAGCTTAGATTAACCATCAAAAAATATTTCTTGACAATTGGTTATAAATTTAATATAATATACTTATATTTAAAAAGAAGTTAATATGAGTGATAGATTTTACACACAGATGCTCGAAGATACTGGTTGGTGTCCAGGGTATCGCAACACTAATTCTATCAACGAATACAAACAAAAATTCAACATTATTAGGAGAAAAAGAAAAATGCCTTGGACAGATGAAATGAAGGCTCAAGCAGTCGAAATGTATCAGGAAGAAGAACCTACACCTGAAACATCAATGGAGATTGTTAAGAACATCGCTGATGAACTTAACGAATCACCAAACGGGGTTCGAATGATATTAACTAAAGCAGGTGTTTATGTAAGAAAGACTCCAGCAGCTAAGTCCTCAGGGGGCTCAACTGGTGGTGGTAGAGTCAGTGTTGCAGACGCACAAGACAAACTTACTAGCGCTCTTGGAGATGCTGGACAAGAAGTTGACGCTGCCATTATATCTAAACTTACAGGAAAAGCAGCAGTATACTTTACTACTGTTATCGAAAACTTAAACAAGTAAGTAGTTAATAAACTTAGTTCTAGGGCGATAATATTGCCCTAGATTTTTTACATCTTTAATAAGTGACCACAATTTAACAGAATCAAAATATTTTTGTTGGATTAAATTGGAGGCACAATGAAAAAAGAAGAGTTTAAAAAACGCATGGCTGATGCAGGTGACGCAATAGTTACTTACAGAAGTCAAAACTCAAGGAAGTTAAAATACAATGTATGCACTATTGACTTCTCTACACAGTATATAAAAGAGAAAAGAAATAGAGCCAAAGAGGGACAGCATACTGTCTTATTGTTTTGTTGGGACACTGATTCCTACAGAATACTTGTCCCTGATAATGTAACGAGCATCGTGCCTCTTAACCGAGTCATTAAGAATGATTGATTTAGATGCTCCAGCTATCTACGAAAAAGTAGTAGAAGAAAACGATACAGAACAAGTAAGATTAGTTATTAATACTTTCCGTGGGATAGAGTATATATCCCTTAGAAAATACTACATGGACTTCGATGAGGAGTGGAAACCCACCCGACAAGGAGTTACTATGGCATTAGACCTTAGTAATAGTAAGCGACTCTTCGAAGGTCTTGTAGAAATTCTTTCACTAGCAGAATCCAAAGCAATTTTGGAAGACAACTTCAAAGACCTGCTAGATGAAATCTACCTCTAGCAAAAATAGTTCTTGACATTTCCTTAAAAATTTAGTATAATATATTTATGATTATTAAGAATAACCTCAAGTATGACCAACACGGTCGCAAACGCAAAAGTAAACACACAAAAGCTGTCAAAGCACCAGCACAAGAGTGGAAAACTTTTAAGCCAGAGCCTACAACTCGTAGGACTACCCCTTATTACCCTTCCGCCCCTATGGGCGAGTATACCCCTGCACGCGATTCTTCGTATAAAAAAGAAGCAAGTGGTAAATACACAGTATCTATAGCATACAATAAGGGCGCATACCAAGTTATCCCAAAAGATGAAGTAAAACATATAGGTAAATAATGAAAGGATTACAGGCACTATTGAATCGAGCAAAAATTGCATACTACAATGGCTATCCAATTATGTCAGATGATGTATATGATAGATTAGAAGATACTCTTTCAATAGATAGAGGAGAGATAGGAGTAGGTAGTACTGTAACAGGTATTAGATATCCTCACGCTTTCCCCATGTATTCATTACAGAAAATATATGTTGGAGAGAAGAATCCAACTTCAGTTTATAACCTACCCACAGTAGTATCGCCTAAGTTAGACGGTGCTGCTGTGAGTTTGCAGTATATAGACGGAGTACTAAATCTAGCTCTTACAAGAGGGGACGGCAAGGAAGGTTTAGAGATAACAAATAAAATGAGAACATTAGTTCCTGAAACGATTGAAACAGAAGAAAAGATAGTACAAATTACAGGAGAAGTAGTAGCTCCACTAGAAATAGAGAACGCAAGGAACTATGCTGCAGGAGCATTAAACCTAAAAGATATAGAACAATTTAAAAAGAGAAGGCTATTATTTGTAGCCTATAGTGTAGAACCGAACATAAAAGAGTTCTACATAGAAGATATGGCAGTGCTAGACTCATGGCTTTTTGACACCTGTCTTACTCAGAAGTACGAGGAGTTTCCACAAGATGGAACAGTATGGAGAATAGACAGTAATAAAGCATGGAATCAACAAGGACATACTTCTCATCACCCAAGAGGTTCTTTTGCTTTGAAAGAAAAGAAAGACGGAGTCATAACTACATTACTAGATGTAGTATGGCAAGTGGGAAAATCGGGCGCTGTATCACCAGTTGCAATTCTAGAGCCTTGCGTTATAGGAGAAGCCACAGTGAGTAGAGCAACATTACATAACATGAGTATAATTGAAGACTTAAACCTACAGATAGGTTGTCAAGTTGAAGTTATACGAGCAGGGGAAATCATACCCCAAATAGTAGCGAGAGTAGACTAATGATATTAATATATGGAAAAGATAACTGCCCTTATTGCGATATGGCAAAAGGTTTAGCAGAAAGAAAAGGATTAGAGTTTACTTATTTTAAGTTGGGAACAGATTATGACCAACTAGAATTATTTAAACAATTTCCTACAGCAAGAACATACCCACAAATCAAAGTAGATGGACAATCTATTGGCGGATATGCTGAGTTTGAAAACTGGGTAGCGGGGTATAGAACCTTATGACAAATATAGAATGGTGGCTACTAACACTATATGCATGGATAGGAATTCCTTATATGTTTATAGTAATAGATAACATAATTACAGGAGAACATAATGTTAGATGATTGCATAGAGTATTCAACTTACCAAGACGGAACAAGAACAGGCACAACGGTAAAACATAAAGAAAAAGGTTATTGGGGAGTTCATTTAATTGATACTGCTACTAGTAACTCTGGTTTTTTAATGTGGCACCCTACAAAAAGCGAAAGCTGGGTAGAAGATATAGCAGAAAACTTTTGCTTAGGAATGGTTAATCAAGATGGAAGTATTCCTAATGATTAATGAAACAAAACTAATAGAGGCTATGCAAGAAGGCATAGTTTTACTAACTTATATGTGCTTAGTAACAAATGTAGAAAAACAAAGAGAAGTAACAATAGCAAAAGAGTTTACAAACAATTTTGAACTTCCTAGAACAATAGTAGATAATAAAGTTATATGCTATGATGTTGAGTTTAGAAAGTGGCACGATATAAAAATTGACACAATAATTAAATGGAAAAAATTAACATAGGAAAAATATGGCAAACAACGTACATTTTAATATTAGTATAGAAACTAATAAAGAACAAAAACTAAAAGAAATGTTAGATTTTGTAGAAACAGAAAGACAATGGGGAGAAAACAATCAACACACTATGAAAGAGTGGGACTTTGCTTTACTTCCTATTTATGCAACTCCTTATGACGAAGAAGGTTGGTATAATTGGGGTTGTGAAAACATGGGAGCTAAGTGGGTAAATGTTGAGGAGGCAGAGGTACATAATGTATATGGATATTCTGCATGGAGTCCTCCAATACCTATGATAAATAGCTTAGCAGAGTATTTAGGTGGAGATACTTCTATAAAAATGACTTATGAAGATGAGTTTAGAAACTTTATAGGAGTAGCATGGGCTGACGGACAAGGAGGACACGACTTCGAAGAACTAGATGGTGACGAAGTCACTCAGTGGATATTAGAACCACTAGGACTAGACGACATACCTGAAGACTTCGAATGGTGGGAACCACACCCAAAACTAGAGGACTGGACTCCTCAAGAGTACTTAGATGAAAGAGTTTATGAGTGGTTCAGTGAAGTTTGATAAGAAAGAGTTAGAAAACTCAAAAAGAATATTTAAGTCCGCAACACCTAAACAAGATGTATCTTGGTATATAAAGTGGACAGCAAGTGTTTTTATACTTATGGCAATGTCTATTAGAGGCATAGAAGGATTACAACTATATGATTTAATATTTTCCATATTGGGAGTTGCAGGTTGGTTAGTAGTAAGTATTCTATGGAAAGATAGGGCATTACTTATATTAAACGGTGTAGGACTTATATTTCTAGTTAGAAATCTATTTACATCTTTAATGTCGTGAGTAAAGGAGTATATAATCAAACTTATTTTGACAACCACCCCTCTGAAAAAGAAAGAGAGGGTGTTTTATATGGCGTTATATTAGTAAACCAAACCACATTTGAAAGAGAATGTATAAAGGTGGGTATGGCTAGTGGTAAGGATTGGCGTCATGTAGTAAAACGAAGTCGTGGCTTTAAAGGGTACGACTTAAGAATACAAAGGACTTACCACGATACTTTATACAATGTGTGGAAATGGGAACAGAAGCTACACGAACTGTATAAAAATGACAGTTACAAACCCAAAGTCAAGTTCGGGGGACACACAGAATGCTTTAAAATTTCATCGCTTATTCTGCAGGACTTTCCCAAAAATAGTTCTTGACAAATGGTTGTGAATCTTATATAATATATATACATTTTAGGAGAAAAGAAGATTGAGAGAGATAGTACCGCCAACAAATTGCCCTGCTTGCAGTTCAATTTTAGTTTGGATTAACGACCAACTATTCTGTAAACAATCTGATTGCAGTGCACAATCAACTAAAAAGATTGAACATTTTGCAAAGACTCTAAAAATAAAAGGACTTGGTCCAGCTACAATAGAAAAGCTAGGCTTGTCCGATTATCATGATATTTTTTCACTCACCCAAGAAGAAATATCTTTTTTACTGGATTCAGAAAAACTAGGCTCAAAGCTACACGCAGAAATACAAAATTGTACCACAGCTTCAGACCTAACTTCTCTCCTTCCAGCTTTTTCGATACCGCTGATTGGCTCAAGTGCCTCTAATAAATTAGCAAAACAAATCTCATCGATAAATGAGATAACCCCAGAGATATGTACAAAGGCAGGTCTGGGTCCGAAAGCGGCGTCGAGTTTGTGTGATTGGTTAGTGAACAGCTTTCACTTTGAGGGATACTACAAACTTCCGTTTTCTTTTCAATTTAAAAAAGCAAAACAGGTTAATATAATTTCTAAGGGAACAGTTTGTATATCAGGAAAACTAAGTAGTTATCCTACTAAAGCAGCCGCTCAAAAAGTATTAGAAGAAAACGGCTATGTAGTAAAGACTAGCATTACCAAAGATGTTACAATCTTATTTAATGAGAGTGGAATAGCAAGTTCCAAAACTAAACAAGCAAACGAAAAGGGTATAACAATAATAGAAAACATAAAAGCATTTATAGAGGAAATTTAAATGGCATTACCAAAATGGACAGACGAGAGAACTCAATCTTTAACAGATTTCGTCGGAAGTGAGTCACCAATATCTCAGGCAACTGTTGCTCAAGCAGCTGAGAACTTAGAAACATCTACAAGAAGTGTTTCAAGCAAATTGAGAAAAATGGGTTTTGATGTTGAACTAGCTTCAGCTTCAGCAAGCAAGTCTTTTTCAGACGAGCAAGAAGCTACTCTATCAACATTTGTAAATGATAATTCTGGAGTATACACATACGCAGAAATCGCTTCAAACTTTGAAGGCGGACATTTCAGTGCAAAATCAATCCAAGGAAAAATCTTATCAATGGAA
>Ga0181397_1000801_pt1 | contig 11597 bp, 2 predicted proteins | sample 20SPOviralmetaG_FD_130126 | JGI IMG/M metagenome (GOLD analysis project Ga0181397, IMG submission 130126) | Marine viral communities from the oligotrophic San Pedro Time Series (SPOT) site, San Pedro Channel, CA, USA - 20 SPOT_SRF_2011-02-23 | ecosystem: Environmental > Aquatic > Marine > Strait...
ATAAAGATTGGTGATTCAGGAGATGCATCTAATACTTATAGAAATACTACTCATAAATTTGAGCCTGTATCTGGTACTGAATATATGCGTATTAATGCTACTGGTGTTGGTATCGGCACAACTTCACCAACATTTAAACTAGATGTTCAAGTAGCTAATGGAAATACATTAGCAAGGTTTAAAGATTCAGATTCATCTCACTCAGGAATTGTTATTGCTGGAGACGTAAATGCTGGTTGGGTAGGTAATGATGTAGGAGTTACTGGAGAAGGTATCTATTATCAAAGTTCAAATAACTTTATGAGATTCTATACTAATAGTTCTGAACAGATGAGAATAGATAATAGTGGAAGAGTTTTAATTAATGCTACTTCTACTGTTTTTAATGATAAATTATATATAGGTGGAGATGGATATGCAACAGGTGGTTGGAGAACAGGTACTGGCGCAACTTTTGTAGGGGAACTTACAAATCTCTCTGGTAAACTAGCACTTCAATCTGATGCAAGTAGAGACATACAGCTAGGTGATACAAACAATCCTGATATAGTTTATATTGATACTTCTGCTCAGAAGGTTGGTATCGGAACAACTTCTCCATTAGATTTATTACATATTAAATCAACTAGTACAGACGCAAGACAAGTTATTGATGGCCATACCGGGTATGATGCTGAATTAAAATTTGCAGAAAATGGAACAGTTAAGTATACTATAGGTCATGATGCTGCTTCTGATAATTTTGTTATTGGAACAACTAATGTAGATACACAGCAAAGACTTGTAATTGATTCTGCGGGTAATGTTGGTGTAGGTGTTACATCAATACCATCATGGGCAAACCTTATAACTGATGGTACAGTTGCTGTTGGTGGTTTATTGTACATAAAAACGGATAATCCAATTCAGGCTCTAAGCGCTTTCCCAGGTGGAGCTTCTGATTTAAAAATGCAGACCAGTGGTGGTAAGGTTACAATAGGTGGTCCAGGCGGTAGTGCAACTGGACATTTAGAATTATATGGAAGATATTCCGGCAGTGACCCTAAGTTATCTTTTAGAAGCGATCATCCCACTAGTGGAAATACTACTGTTTGGGACATGGCCAGGATTACTGCTGATGATGGTGGTAATTATAATGGTGTATTACATTTTCAGGTAGCTGCTGGAAACGGAAGCGAGGGCGCTGGCGCGGCACTTGCTACAGCAATGACAATTCAAGATACTAAGTATGTTGGTATCGGAACAACTTCGCCGGATACTAATTTAGAAGTTGATATAAAAAATGGTGCTGATGGTAATGGTATTCACATTACATCAACAAGTACTACTAATGATCCAACATTAAAACTAACCAGAAATGGTAGTGCAGATAGATTCCAGTTCATGATACGTGGAGGTGCTGGTAGTGCTCGACTAGGAATTTCCGCAGGTACTAATTTAGATTCTGGATTAAATCTTGGAAGTAATAATGGATTAAGTATAGGTACAACTACTGCAGCTGGTTCAGGCGGTTTACTTGTAGATAACGACATTAAAAGTAATTCAAGATTTGGTGTAGGTTCAGGCGGTAGTTTGTCCGATGCTGCAATCTATAAAAATAGTGATACAAATACTGGTATCTATTGGCCTGGCACAGATCAAATAGCACTTACGACTGCTGGATCAAACAGATTGCATATTTCATCAAATGGTGGCGTTTCTCTTAATTCACAAAATCAACTTACAACTGGAGGTAATGCTAGGTTAAGTATTATAGATTCTTCAGTTCAGTTATCTATGGGCGCTTCCAATTCTGATATGTCATATATTAGAAAGCAAGGCGCTGGTCAGTTTGCATGGCAAACATATAATAGCGGTAATAGCGGAATATTGCAGTTACAGCCTTATGGTGGTAATGTTACTATTAATACTACTGCTGCAGTGAGTGGTCATGCATTATCAGTATCTGGTAAGATTGGCGGATTAACATATTCAGATTCGTATTTACAGTTTACTGGTGGAAATGCTATACTAAAAGCTAATGATGATGTAGCAATAGGATATACTAGCTCTCTTTATGTTAAACAATCTGGTAAAGTTGGTGTCGGAACAAGTAATCCTAAAGCAGAATTTCAAGTAAATCATGCTGGTATTGACGCGTATTCGGTTAATACCTCAGCGACTAGTGCGGCTCAAGTGGATACATTTTCTGCTACTGATTTTAGATCTGCTAGGTTTACTGTACAGATTACAAACACAACTGATAGCACATATCAGATTACAGAAATACTTTTAATACATGATGGTACAACTCCATCAATGACTGAGTACGGTACAATATTTACAGGTTCAGCAAGAGAAGCTTCTTTTGATGCCGATATAGTTTCAGGTAATGTTAGACTTCTTGCAACACCTGCCTCGTCCGATTCAATGCAATTTAAGGTTGTTAGACATTCTATCTTAGTTTAGTAAATGTATAAATAGAAGTATAAACATATATTAACTAGCTAAACGGTGGAGAGTGAAACCTTATGGCAACACATCATAATTTCAGAATAAAGAACGGCCTTGAAGTAGGCGGTGTTCTTATAGTCAATTCAAGCGGACAACTTCAAGCAACCACTATAGGTGGTAACCTCGACTTTGCCGATAATGTCAGAGCGCGTTTCGGTGACAATAATGAATTCAGCATACACCATAACGCAAATGGTAATACCTATATAGGCGGTGGGACAGTCGTACATAATTCTAATACGTGGCGATTAATGAACATGGCTGATACTGAAGCTATTATTAAAGGTAACGCTGACGGAAACGTAGAATTATTTCATGATGGTCAATCAAGATTTAAAACTACTGCAGCAGGTGTTCAAATACCAAGTTCTGGTACTACAATCGGCTGGTCAAATTTAGCTAATGCTTGGTTATTACTCGGTACTTCATCTGCTGGTATTGGTATTGATAATAATGAAATCATGGCCAAGGGTGTTGGTTCTTTATATCTTGGTACAGGTGATTCTGGAGCTAATGTAATAATTAGAGCTGGTGGAACTTCTGCACGAATGACCATTGCAGCTGATGGTGAGGTAACAATTCCAGGGGATCTAAGTGTTGGAGGCGATCTAAACATTACTGGCGATATTAATTCGGTATCAGTAACAGATTTAGATGTTGTAGACAAAACAATCACATTAGGTAAAGGGCAGACTGCAGGTAATTCAGGCGGTTCAGGTATTGTAATTGATGGTTCAGGTGCTCAAATGCTTTGGGACCAAACCGATAACAGATTTGAATTTAATAAGAATCTACATTCAACTGGTAACATCATTTCTGCAGCTGGAACCTCTCAATTTTATGGCGCACAGGTAAATGCTGGTGGTTTAAGAGTGCATGGCGGTGGAACGTATTCTGATCCTGGTTCACAGATGTACCTTTACGCTGACGCTTCTGGACATGGTTATTTAGCGGTTTACGATATGTATTTCTATACGGGTTCAAATAACTCAAGAACAGTACAGGCATTAAAGTTAACTAATACCGGAGATGTGCATTTAAAAGATAATGCAGTTCTTCAATGGGGTAATAGTAGTCATTACATACAAGGCGGAGCAAGTCAAGGAGGAGGCGATATAAAAATACGCTCATCTGATGACTTACAGCTTTATTCCAGATATGTCAGATTCCAGGACGACGTAGGTAGTGCTGGTGAATATGCTCGTATCGCTCACAATGGTTCCTGGATTTATTCAACTTTAACAAGTAGACATATAAAGCCACAATCGGATAGCTCTTATAATCTTGGAGAAGTAAATAACAGATATTCCACCGTCTTTGGTGATACAGGCCGATTTGAAACACTTGACATTGATGGTAATGTTGATGTTGATGGTACAATAGAAACTGATGGACTTACTGTTAATAATAATCCTGTATATATTAGAGATGAAAAGGGAGCCTCTGTTGCAGGTGCTGGTTACTATAGAGTAGCAGCAAATACTACAGGCGGCGCTGGTAGAGGTGGGTTTATATGTACAGTATATACGACTGGCGGAAATTATGCTCCTAGAGAAGTCGTTATTCAAGGACACGCTGATTGGAGTTCAACAGAAACAATTCATACCGTAAAAAGCAGTGCGGGTAATACATATTTTACTAAAGCTAGGATTGTAAGAGAAAGTGGCGATGCTTTCTTAGAAGTTTATTTTTATGGAGCAATAACCGATTTAGAAATAGAAACCGTTGATGTAGGTCAAGCTGGATGGTATTCTTTAAGTGGCACATTGACTGCAGCCACAGGAAGTGAAACAAGAGTTGGTCCAGTAACTCTTATTGCTCCAGGTCTTAATACACAGGATGTAGTAAATGCGACTCAAGGATTCCAAGTAAACAATCAAACTATTGTTGATAATTCTAGAAATATAGAAAATATTACAAGTATAACCTCTGAAGGTACAGCAGCATCTGGTACTATTATAGATATGAGACCTTCAGATACTAACCAGTCGTTCAGAGTTAGATTCCCGGATAGTTCAACTATGGAAATGGGTACAACTAGAATGGGTAGTGGAAATATTCAGAAAGCTGTTGTCTATGGACAAGCCGGAGTTGATATAACCACTAACGGTATTCTGCGAGCATCTATGACTCAAGCTGGAGATCTTTCTTTAGATGCAGATTGTGGAGGACTCTACTTTGGAGGCTCAACTCGATCATCAGCGACTAATGCTCAAGCATATGTTAAAGAAAGCGGATTAAATCTAGATATTAAAGGTAATGACAATGTAAGATTATTAGGCGATGGCGCTAATGTTATATTGTTTGCAGATTATAGTGGTAAGGTAGGTATTGGAACAGGCACAGCTGCAAGTACAATAGATGAAAAATTCCAAGTAGAAGGCGGTAATATAAAAATTGAGGCGGGAGCTGTATCGACAAATCGTGGCCTTATCATTGCTCATACTGGTATGACTGGTAATAATACAATATTAGAGCAATATGCTGATGGTAACCCACGTGGAAGATTACACACAACAGAAAGAAGGTTAGTAATAGAAGCTGGTTCAGGTGGTGGCACAGGCACAAATGAAAAATTAGAATTTTGGACTAATGCTAGTCGTGCAATGACAATCGACACTTCTCAGCAAGTTGGTATCGGCACAAATTCTCCAGGTAATAAACTTACTGTTGCTAGATCACAAACAACTACTTTTTCTGATGCGCATTTAGGCTTAAAGGCAACTGCTACTACAAATATAACTGGAAGAACTGCTATTTCAATGGCAACCTCTACTGTTAATAATTATGGAGTAACTTTAAATGGTATTAGACATGGGTCAAGTTCTGGAGAACCTAGGTTTGGTATCAAAATGCATAATAATAGTTCTGGGGGTTTAGAAGCTTTAAGCATTAGAGCTTCAGGCAACGTAGGTGTCGGAACAACAACTCCAGGTAGAAAACTTGATGTTAAAGGAGCAGTACAGTTTAGTGTTAATACTGCCTCACATGAAACATTTGTATTTACTACACAAGCAGTAAATGATGCAAAACAAATAATGAAAAATGCTTCTTCTGTTGATACAATAGTATTAAATACTGGGGGTAATAGTTGGCTGAATGGCGGTAATCTTGGTATCGGAACAACAACTCCAGACTTTAAATTAGATGTAACTGGTGCTGGAGGTGCTTATTCTGCTGGTGATAATATTATAGGTGTATTTCAATCTTCAACTGATCATCAAACAGCACTTAAAATTAAAAATCTTAATACTAATGGTAGTGCAAGTGCTCCAAGAGCAGCACTTGATTTAGATACTGCAGATCATGAAGCTGGCTCTGGTGCAAGACTTAGAGCACAGTTTACTTTAAGGGCTAATCCTACTTCAGGTGGAATGGGTGATACATCAATTACAGTACCAAAAGATTTAAGGTTTTTTGTAAATAATAAAGGTACCTTAAACGACTCCTCTGGCGAACAGACTAGTTCATCAGTTGTTGCTGGAACAGAGGCAATGCGAATCACAAGCGCGGGCAACGTTGGTATAGCTAATACTAATCCTTTACAAAAACTAAGTGTTGGCGGAAGGATGAATGTTGATACTCAGAAGGATTATTATGGTGCTTGGATAGACGGTAATACTTCTGGCGATAGCTGGTTTGCTGTTGGTACTTGGTATAGTAATGGTGGAAGAATGACTGCAGGATCTGGTGTTGGTGCAGGATTACACTTACATACACATAACACAAGCCATCACCTGACATTACAAAAAGACGGCGGTAATGTTGGTATTGGTGAAACATCGCCTGATGGTAAATTACACATCAAGGGTAATACAGCAACAGGTGATGCATCTCATATCTTATTTGAGAACACTCAAGGTAGTAAAGTATTTGCTATCGGTGGTGGTTCAACAGGTGTAACTAATAGTCATCTATATTTTAGAAATGTAACCGATAATACAAGACCTATGGTTATTACTAATGCAGGCAACGTTGGTATAGACGAAGATACTCCACTAGCTAAACTTCACGTTGTGGGTGGTCGAACCAGTGGAACTACATATAATACTATTATTGCGGCAGGTGGTGTTAACTCAACAGACGGTTCTGGAGCAAGAATAATACTATCAGGCTGTGAAAATGATCCTCTTGCAAGAGGTACTGTTATTGAGGGGATATCAACTGGTACTGGCAACTCGCACAAATTAAATTTTAAGACTAACAACGGTTCAAATGTTCCTGCAACGCGAATGACTATTGGACATACCGGCAACGTTGGTATCGGAACAGATAATCCAACTGCTAAATTACATCTTTATACTTCTGGTTCAGGAGGTATAAACTTAGGCATTCAAAATAGTGAAAGGTACTATAAAATTGAGACTGATGGTGGTAATTTAACATTTACTGATGTTAGTGCAGGTCTTATTGATAGAATGACCATAGACTCATCAGGACGATTGGGTATAGGTGAAGAAAATCCAGTACATTTAGTAGAAGCAAATGGTACAGACGCCTCATTTATTGCTCATCATGATAATCAATCAAGAGGCGGTATTGCTGCGCTATCAGGTCAAAGAGTAGCTTTTACATCAACTTCCCCCAATGACGATTTAGTATTTGGTAAGGCAACTAATCCAGTGAGCTCAAGTAATTTTACTGAGTATATGCGTTTAAATAACGGTAATGGTCGTCTTGGTATAGGTGGCGTATTTGACGCTGACGCTACATTACATGTAAATGGTGGTGCAATTATTGGTGGGTTTTCAAATAAAGCTACAGACCCTATTGCAGGATTGCACGTAATTGATGATACTTACAGCCAATGGCATCAAATACTTGGACCTCGTGCAGCTGCATTAAGAGTTGAAGCTTATTATAGAGGAAATAATGCTCATGATAGAGCTATAGGCGATTACGCTGGTGGTATTGCATTTAATATTCTAGGCGGTCACTCTACAACACACGATGATAATATGCATGGGTGGATTGGTCCTAGAGTCTGGGACACTCCTGGAAGAGAACGTGCTGCTTTAGTTTTTGCGACTAACAATGATACAAGTACTCAACCATCTGAAAGTACAGCTACAATATTAGAAAGAATGTGTATTACACCAGCTGGTCTTGTTGGTATTGCTAATAAAAATCCAGGATATCTATTAGAAGTTGGTGATGCGTCTCAAACAAATAGTAATATATTTAGCGGCAGAGTTAATGGTGACTTTATCTTTAATTTATCAAAAGCTACTACGAACTTATTTTCAATTAGAAATAATAATACAGGTATTGTTCATTTAAATACACAGAATAGCGCATCATTGGCTTTAGGAGTATCTACAGCAACTGGTACTGGAACTATAATATCTGATTTAGTTATTGATACCACAACAGTAACTGTTAATAATAAAATGCTTCGAGCGGCCGCTAGTGCAGGGTTTAAAATAGGTCCATCTAGTGGAGTTTACGAAAAATATCTTACAACTTCATACGCGCCTCATAATACAGCTAACCAGATGTATAAATTAAATCTAGGAAATTCTGGTGGATTAAATGGCCTATTAGAGATTACAGTACAAGGAACATATAGTCATCAAGACGTATCTGGATATGTAAAAAGAACTACTAATATAGGCCTTAATCAAAATGGTAGTATTTGGAGAAATGATTTAATTTCTATAGAACAAAAAGGTAGAGCTGCAGACGGGATTGTAATTGGGCCGGTTCAATGGGATAGTTCTGCATCTCAATATTATGTAAACATTTATAAAATAACTAGTACGGGAAACGCCTTTACAGTTGGAGTAAAACTTACTACTGCGAGTGGTACCGACGGCGGCTTTTCAACTTGGACAATAAACAACCATACAACATTAGCTGCACCAACTGGTTATACAAGCAGATATGATACTAATGCAACGCCGCAAAACGTTGAGAGACTGCGTATTACAAATACTACGTCAGAGGCTTTAAGAGTTGATGGTCATGTGAATGCAGCAGAATATAATCTACCTTCAGGCGGTATGCTTGATTGGGCAAATGGTGACGCAAGAATTATTGAAGGTAACGGAGAAAACTACTCTTTATCATTACAAACTTATGATGGCTCTAATGTTACTACAAATACTAGATTTGACGGAGATAATTCTGCTCATCATTTTGGAAGTGAATTTTCTTTCTTAAATAATAAGATTGATATGCATTCTAATTCTACTCCTAATGGATTATCGGCTGCACCAACTATGCGTATTGGTGATTTTAGTAGAGGTACTGAAGAGCTACAATTTAATGTTTCTAGTAATGGAAGTGCTAGGATATGCTTTAAAGATAATAATTGGAGTGAAGGAACGTATATAAAAAGTAACGGTGACAGCTACGGTGGTAAAATTTACTTTGGTGCGATGTGGGATGATGAAGAAGATAAAATCGTTATGGACCTACGACAATCAAGTGCTGGTGCATCGTACGATGCTAGAATGGGTATTAATACAACAGGCCCTGACTACACATTAGATGTTAATGGCGATGTTGGTATTAACGATTACATTTATCATAACGGTGATACAAATACCTATATGCAATTCAATTCCGCTGATTCGTGGAGAGTTGTAACAGGCGGAGGAGAAAGACTTTTAGTAAATAATGGTGGAATAAGTTTAAGCGATAATTTAGCACTAGGTGGAAATCAACTAGAAAATGTTGGGGATGCATATTTTAACGAATACCTATATCATAATGGTGATAATAATACTTATTTTAGATTTCAAGCTGATAGAATTGATGTTAGAGCAGGTGGTTCTGATACTATTACAGTTAAACCAACACAGTTAGATATAAACCAATCAGCAAAATATTCTGGATTTTCTACTGCAGGAGGAAATAACAGAGACCAGGCAATTTATATCGGTAGAGATCTAACGGATACAAGTAGCGAATATTTTACAATGGGTTGGAAATCAACAGCTAGATCTGGTGAGCAAATGCAACCAACTAATGGTCCTTATAACGGAGGTGCAGCTTTTTACATAGAAGCTGGAGGAACTACTGAAGCTGCTGGTGTGTGTTTAGACCAGGATTCTGTTAATATATACGGGTCATCAGATAGTGGTTCTACATTTAGAGTTATTGATAAAGACTCCGACGTTGTTACCTTTGAAATGAAACAAACAACATGGGAAGGTGTGTTTAGAGGTAACGTTACAGCATTTGGATCTATGTCTAGCATTTCAGATAAAAGAATAAAAGAAAACATTGAACCTATAGAACCTGTTATTGAAAAAATTAAGAATGTTGGAGTATATAAATATAATAAAATAACCGCTCCTGAAGCTTATAAAGATAGAAAGGAGATTGGTGTAATTGCACAGGATATTCAAAAAGAATTCCCTGATTTAGTCAACGAGGAAACTGTAGATCCTGAAAAAACTTATGGATTAGATAAAATTCTTTCTGTTGACTATGAGCATTTAACGGCTGTATTACTAAAAGGTATGCAGGAACAACAGGATCAAATTGATTCTATGAAAAAACAAATTGAGGAATTAACCTCTAAACTTAACGGAGAATAAAAATGCCTATTACAAAAACCACAAAGTTACGACAAGTAGCGTATGATGCGAGCCAAGAAGAAAATAAAGGTAATATTACTGCTTTTTTCATGAGTACTATTGATGACCCAGATGATAATGAGTTGCCAGTGACAACTTTTAGTGAAATTGTTTATTCAAGATACACAATTTCAGAAGATGAAGATGGGAATGTTACTAGTACCGAGACCGATATGTCTTCAGCCAATGCTGTAGTAAAAGCTGTAGCTGATGCAGTTTGGCTATAAGTAGTATTATAAACAGCGTAGGATAGGAGTTAGAATGGCAAAATCTAAAGGTAGACTATTAGCAGAGTTAATTAATTCTAATGGTAGCATTGATTTAGCGACAACATCGCTTGGCGGTGATTTTGTCATATCCGACAATATACCAAAGGTCACTTTTACCGATACTGATACTAGTACACTTGCGACAATATCTGCAAATAGTAGTCATTTAGTATATACTACTGCAACAACCGCAAGAGATCATCAATTTAAAGCTGGTAGTAATACATTAATGTATATCGAAGGAACGGGTAATGTTGGTATTGGAACAATATCTCCAGCCGCAACCTTGGAAGTAGAAGCCGCTACACCTGTAATAGAAATTGACAGCACAACAGCGGCTAATCTTGCCACGCTACAGTTTACTACTTCTGGCACGGTGGATAGTAAAATTACGCACCAAGCCAATTCGGGAGACATGACTATAGAGTCTGGACGTAACTCTACTTGGGGAGGAAAAATTTACCTCAAGACCGATACGTTTCAAAACGCTGTATTTACACGAACAACATCAACCTTCAACGAAAACGGAGCCGACATAGATTTTCGAGTAGAAGGTGCAGGTAATGCGAATGCTTTATTCGTACAAGGATCAGATGGTAACGTTGGTATCGGAACAAGTTCTCCCGGCTCTTTCCATGCTAATGCGAGTAATTTAGTTGTGGGCTCTGGTTCGGGTACCGAAGGTATTACGATCAATAGTGGTGCATCAAATTACGGAGTTATTTACTTTGCTGACGGCACTTCTGGTAGTGCTGCTTACGCGGGAAACATAAATTACAATCATTCCGATAATAGTATGAGATTAGGCACTAATGGGTCCACCACGAGTGTAGTCATAGACAGTTCGGGAAATGTAGGTATCGGCACAACTGCTCCTTTAGCACCTCTTGATGTAGTTCGTGGAGGTACAACAGGATTATCTTCTGTAAATGCAAGAACGGCTTTATTGGTACAAAATAATTTAAGCAATGGAACTGTTTTATCTATTAATGCTAAAAGTACAGGTTATTCCGGAATATTTTTAGGAGACCAAGATAATGAAGCTATATGTCAAATACAATACGTCCATACAAATGATAAATTAAAATTTCTTACAAATGGTGGAGGCTATAACCCTTTAACGATTAGTGGTCAAAATGTTGGTATTGGAACAAATTCGCCAGGAGAACTATTAGAAGTTAATAGTGATGGCTCTGATGCTGATGGTGCAGTATTGCTCTTAAAACATGCAAATAATAATACTACTGAT
>Ga0181397_1000802_pt1 | contig 11594 bp, 5 predicted proteins | sample 20SPOviralmetaG_FD_130126 | JGI IMG/M metagenome (GOLD analysis project Ga0181397, IMG submission 130126) | Marine viral communities from the oligotrophic San Pedro Time Series (SPOT) site, San Pedro Channel, CA, USA - 20 SPOT_SRF_2011-02-23 | ecosystem: Environmental > Aquatic > Marine > Strait...
AATTAGATTTAAAATCTTTATCACCCATTAAATCTTCGTAGAATAATTCTGTAACACTTGCAAGTTCCATCGACGCGGCACCCACCGGGCCTCCTTTTACAACTTTTTGCCATAAAGGATCTAGGTATTTAAATCTTGTTTTAAACGGTGTTATACCTTTTGTTAGCACACCACCAGCGTAAAAAGCAGCACCAGACGTTGGTTTGAAACCTGCAGTCATCATTTTCGCTTCTTCTAATAACAGCATTGAACCGTGTAGCTTAAGCTTGTTGTACAAACCACCAGCTTGTTGCCAAGCTCTAAGAACCTTGCTAGCTCCAGTTAAATTTAAAACACCACCACTTACAGCTGATATACCAGCTAGCTTTACTAAAGTAGGAACCATGTGTCCAACTCCTTCAGCAACGTTTTCTGTTAACGTTCGCTCCATGTTGTCAGCTTGCTCTTTAGTAAATGTTAAAGGATTAATTTTTCCTTCTTTTATTTCTTCTTTTAAAACTTCATTAAAAACAGGAGCTAGTTCGTTCAGCTTATCTAAAGTATACCTTTTTGTAAAATTACTACTAGCCATAGCTTTATCAGCATCGTGCTCGCTATAACCACCCCACTCAACTAACATTTGCTTACCAGCAGAAACCGCAAAAGTTTGAACAGCGTTTTTCTTTTTAATTTTAGCCGGATCTATGTTTAAATCAGCTAACTCATACAAACCGTATCTTATGCCTTCTTCAGTGTCTAAAGTTTCTTCGTGAACTCTCATCCACTCTTTATCCTCATCACTTAGTTTGTTTTTTAACGGATCTAAAAAGCCATCAAAACTTCTACCAGACAAACCTAAAGAGTGAAGATCGTTGTAACTTAAATCTTTACCTCCAGTTGTTTTAACGCTACCGTCTTTATTTATTGTAAACCTTGGGTCAGACTTTATTTTATCTAAAAAAGGATCATATTTGTTTATAGTTCTTCCACTATTAGTTGTAACAACTTGATTGTTATAGTCACTAAAATTTAAACTAAATCTTTTGTTTCCACCAAGCTTTAGTATATTGTTGTATTCTATATAAGAGTCTTCTTGTAAGTATTTTAAAGCTTCGTAATCGTTTTTAGCTCTACCACTTTCTATTTCATTTTGTATCTGAGCGTTTATACTGCTTTTTGTTGTTTGATAAGAATCTTCAACTCGTTTTTTGTTTGCATCTAACAAACCATCAGTTATAGCTAAGCTACCTATTTCTTCATTAACAAAGTCTTGATCTTCATATATAGCTGTACCAAACTTTACATCCATTGCATCACCAGCAACTTTAACTCTTCTTGTTGTTGTTGCTAAATCTTTTATGTTTCTTTCTAACACATCAATTTCTCTTTCAAGACTTAATATTTGATCAGCACCAGCAACCTCATCAACCTCTCCTTTTTCAATAGAGCTTTTTAAATTATCAATTGTAGTTTGCTTCTTGTTTATTTCAATATTTAGTTCTTTTTTCTTTGCAAACTTCTCACCTTTCTTTTTTGTCCAAGCATCAGTTTCATTTTTATACAGGTTCTGCTCATCTTTAGTATAACCTTCACCTGACTTTCTTTCAACGTATTGCTCATTACTTTTATGGTTATCTACATCTTGTCTTATTTTTTCAGCAAAACCTTTAGTATACTCTCCTCTATTAACCATAAGGTTATAACTATCCATAGTTATATTTAAACCTGTGGTTTCTCTTAGCTTTTTAATTACATGTTCGTGAATTTTGTGATCAAGTTCGGGAGTAACTTGAGTGCTTGCGGAGTATGGGTGATCTGCGCCACCCACCGTTGTAAGATCGTGAAATACTTTAGCAATTTCAGTAGCAGCTATATCTGTTATTTCTTTTTGCTGCTTAGCATCTACCTGTGTTAATTTTTTATTTGTTTTACCAGTAGGAACCATCTTGTCAAACTTAGCGTTGTATACCATTTCTTGACCAACACCTTGTTCTTCGTATTTTATATAATCTTTTGGACCAATAGCAGATTTTTTATAGTTATACTTTTGATCATTATCAGTAGATGATTTTGATGTGTCAATAAAAGAAATAAAATCTTCATAAGAAGAATATTCAGGTGTTATTCCAGCACCGTCTCTTCTCATAGCGTCTGTTCGATCTCTGCTAGTGTTATAATCTGATTTTAAATAAAAATCTTTTGATTCACCAGTTATTTCGTTTGTAGCTGTTATCTGGTCTCTTCCAGGTCTGCTTTGAGAAAAACTAATACCATCTTCTTCTGAGTATTTGTTCTTAAGTTTTTTAAACAAGTTTTCTTCTACGTCGTCACCATAGTTTGCATCAAAGTCAGCTTTTGAAATATGATTACTTTGATCCTTTTTAGGTTCTTCGTTTTGTCCTTGTTTTAATCCGTGTTTGCCAATATACTCTTCTAAGCTTAATTGGTCCTTATCAGCCGCAGCCTGGACCTCCTCAACAGAGTACATATGACCATTAAGTTCGTACATACGTTTAATGTTTTTTAATTTTTGTTATTTTTTTTCAGTTGGTAAATCTGGTCTTTCTTCTTGGGTTGTTGTTGGTTGTTCAAATTGAAATGTTTCAAATTTTACTTTTTTTAAAAACGCGTCTAATATATAACCAGCATCGGTCGTATCGTCGCCTCCTTGTTTAACAAAATAAGAAAAGAACTTTTCTCTTTCAGCTGCTACTTTTAAATCTAATTCGTCACCAACCATATTACCTGTTGAAGGATCTTTTTTCTTAAAAGTAAATATTTTATCAGTTCTATTGTAGTTAGGCGGTGGGTCTTTTTGAATTGCTGGGTCAGCAATTAAGCTCGATAAATCTACGTTCTCGTCAAAAGCATTTTCATGAGCTTTATAAGCTTTGATAAGTAATTTTTCATTTTTACTTAAAGTTTCTGGATCACTATTAAACTTTTTTATAACATTATTCATTTGTTTATCAAAATCAACAAAGCTTCTTGATCTTATAAAGTCTTGAGCAACATACGTTTCCATAGCTTGACTTAAGTTTTTGCTAGTTGTAAGCTCGCCTTTACGTATGTCTGAAAAGCTTTGCGTAAAAGGAGGCATAGGGTTATTAGGTCCATAAACAACCCCTTCTGGATCGTCAGCTAAACCACTAAGAACACCTGATAGTTTTTTCATTTTTGCTACTAAAGCAGGGTCCATGTCTTTATAACCACCGCTTCCACCGTAAATTCTAACTTTACCATCAGTTACGGGGTCTGGATCATTGTCAGGAGAATTAGGATCTGCTACTGTAAAAGGAGTTTGAGCACCCATTTTAACAGATATTTCTTCAGCGATATAATCTTTAACTATTCTATCATGTATCTGCGGTGTATATTTCATAAACACAATCTCATCTGCGCCAGGAAGCTTGTTGTCTTTTGTCATTACATTGTAGAAAATATCTTCATAATCTTCTTTAGTAAACTGAGCATCTACAAACTTACGTATTTCAGCACCTCTATCGTATGAAAATGGATTACCCTCACTATCAACAGGGTTAGTACCTTTTTCGTTCATTGTTTTTATCGTAGCTGTTTCTTGCTTTAAAAACTGTTTAGCAATACCTTCAACGTCTTCAGAATAATCTTTTACGATCTGAGTGTTACGTTCTGTTGCATTTTTATATATACCTTGACCAGCTATTAAATCGTTCATTTTAACGGTTTGCCCATTACCATACATTATAGTACCACCGTCTTTATTGTTAAAAGTATATGGTTTTTGACCTGGCTTGGTGTCATGTGTTAATATATGTTGCATAAAAGCCTCTACTTGAGGAAAGTTGTTATATAACCTTTTATCATAACCATCAATACCATTTTTTGACCAGTCTGTCATCATGGTGTTCATGGCTGTTTTAGTTTTAACTAACTTGTCTAAACCTCTTTTAGCTTCTTTTCTTTGTCTGCCATTCATTTTATTAAACGGCTTAACTAATAGTTGTTCAGCTGCTTTAGTATATTCTTCGTCTGTAGCATCAGCTATATTGTCAGAAATATTTTGAGCAACTAAAGCTTTTTGTTCTGGCGGTATTTCATTTCTTGTTCTCCACTCTTCCCTTGCTTCCTTACGTGTAAATAGTTGACCAGTAGATGGGTTAACCTCAGATGTTTTAGAAGAAAAATAATCCCCTCTATTTAAAAAAGCTTTTTCATCTATACCTTGTTCTTCTAAAAACGTTTTCTGTTCGTCTGTTAAATTTCTAGCTTTTTTATTAGCAGCTAAGTCGGTTGCTAATCCAGGTGCCATATCTGTTATGGATTTTTGTATAGCCTCGTTCACAGCTCCATAGTCAGCCAAAGGCGCTACTTCACCCTGTGTGTATGTTGTATGTTTGTTTACGCCTGGTGCTTTTATATTTGGGCTCCATGATTCTACTGAAACTCTTGGTACACCACCTGTTGATTTTGTTGCCATATTATTATTTTATTTTACGTTCCCGGTTGCCAAACACTTGCAAACGCACCTACTGCATTTGGTATTGCCGTTCCTATTGTTGTTGCCATGTTTTGTTGAGCACCAGCTTGGTTTGTTCTTTCTCCAACCGCTAACCCAGCTAACCTATCTAATTGAGCTATATCTCTGTTTTCCTGCGTCTCAAACATATACTGTTGTCCTTGAGCTTTCATAGCTTGCATTCTTCTAGCTTCGTTAAATCTCATTGTTTGAGCTCCAACCTCACCCTGAGCTCTTGCCATAGCATTTTGAGCCTCTTGTTGTTGTATAGAAGCTGCAATACCTCTTTTACTTCTTAAAGCGCCTTGAGCTAAAGCCGTAGCTCCACCAGCTCCCGCCCCTGTAGCTCTCATTGTATCTAAGCTATTTGCTAAAGCAATATCTGCTTCTTCAGCTTGAAACTGAGCGGCTTCTGTTGACACTTGTAAATTTGCCATTGGATTACTTACCATATCAGACAAGTTACGCATACCACTAAAAGGGTTGATTATATCTTGCCTGTTCTGTTCTAGAGTGTCCATTTTGTTTTCTAACCTTCTAGCTCTTCTTCCAGCGTCCCTAGCGTTTTTACCAGATGCTATAGCACTACCTGCTGCCCCTATAAGAGAGGCTCCACCGATTATTGATGCTGCTATTACGAATCCCATAATTTATTGTTTTTTATTTTTAACATAATTTTTATAATCTTCAAAAGTTACTGAAACTAAATAATCTTCAATTTCTTTTATTTCTTTTAACCCTTTTGGGTTTTTGTGTGTATTGTACCATATAGAATCTTTGTGAGAGTATAAAACTCTTCTAGTTCCAGGTTCTGCTACTATATAACATGGCGCAATGTAATCTTTAGCACCGTCTTTGCTCGCTATTGTTAAATGACCTTTTAGTAAAAAACACATGTGTAAGTCTTTGTGTATTGCTCCGACAACCACAGTTCCCTGATACATTGTCATTTCCCTAACGTAAACACCATCCATAAAGAAGTGTTTTATAGGTACCTTTTCACTATCAGTTATTATTGGTTTTTCTTTAGTACCAACAATAACGTTTTCACTAGCTTTAGCCAACTCTATAAGTTCGCTTGTTAATCCAACTATTTTGTTTTCAAAATTAGTAGATAATTTATTTTCTTTCATATTTAATTAAACTATTACTTCGCTGCTAACAGAAAATAATTCTGCTTTTGCAGCTGACTCTGTTTCTTCAGGTTGCCAGTATTGCATTCTAACATCTGAATAATAACCTTTAACACCAGTTGTATTAAAGTTTGATCCATCTTGAAAAAAGTCTCTAGCTTTGTTTCTTAACTCACTAAAGTAAAAACCTTCTTTTTTAATAAAACCGATTGTTTCGTTACCAACCACTGTTCCTTCTTGAGGAACAACATAGCAAGTGTTAACATCATCGTAAGCGTTATAACCACTAATCATATTTCCGCCAGTGTTAAAAGACTGCATGTTCCAACCTGTTGTACCTTCATAATTTATAGTTAAAAATGTTTTAACTATTTCTGGTTTGTCATTGAAAACAAAATCAACAAAAGCCTCGTGATTTCTAGAGTTTCCAACAAAACTACATCTAGGAACATTTTCCGAGTGCTGTAAGTATAAGTTGTTACTATTAAAAGAATAAAACTCGTTATTTACGCTAAGCCCGTGTCTAACTTTGTATGTGTAAAATGAAGTCCAACCTTTTGATCGTTCATCATAACAAAGTGTTGCAAAATCTAACCTGTCTACCGTATTTATAACTATACCGTTTGATAAAGGTCTATTGCTAGTGTCGTTAGTTTCTAGCGTTATACAGTATTTTCCTTTCTGCTCGTCATAAGCTCCATATATAGTATCACACACTTTTAGGTTATCTTTAAACCAGTCTTTCATACCAGCATCAGATATAGGTGTTATACCATCTCTTGACAACCTTAGTATTGCACCTCTTCTTTTGTCAGCAAAGTATTTTCTACTACCATAAACAGCAAAGCTTTCTGGATTGTCGCTTATACCATAGTTACCAGCGTATGGCGTTATTTGACCTATAACAACTTTAGCAGTAGCTGTCAAAGCTTGTCCTTCAGCTGTAAATATAGCGTCTTTATCTATCAAAGCTCTATTAACTTTATTTTCTTGAAATATAATCAAGTTTGTATCTTCCGCGTGTAACTTTTGTATACTACCTTGAGCAACATCTACAGCCCTTGTTATTGACTCTCCACTTGGAAATTGATTTAGCTCGTTAACACTTGTTCTAGAGTTGAATATACCAGAATAAGTCATTGCGTTTTTTCTAACTTTTGTACCATACTGTTCATCAGTAATATGAGCTTTAACACCATAATCCATAGCTTTACCGTTGAACTCACCTTCTATTCTAGATTCTTCAATATGATATTTACCAACAGATTCACCACCTGCTAATACTACTGAGTTAAAGTAAGATATTTCTAATATTGCTCCCATTTATTATTTGTTAATTATATTGTACATTGTGAGTTAATTGATGTAATAACACCTGAGCTATTTATAACGTAAGGTATATATTGACCTTGAGAATTTTGAACAACTAAAAAACCTTCGCCTAATGTTGTTGTCAATGTGGCGTTAGTATAAATTTTGTTGTTAACGTTTAATTGTTGTGGTAGCATAAATGCACCTAAATGCTTTATAACATAGTAAGTTGTTAGCGAACTAGTTTGAGCACCAGCACAAGCGTTGCTATTTGTTGACCCGTGAAAACCAGATGTTTCTACAACTTTCAAAGGTGTTAAACTAATTGGTATTGCTATTGCTGGCTGTAAGTTTCCGTTGTCTGTAACAGTCCAAGCTAGATTAGCACTTCCAGAATAAACACCGTTTACAGGAAGCCCAAATATACTAGTAAAATTAAATGTTGTGCTAGGGTTTAATCTATACGAACCATCTGTCGTAGTTGTTGCTATGTCAAAGTGAGAAGAATCAGTACCACTTAAAGCTGCTGTTAAACCAAAACCGTTATTGTTTGAATCAGCAGATCCGTTTACAGCCGTTAAAGTTGCTAGATTTCTACCTGTAGGAAACGCCTGCGTATTACTTGGTATTATTATCCCACCAGGGTTATTTGCTGTTGGCCCTGTGTTAGATATAACTGCTTTTATATCACCGTTACCAGCCACACTGTTACTCTGCACCGCTCTAAGCGTTATGCTATACACGTCATTAGCGTTATCATTATAAAAAGCAAACAAATCATTTGTTTTTAACATCCAATTTCTTTGTATATATGTTGGTATATTTGTTGTTTGATCAACAGATCCACCCATATAACCTTGTATTACGTTAGTACCACCTGTGTCTGTTATGTTTACAACCACAACTGTTTTTATAAAAGCGTTGTTACTAACACTACCATGGTGCCCTTGGTAGAATAATATTCTATACCAACCATTACCGTTGAAGTTTGCGGGCATGGGATATTGCGAACCGCTCGCCCTAGTTGTTAACCAGTTAATGTATTGTGATGATAATCTAAATTTAGACATTCCAGAAGCACCATCAATTAAAGATTGTTGGTTAGCTATTGCAGCTGAAGATTTAACAGTTGATATTCTAACGTAAGATTTATCATCTTCATAAGCAACACTAAACTTACTTAAATCGTTACCATCACTAACACTATTTGTAACACCTAGTATTTGAAAACTACTTATTGTAGGTGAGCTTCCATCGTTGTAAGGTGTAGCTGTTAGTTCACCAACTTGAGCACCTAGCAAAGCTTCTTCTAAAACAGGTGCTTCTAAACCAGCGGCAAATGAATTAGTACTAAACGTAGGTGTTATTCGAAAGTTAGTAGGCCCTTGACTAGCATAGTCACAATGCTCATTTAAGTCTCTAACTAAACCGCATGATGATGTTTCCCAGTATATATCTAAATTCGACTCAAATGGTTTTGTTTCAAAAACCGTTAAACCTCTATCTTTTGCTTTAGGATAGCCGAAAGGCATATCAGCACTCATGTTATTTGAAGTTCTGTTCCAATCACTTCCATTTACATTAAACTCACCTGATACCGCAACTGGTTCCAAATAAAGATTTGGTATTTCAGCAACAGTGGGGTTTTTATGATTATCAGCTAAGAAACTATAAGGTCTTTGTCTATCTGTAAAGAAAGAGTCTTGAACTGTCCCAGAGCCATCATCTCTTTTTGCGTTTGATAAACTAGATAAACCTTGATCTATAGCAGATCCTATGCTTAACACAGGTATGTAACTTTGATCAGCGCTACTATTTATTGTAGAGTGATAATAATTAGTACTAACAGCTGTATTAACTTGCACAACTTTTGGGTATAACTTAACCTCTGATCCAGATAAACCATCTCTAGATGTAGTAACTGGATAACCGTTAACAATTTTTGTTCCAAAATCTTCACCAGAGTCGTTAAAATCTTTTATTGACCTTGGTACTTTATTGATGTTATCGTTGGTTAGCGAAAACCAACTCCTACTGTTTGGAGATGTGCTAAACTTACCTTTTATAACTTGATCTCTATAACCTGAAAAACTATTAACCTCAGAGTCTTGTATAGTCCAGTTGTTCATTGGGTGAGACGTGTAAACATTATAATAGTCTTGTTCTTTTTGTTTTACAACAAGTCTCCAAGAATACCAACCATTAGGTCTATCTGTTGAGTGTGACTTGTTTTCCTCTACTATTCTAGAGTCTTTAAATTCTACGCTTAAAGCATTACCTATAGCTTGGTGCTGTGTACTCCAACTATATGCAGAGTTAAACTTACTGCTTAAGTCTTGTATCACAGCGTCAACAGTATGTGTGTCAGATAAATTATCAACTTTATATGTTGATGGAATAACAGGTGATGTTCTTCCATATTTATCTACAAGAACCATACCAACTTGATAAGTTCTTCTTTGTTTTAAATTGTGATACTTATATTGCTCTCTGTTATGAAAATAATGACCAATATCATTAGCGTCGTAACCAACTTCGTTTTCACCTTTAGGACCACTTGTTACTAAAAACTTAACACCTTTTTTATTATCTTCATCATTAGGTAAATCATAACCTAAAGTTATGTTACCATATACTAATCTATTACCAACTAGTTCTTGCGCTTTTGCTCTAACAGGGGCGTTGTCACCAACTCTTATTAATTGTTTTTCAGGTAACACCTTAAAAGGATCTCTAGCTAAATAAGTATAAGAAACTGTTTGTCTATAGTAATGTCCTGAAGATTTAGGTTTTACCTTATATCTTTCAAAAGTTAAACCACTTATGTTAACCATATCAATTTCATCTACTATCTGTATAGAAGATGTTCCAGCTTCTCTTAATAATATTTCAATACTTTTTATTTTAAGAGCGTTTATGTATGAATTAGCGCTTACGTTTGATGGAGACGTTTCGTGCTCTGTTATAATACCACCTGTTTTGACCGTAGGTATCGGTATACGCATCACTACTTTATCGTAAGCGTTTTTAACTAAAGGCGCTTTATTGTTTTGATACATATATTGTGAGCTAGCGCTAACTATAGGTTCTGGAGCATCCGACTTACCTGTAGAGCTAAATTCTATGTTACCACTGTTTAAAGGCTTAAACACGTGTTGAGTAAATGGAGATATTATAGAGTATGTGTTATCTTGGTATTTATACCTATATGCAAAACGTATAAATTTTTCTTGCATATACTCTGACTTAGTGTGTTGAGAGCTATTACTAGGGTTTGTTGTTACTAAAGTATAAGTGTCACCTAAGTTTGCATTAGAGGCAGCTTCATTAGAATTATGTAAAAATGGAGGTAAAAAAGGAGCAACCTTAGCAACTGATATTTTCTCTTCACAATTATAATAAGAAGCATCAGCTATAGCAATATCAATATCTATATATCTTGGTTGGTTGTAATTATCTGTCCAATATAAAAACTTACCAATAACGTTAACACCGGTTATATGGTGGGTTGTAGAAAAATTTAAAAAAGTACCGCTAGCTAAATAATATGTTTGACCGGTAGATTCTCTCATAACAATTCTACAGTTTTCATCACTAGCACCATCAGCTCTGTCTATTGAGTTTATGTCACCACTAAAATTTGTAGACGTAAAGTTTGTTATAAACCAAAATATTCTTTTCGTAGCAACATCAACATGAGAACCTATAACAACGCCAAGGTCTTCAATACCACTACCTAAAGCTAAAGTGCCTTCGTTTATTAATTCTTGGCCCCTAACGTTTTCAATAGCACCAACATCAGAATCTTCACTGTTTGTTATAAGTATATTCTGTGCTTTTCTATATTCACCTTTAGGTATAAGTCTTTCATCAAGGTCTAAATTCATTTTACCCTTGATAAACATGTTTTTTAGTTGCGCCATTTAATTAGTGTTTTAGATGTTTAGACTTACCTCTCATAACTTGTGTAAGTTCTCCTATTTTTAAATTAGATAATCTAATTTTAGCATTACGCATTGCGGCTCTTCTTGATTTTCTATATCTATTAATAACGTACTCAGGAACACCAAGCCTAGTGTTTAGTAAGTTAAAAACAATGTTCTGATACACAGCATCTTCTGCTAGCTTGTGTATTTTTGTTTCATTGTCAGTTGCTAAACCGTCTGATATATACTTAAATGTTATTAATTTATCTTTTAAATTGCTGCTAAAAGATATTTTACCATTTGCTTCATCTATAATAAACAAACCATTTTCTTGCATATTTTCTGGATTACCACCGTATCTTTGACCAATATTACCTATTTTTTCAGTATGATAATTTGTATGATAAAAATAATCATTAGACTCTAGTGTTCCAGAAAGATTATTAGCATCAAAATCTCTAAATCTTTCGTTTGTTAAAGCACTACCAACCATTAAGTTTTCATTTACATCATATAAATAGTCGTAATCAGAGTCTTGCAGTATAGCTTGAGTTGGTATTGAAGTGTCTTTTGTAGGGTATATAATGTGTTCTATACCAGCTGTATCAACCCAAGAGAATCTAACGTAGTTTATATAGTCTTGAGGCATTGGTATGCTTAAGCTTGGTGGTATTTCAACTTCTTGTATTTTTTCTACTCTTGAAATATCGTAAGCAAACTCTTGTATGCATCTTTTAGCTTGAAACA
>Ga0181397_1000804_pt1 | contig 11572 bp, 9 predicted proteins | sample 20SPOviralmetaG_FD_130126 | JGI IMG/M metagenome (GOLD analysis project Ga0181397, IMG submission 130126) | Marine viral communities from the oligotrophic San Pedro Time Series (SPOT) site, San Pedro Channel, CA, USA - 20 SPOT_SRF_2011-02-23 | ecosystem: Environmental > Aquatic > Marine > Strait...
AGGAAATAGGTTTATACTAAAGTATGCCGCTTCTTGAACTAATGCAAGATCCGACATAAGTTTAGTATTAATTCCGCCTAAGAGCTTTTCCATGTCACGCTTGTTTTTCTTCAAACGCTCTTTTCGCTCAAACTCTTCTTCTTCTTCGAGTAGTGCTTGTCTTTCAAGTTGTTCTTGAATATATTGATCTTCAAGAGGATCCACAACATCTACTAGTATATCTTCTAGGTCGTAAGGTATCATGTACCCTGGACATGTTGGATCAGACTGAGGATCGAAACAAGGTTCATACCTCCAGTTATACTTTACAGAAGAGTTCGAAACTGTGCCAAATCCTTCTGTTTCTATCGATCCATCTCCCCAAAATTGTATGGGAAGCTGAGACGCAGGCTTAATCTTTTTTACTGTGTTGGAGGGTTGTCCAGTCCAATCATCTGTGGCTCGAAAGATATACCCTCCGTTGATTGCATCTTCATTCGAGACATGCACCAACATTGCATCTTGTGTTTCCTTTTCTACACTGTATTCGTATACAATATGAGAAATTGTAAGTCCTGCTTGTTGTGGTAATACGTTTTGCATTACCCAATTACGAGCATTTACATTCGATTGTCCGTAAACTATATTATCAGAGTAAGACGAGGAGCAAAGCAAAGATGCTGCCAAGACCCCAAAGAGTTTGTTTTGTCTTTTCATCAAGTATCTCCTCTGCTTCAATTTCTACAGGTGTTTCTTCTACGTTTGCTATCCATGCTGCTTTTGCTTCTTCTCCGATAAGTCCTTGATAAGGACAGGGAGTTCCTGCGTTCATCATTGCATCAAATACACGCTCGTCTTGGCACATAATAGACACGGCAGCGACTTTCATACCCATATCGTATAAAGTCTTCGCATTCTTTAATTTTTCGCAATTCATGTCTCGTACAGTTGTACCCATGCTGATACCTAGTATCTGGGTTTGTACTGCGCCCGCAACCCCAACAGTACAAAGGTCGGAGTTGGATATATTCATGGTCGGCGTTATCGCTGACGGGGGTGGCGACTCTAACTTAGTAGTAGTAGTTACATCACTTGTAGAAGTCGACTCTGTAATTATTGTATCCTCTGCAGCAAGTGCCGTTAAAGGTAAGCAGAGAAGTAGTAAATACCTTAATTTCATGTGTAGCCTATAAGTTGTGGTTGATTTTTAATATGCTCACTATACCATGTTTGACCAAATTTGTCAAGATATATTTTAGCTAGTCCAAAAAGTAGAAGCTAAAGATTGAACTAGAGTAGGTTCTCCGGATATGTCTGTAGGATTTCCATCTGAGTTATACCTTTCATATTTTAGCATTCGTGATTTTTTTATTGGTAGAGCATTATCGTCGGGATCGTCCCACGAATCAATATACTCTACCCAGATGTCGTAATCTGCTCTATCTCCTTCTGGGGCGATTAATTCAAATCGGTAAATACTTGTTGTTTTTGTTACTGCCATAATTATCTCCTAAACATTTTCACTGTATAAAACTCTATGCATATATTGATTTACTGGTATAGCATAAAATACAGTTTTGACAGAATCGTCTTCTGCATATAGTGTTTTTAATTCTTGTAGTCGAGCACGTACGTCTTCCATCTCATTTATAGTACTATCAACTACCTCTTCTAATCTTCCATTTTCGTTTAATCTTTCATATCCTACTATCATTTTAGTAATCCTCATAAGGTGTATCAATAAACGTCATTTGAACACTTGTAATCGTGGCACTGTCATAACTTCCAAACTCTCTTGCTGATATTTTCCATCTTAATTCATCTGCTGTTACACCTGCTGCGGCTTTAAACGTTGCACTGTGTGAAGCACTCGATAGTATATTTTGATACACATCTATATCAAAATCCTTTAAAACTGCATAGGCTGATGTTGAGCCCTGCATCTGATTATATGAAACATATATAGTTGCAGTATTACCAGTACCACTTGTCATAACTTGACCGTAATTATCCTGATACTCTATAACAGTGTAATCACTGGAAGGGACATAGTACACCTCATTTGGATGCTTCTGGCTGTAGCTTTGAGTAGTTAAGCTAGTGGCAAAAACTCCAGCCTCTGCAAAGTATGCTGTTTTATTTCCTGGCACAGTTATTCTATGAAAACCACTGGCATCACTATGATGAGTTGCAGTCATTGTCTCATATCTATAACCTGATGTATTGCTTCCATAAGTTAGTCTAAATTGTATATCATTTATTGTATTTGCAGGAACACCATTATATGTCCATTGAACAGTAATTTCTACCTCTCTCAGACATTTTACACCATTAGCAGGGGCAGGTCCTATTACTTCCCTAGTTATATCTTGATGGCTGTAGTTATATAGAGCCTGTTGTCCATTATTATGGTAGTAGTATGTTTTTCTAATTTTATTATCATCTACATATCTTTTCACAGACTGCTGGCTTGGTACCGCTGTAGCACTATCCGTAGCCATATCGTCTTCGTCTAGAACGGTTACTGATCCTCCTCCACCGCTGCCTGTCTGGTCTGCTACCCATGCAAAGTCATTACCATTCCAGGAAAGAATTTGTCCGTTGCTGGCACTGCTTGTATTTAAATGGCTGCTTACATCATTATTGCCATAAGAGCCTCCGGCAGTAGTCCAACTTAAGTTTCCGCTTCCGTCAGTTTGTAGAAGTTGATTATTACTACCTGTATCATTTGGCAGTGTTAAAGTATACGAAGCTCCTGCACTGTGAGGAGGTCCTTTTATTTTTATTCCATGTGAATTGTTTTCACAGTTTAATTTTATTTCTCCTGAACCTCTATTTGCATTTCCTTTAAATACAACAGTTCCTGTAGTATCTGGATCAAACTCTATGTCGTTGCCGTTTGCTGAAACAATATCCTGGCTGTTTACATCTAAGTTTCCGCCAAGTTGAGGAGTAGAATCTTCAGATAGATTTGATATACCACTACTGCCTCCTCCGCCACCGCTTTGGCTATCTACATAGGCTTTGATAGATGCTTGAGAAGCTAATTTAGTTTGGCTATTACTAGCCATATCATTTTCATCAAGAAATGCTGAACCACTAAACCCTAAAGGGAAGTTTAAGGCACAACCACCTGTGCTTGACGTAAGTTCCATAGCGCCATACGAACTTATGTCTACCTCAGCGGCTGATACATCAAACTTACCCCCACTAGCGCTGTTAGAGCCTACGATAAAGGTCATGTCAGCAGCGCCCGTAGTAGAAACCGCTAAACCAGCAGGAGCTGCTATAGCCATATCATAGGTGCCATAAGTGCACATTGTAGCAACGCCATTATTATACTTGAAACCCATTTCATGTATATAAATAGGATAAGCATTGTTACTACTAGTTTTTATTTCGAAAGAGTCTCGGCTAACATTGTAGCTAAACTCTGCGGAACTCAAAGCTGAAGTTCCGTCTCCTAGCTGGAATCTTTCTATACCCCATAAAGAACCCATTTCTACAACATTACCAATCGAAGTTGTCCAACTTAGTCGACTAGGAGCGTCCGTACCGCCTCTTGCCCAGAAACCATTTTGACTAAATGTTGGAAGATTGTCCTGTCCAAGAGACCCACAATTTACAAGAATAGTACCATCGGTAGCTGAATTTGAAGAACTTTGTTTTAGTACAGACCCAATAACTTGAGACTCATGACTATCATCCAAGAGTTTTGTAGCTGTTATACCTGGAGACGAATTCACATATAACGTAGAGTTTTCAGCTATTGCTGATCCTCCGTAATAAGTATTTACATTTTCTATAATCCCTGAGGCTATTATAGCACCTACTGCATCGTTTGCAATAGTGTCTGTTGTAAGACCTGTAGCAGGCATTTTTCCTGCTGTGTCCGCCTGAGAAGGAACAATCGTTGGGTGTCCAGAAGTTGCGTCATTTCCTGAAATATACACAGGCTGACCTTTTGCAATGCTTGAACCACTCTTATTAATTACTGTTATCGAAAGATTAGAGCCACCGCCTGAAGGTCCTGTAGGCCCTGTTTGTCCTGTACCAGTAGGACCCGTAGGGCCTGTTACTGATAAACCTAGAGTACCTGTAACACCTGTAGGGCCTGTTTCTCCAATGCTTCCCGATCTACTAAAAGATAGGAGCATCGGCGTTCCTGCCGTAAGAGAAGATAGTGTTCCTGATATAAAAGAAACAGTAAAGACTTTGTATGTCTCACCCGCAGGGCCAGCCCCTGTTCCTATAGATATGTCAGAGTATGAGTATAAATTAAACTCTCTAGCATTGGTTTCTTTTTGTATTTTAATATAACCTTTTACAGGAGATACTGGGACATCTAAACTTGCAAAATAAGAACCTCCATTAACAGCATTAATATCCTTATCAGCAATATATAATTCTGTTGCATTTTGTAAAGTCGTATTAAGCTTGAATAGTCCATTTGCAGGATGAGAGTTCCCTGTTAAATCACTGTAGTTATACTCGAATGAACCCGCAGGTATTCCTGAGTCACCTGTGGCTCCTGTGGGTCCTGTGTCTCCTGGTACTGCTTCTGCAAGAAGTTCAGGTATAAATTGAATATCGTCTCCATCATTTAGAGTACCTCTATTTGAAACATGTTCAACTTCGTAGTAATTAATAGAACTCTCTCTAGCAAATCTATTGATTAGTTTATAAATTACAAAATCATTCGGACTGCCTTTTTTGGCTATACGTACAAAGCCTATATCTACCCCTATAGGTCCAGTGGCTGCTATACTTAGAATACTATCCATTATTCCAAAAGTAGACTCGTTTGATGGTCTATCGGAAATACCTAAACTATTAACATTTGCAAGATTTGTTTCAGTACTATCTCTTGTTCCATCTGAATTTCTTTTATACGCTATTATACTACCTTGACTTAGGCCAGTAGTACTATCGGGGGTTAAGAAAGTATAAGGGTAACCTTCAGAGATACCATCGGAGCCATCTGAGCCTGTAGGTCCTTGATCACCTTTATCTCCAACCGTTTGAATGGCTACTGCAACATCTTGATTATTGGTAAAAGCGTTGCCGCCGCTGCTTAAAAATGATGCAAAGAAAGTCAGTGTAGAGCTTGTACTACCTGCTTGAAACGCTGTAACTTTTAGTTTTAAATATTGGGCAGGGTTTGAAGCAGCGCTTATATGGACTATCCCTTTAGTAGGGCCTGTTGGATCTTTAAGAGCTTCTTCTATCAAATCTCCTACATCTATGCCTGTTATCATATCTTCTGCTAGAGCTTCAGGACTAAAACGTATTCTGTGAAGCTGACTATAAACAGAGCCGCCTACAATGTAATAAATACCTATCTTTTTTAAATCATTCCAGCCTGAAGTACTAGTGTTCCACTTATAATAAAAGTTAGCAGCATTTCCTACGCCTGTAGCACCCGTAGGACCAGCAGGGCCTAAAGTACCTTCTGTACCTGTAATACCTATAGTGCCGGTATGGCCTGTGTGACCTGTGTGACCAGTATGACCCGTATGACCCGTATGACCAGTATGGCCTGTAGGGCCGATTGGACCTATAGTACCTTCTGTACCTGTGATACCTATGGTGCCTTGAGGACCTGTATGCCCTGTAGGACCGATTGGACCTATAGTGCCTTCTGTACCTGTGATACCTATGGTGCCTTGAGGGCCTGTATGACCTGTATGACCGGTATGACCTGTGTGACCTGTGTGACCAGTATGACCAGTATGACCCGTATGACCAGTATGGCCTGTGTGACCAGTATGACCTATTGGACCTATAGTGCCTTCTGTACCTGTAATACCTATAGTGCCCTGAGGACCAGTATGACCTGTGTGTCCTGTATGACCAGTATGACCAGTATGACCTGTATGACCTGTATGACCTGTGTGCCCAGTATGGCCTGTATGACCTGTATGACCGGTATGACCAGTATGACCCGTAATACCTATAGTGCCTTGAGGGCCTGTGTGACCAGTATGTCCCGTATAGCCTGTTTGTCCAGTACCAGTATGACCAGTATGACCTGTATGACCTGTGTGTCCTGTATGACCAGTATGACCTGTGTGTCCTGTATGACCTGTATGCCCTGTATGACCTGTATGACCTGTATGACCAGTATTACCAGTATGACCAGTATGTCCTGTATGACCAGTATGTCCTGTATGACCAGTATGACCAGTATGACCTGTATGCCCAGTATGACCTGTGTGACCAGTATGACCAGTATGACCAGTATGACCGGTATAGCCTGTTTGTCCAGTACCAGTATGACCAGTATGACCTGTGTGTCCTGTAGAACCTGTATGACCTGTAGGTCCTACAGGGCCGGGAGCTCCTGCGCCCTGTCCTATAGAAACATCTACAGATTGTGTTGTAAGTTCTACAGTTGTAGTATTTTCTGTGATATCGTATGTGTTTACGATTGGGGATATTTCTACTGTTACATTATCTTCTACAGTAGTAACTGAAGTCTGAGATTCTGTAATTTCTACTGACGCAGCTGTTTCCTCAATAGATACACTAGTGAGATCGCTTGTTATAGAAATGCTAGAATCATCGGACATTTATCTAGTAACCTCTCGTCTTAGGTTTACAGTGCCTCCCATAATTCTAGATACTGCACTTGGAGTACCTACAGTAGGGTCAGCATTATCATTGTAAAAAATTTCTAAGTCGTAGAAGTATGTTCCTGCTTGAATGCCTGCAGAAGTGTTATACGGTAATTCAAATAATAATTTACCATGTTGTGCGGTGGGTTGTACTTTTGTATCGGAAGCTCGTTCCACATCACCAGCTCCAATAATGTTGACCGTAAAGTCTCCTATCTTACCACCATCGAGAGTTTTTCGGAAGGCTGCACGACCGTGCCAGCCAGAAAGATCTTTGGCTGTTCCGTTCTCTTTGATAGTAAGTGTAAGGCTAAAGTCGGAGCCTTGGTCAATGGTTAAGTCGTAGCGTGCGGCTGTCATATGATTTCCTCCATTTCAGAATTATAGCGAAATGGAGGTATAATGTCAAGAACTTTTTTTAACTTGGTTCGGTAGGCCAAGTAATCTCGTTCATATCTTCTAAATTAGGGTATGACGTTGGCAAGTCTCGCAGAGCTTGTCTGTATGTTGTCCATGCAGCTCTTTGATCATTCGTTAGCGTACTATCTGGCATCATTCTCCAATCAGACTGCAGTAACTTAGTATCTCTTTGACTTCGCATAGCACCTTGTAGCGAGGCTAAATCTGGCTGCCACTCGTAGTTTACAAAAACATGCTCTCCAATGCTAGGTCTTGGAGGTTTTGCTAAAAACTCTCCATCTCTATAGTATTTACTTTTTACCCAACCTGATGTATCAAGATCTTTATCTACTTCGTATAGTAGAGTTTGTCCATCGTTAATAGTTGTATTGTGTAAGTTGTCTGGTACATTACCATACGCCTTTGCCGTTTGTTTTATTTCACCGTTACTTACTTGTATGTGTATAAATTGTCTCATCTAAATTTTCCTATCATTATACTTCTGTTTGCTGTGCCAAATCTAAAACTGAAGCTGCGTCCATTATCAGTACGATTACCGTACTCTCTATAAGGCATTTTATTAATCGCCACATAGCTTTGTTCCTCATCTTCAATTTGAAAATTCATAAAATTTCTCCATTCTTTATATCGGTAACTAAAGGTCTGGCTACCATTGATGTGTATAGCTATCGCTCCTCCTAGACCGTTCATTAAAACGTAATAATCTTTGATGCCTTCAGGATGCTGGGTCTGAAAATAATATCTTGTCTCTTCTCTAAACTCATGTGAAGTGCCCACAGGTTGTTGCGTATCAGAATTAAATGTAACGTCTGAAGACCAGCTTACAAAATCTTCCCCTAAAAAACATTCTCGCTCTGAGGTAAAAGAAACATCACCATCTTTAGTAAGTACTTCTAAGCCTCCTGAGTTGGTAACCTCATCGCCTGTTAGAGGAGCGGTGGCACATATTATATATTCAATATAAAGATCAGAGTTTCTATACCAGTTAGTATCTCCTGAAGGGGCTATAAAGTAAAAATAGCCATCTTCTATTTCTATTCCAAGACTTCCTCCAGGAATGCCTTTATCTCCTGCCAATCTTGCGAATATAAGAACGTCTTCATTATTATAAGGAGCGCTGGTAGTTGAAGGCACTTTTAATACTCCATCTGATATGTTTGGATTAAAAAATCCGCCAAATGATGGGGGCTGCGTCCATCCACTAACATCAATTCGATTGTCATCGTCATTATCGACAGCTATCACTGTTTGTATGCCGTTAAGGGAAATACCATTTCTTCCTGGTACGCCTTGTATAATTATTGTATCACCCGCCGCTAGTCCATGATTTGAGGTATTAAGAGTTACTGTACCTCTGTTACCCATATTTGTGCTAGCTGAGACAATGGTATATTCATCAAAGGTATTATAATTAGTAGGCCAGTATATTCTATTGCCCGTCCCCGCATTGTACATTATCGAACCATAGCCGTTTCGAGCCCCATCGTATTTAGGTCCGTAGACTGTTCCCTCTCCTACAATTTTTAATTGTAAGTAATTATCATCTATTTGAAGAAAACCATGTTTCCCTACTACTGCTAACCCGTCTCCCATATTATCTCCTAAATATTATTAAGTGCCAGTCATCTGTATCGAAATAAGCGCCGGCCTGTGCAGTAATATTTCCCATATCTTGATCTATTATATCAACGCTTTGATTAACAGTATTTAAATAACCTTTTACTCTTGTGTTGTGTGTTGTTATAGAGTATCCGAAACCGTTGGTAGCACTCATTGCTGCCATCTCAGGAACTGTTGCTTGACCAATACTAGAAGTTCCGCTACCGCTTGCTGAGTATATTACTTTAACATTTCGAGTTGCTGAGTTTAAGCGTGTCTGTCCTCTGTCATTCCAGACTTGAAGACCGTAATCTGATTTTTTAGTTCCTGACATATCAAAGGTGTACTGGTATCCTCCAATCGCAACTCTAAATCTAATACTCCAGTTATCTCCTGTAGGCATTACTCGAATAGGGTTTCCTATAGCCCTATTGGGGGTTACTGAGGTATCCAGCTCGTCAAATGATACAAGTCCGTCTAACAACTTACAGTTAGTATCACTTACAACTGCGATTGGTTCCCCCTCTAGTGTAATAGCACTGCTAACATTTCTGAAAATTAACCTTACATCGAAAAACCCGTCCCCAACCATCGGAGCGTTTGTAGATATACTATAAGCCCTATTGTCAGATGTACTCGTTAAAGTTGTATTAGCGTAAGTGGTGGACGTAGATTTAGTGTAGCTGTTGTCTGCTTCGTTAGGCAATGCAAAAAACCTATTAATCACATCAAAATTAATAGTTTTACCTTCGGTGCCACCTACTCCTCTAAACTTATGTCTAATCGAACAATGCTCTCCTGCGTGTATAGGTTTGATTATAACCCCGGTTTCTCTCATATCCTGAGCTGTTGTATTCGTATCTAAATTAGTTTCTAATCCTTCTAGATCTACGAACTGGGAATCCCAAGGAGTGTTTTGAAAAATATACTTGTAAAAAGCGTTGGTGGATTGGAAAGTGTACCTTAACTGTATAGAACTTTCAGGTGTAACAACAAAATCTTTTTCAACCATAAAAGTTCCTCCATCGGGTGTATTCTCTAAAGCAGCTGCCAGGTCTATAGTGGTAGTATCATTTGAGAAAGGACCTCCATTGCCATGCATTTTAAATACATACTGTTTTGTGGCGCCCGCATAATTTTTCATGTTAAATGCAAAAAATCTTTTCCAATCTACAGCTCCGTCCTCTCTTTGGTTATCATACCTAACAATGGCAGCATTATTAATAAATAATTGCTTAGCCGAGGTATAAATATCAGTAATACCTGTAGGTGTCTCTTCGGGTATAAATGAATTTTCAATAACCTGCTTCCAAAATAACTTACACATATAAACCGGGTAGCTCATATGAGTATAAGGCTGTGAACTAGTACTATTAAGATGCATATATAGTGGAAAAAATTGTTCCGTTCCAGTAGCAGTATCTTCCGTAATACTTGGCAGTCTAAAACCTTGATAACTTAAACGACGAAAGCCAGATGCTTCTTGGTTACTAAGTGACGTATTTGTAGTTGCTGTTCCATCCGTAAGTTTTGCTGTGAAACTTCCGCTGGCGTTTGTAATAACTGCGCCTTCGGGGTGTCCGTTTCTATAGTCATAACCAAAACATTGTACAAAAAAATTGTCATCACTATCCTTAGCACCTGTAACGATACCGTATCCTATGTGAACAAAAATATCGGCAGAGCTTCCTGGATAGTCCCCACTAGTTGGAAAATACCAAACTATAGAGCCGTTTGTACCCGATTCTAAGTGTGAAGTGGTTACATACGTGCCGTCGTTATTATTTGTTTGAATTTTTAGATCTATTTGGAGCGCATCCATTGGATAGTTAGCTGGCGTTTCTCGAGAGCGTACTCTTCCCGTAAGAACCTGTTTGGTAGGCTGATTCAAACTGCCACCATAAGGCGTGAAGGTATGATTACGATAACCTGCGCCTGGTAGTGTTCTTTGTACTCGGTATGTTGCCATAGATAAAAATCTCCTTGAATGTCAGCAATTATAACTTAGTTTGCAAAAATTGTCAAGAAATTTTTTTGAGTTGGGGTCTGTGCGTTGTGGTTTGAGCAAGTCTTTTATAGCACCTTCTTGGTTTCTCAAATTTCTTAAAGTTGTACGTGTGGGGGACCGCCGCCGATGCGAATGAGAATTAGTCGCATTACCGCCCCGTCCCAAATGAGAATGATTATCATTTGCAATGACCCGATTTATTTTTTTGGTCGAGCTTAGGTGCTTGCATCTGGTGGCTAGGTGGTGCTATACTATACCCTTATTAAACAGAGGCTTACGCCATGACTACAATTATTTCTTTATACTTAATCGCTTTCTTTTTCGTCGTGGGATTTGGTGCGCTCGCGGTTGCATTCGCTAACTATATGGCGCGCAAAATTCCAAGCGCACCGCGTGACCAAAAAGACGGATCGGGTCGCGCTTAGGTGTTGACTTATTCGCTTTTATCAATTATAATACCCTGGTATTAAACAATTAACTACTTAACTTTTTAGGACTTTTTATTATGACTAACATTAATTACACGCCAGAAATGGTTGCAACACTCGAGCAAAACGCCCCAATCGATTATGATAAGGCGCAAGCACTTGGCAAAGAAATGCAACGCTCCGTTAAATCCATCATTGCAAAATGCAAACGATCGGGCATTGAATACATTTCAAAACCTGCTCCCGCTCGCAAAAAATCTGCCCCTACTAAGGCGGACATTGTAAGCGCGATTTGTAACGGCTTGGATCTTGACGATTGTCAAGGCTTGGAAAAAGCTACAGGTTCGGCACTTTCTAAACTTCTAAGCGCGATAAAATAAACGCTTGCATTAATCGGGAAAGCCCTGTATAATCAGGGCTTAACCATTGGAGATATTGATATGAATAGATTTGATTTTTTAGGTTGGGTTGGCTCGGTTGTAATGGTCGCCTTTTCTTTCACTCTGGTTGTGCCGTTCGCC
>Ga0181397_1000820_pt1 | contig 11418 bp, 10 predicted proteins | sample 20SPOviralmetaG_FD_130126 | JGI IMG/M metagenome (GOLD analysis project Ga0181397, IMG submission 130126) | Marine viral communities from the oligotrophic San Pedro Time Series (SPOT) site, San Pedro Channel, CA, USA - 20 SPOT_SRF_2011-02-23 | ecosystem: Environmental > Aquatic > Marine > Strait...
AGATATTAATGGGTTGTCTTTTAGGTTAATAATTAAAACACCAAATACGCCTCTATTGTCTACATGAGGCGCCATATCAAAATCTTCTTCGTCTTGTATAAACTCTCCTGACTGAGAAAAAGAAGGGTATCTAAAGTTAGATAATGTATTCATCCACATTTGTCTAACTTCTTCTACGTCATTCATTTCCTTTCTAATAAACTTTTCTAAAAATTTAGTGTGATCGTTCCACACCGTACAGAAAGCATTGTGAGATATACTGTCAGGTTTACAATGTTGTCTTAAGTGTGTGGTTTCAGACTCATATTGTTGATCATAAGTCTTAATACTTGTTAGTTCTATTTCAGGCAAATCAAATTCAGAAACTTCCCAGACAGGATATTTTTCATCTATAAGTTGAAGTTTCATGCTAAGTGTTCTCTATGATCTGTGGCTTTTCTTGTTTTTTTGTATGGGTTGTCTTCGTGAGACATTGTGTCGTCTAAAACATTTGGTGCACCACATGTCTTAGTACAGGCTTGTAATTTTCCACAAGCAGTTGTTTTATTCCAATCATTAGAATAAACTTCATTCAATCTATTTTCATCTAATATATTTTCTAATGTGTCATTGTGAAGATTAAATTTCTCTAAGCCTATCGTCATCATTTTTTCTTTTAATTGGTGGTGTTCAAAAAATCCAGAAACTTTTCTTTCATCATCTACAAAAGGAACAAGAAGTCCTATCCAACAACAAGGAGTAATAAAACCGGCTGCTGATACAAATACTTCTTTATGACATCTAGGTCGTATAACAGTATCATCTAATTCTTTTAATTCTTGTTTGCCTAATCTATCTAGTCCTGATGTCCCAGGTTTATATGCCTTAGGGCTATCCATATTCATTGTTCTTATTTGATTAAACTCTTTATTCTTGACTGTTATTTTATCTGAATTATCTTCTGCAATGTAATTAACTTTGTTCTTCTTTTCTCTTGGAGGATATATGTGATAGTCTGTTTTGCCTTCTTTATTTAGGGCAGGCATTGTAGCAAAGTTTTTACCATCATCTAATCCATGTGCAATTTTAGGAGAGAAGTTTCTTATGCCAATTTCTTTAGATAATCTTTTTGCTTCTTCTATTTGATGTTCATTATGTTGAAATATTAGAAACTCCCAATCTGAATTACCTCCATGTTGGGTGTATGCCTTAACATTAGCCATTAACTTTGTCCAATTAACATTTCGTCTGTATATGTGATTTGTATCTTCTAAACCATCAATACTAAATATCATTTTCCAGCCAGGCCTGTTTGCGTATATTTCTCCTATCCTACTCCATATTTTTGTTGACTTCATTCCTCCATTTGTATGCATCTGTACTGCACCATCTTTAGGTAATGTTTCATAACAATATTCCATTATAGGAAGTAAGTCCTTACAAGTAACAGGGTCTCCGTGATTACCACACAATAATAATAGATTAATTTTTGACATAGTTTGAGGTGGAAACCATTTCTTAAAGTTTTCTATAGATATAGATTGAGGTATTAATTCAGGAATTTCATTGGGGCTGTTTTGATAATATCTAGGACAGTTAGGGCATATAGAATTACACAAACTAGAAAGTTCTATGTGCATTTTATTTAATGTATTATATTGAAAATACCCACTCATATCTGCCTCACGGGTATGCCTTTTAATTTAATATTGTCTTTCACTAGGTCTACATGATAACCAAAATAATCTTTCATATCATAAGGTAGATTAAGATACCACTCTCTTGCATCAGGGTGTGTTATTGCTAACAAGTCAGGTAAAGATAATGTTTTTTGATATTCATCTCTATAAACAGTTTTAGATTTTATGGCGCTTAAAATTTTAGGATTATTAAATGTGTCCTTTAGTTCTTCTTTCATTTTATAATAGTAGTTTAATATATCAACTGTTTTATCTTTATTAAAGAAAGAAGATTTTTTAAAAGCATTTACTGCTTTATCCATAGCAGGATAAAATATATGATCAGGCCAGAAACATATATCTAAAGTACTTTGCATGCCTGGGTCTCGTTGATTTATCATATATAAATGATTTGCAATTCTCATACCTGGCCATTGCTCAAAGAAATCTATATATCTATCCACATCAAATATTACAGGGGCTGTTAAAACACTAGCCACCTCCATTGTAATACCTGCCTCTGAAAACTCTCTCCAGTTATTTTCTATATCATTCCATTTAGCGCCATCTCTTGTGTATTCTAATGTTTCATGTGTACCATCTAAACTTGCTTCTATTCTAAGATGTTTATATTTGTTTAATATTTGAGATATAGGTTTTCTTTTCCACTCTCTTCTAGTTAAGTTTGTATTATAATGTATTCTTAAATTATCAATATAATCTTTATAACCGGGTTTCTCTTTTAATTCTAAGATCTTTTCCATTACTGTCCAATGTACAGGAGACATAAACGGCTCTCCTCCTGCCCAATAGAAACCTGTTATTCTTTTTTCTTCCAACCCAGCTTCCATTTCTTTAGCAGTTTGTGCTTCATGTTTCTTATCTACTTTAAAAGGATTTCCTCTTGTACCACCATTACCTCTGGCATTGTCTAAAGTATCCTTACCAAACATTTCTAGAAATAAATCTATGTGCTGTGAACTATATGTAATGCCACAGGAAACACATTGTAGATTACAATGAATTGTCCTAGAGTCGTAGTATGAGGGTTTATCATCTAATGAGCCATCCTCTTTTGTTTTGTCTAATAATTCTTTAAAAGTTTTTTTTACTTCCCCTGAGTCGAGTTCAAATGTTGCCTCCTCTCTTAAGGACAGAATATTATTATCCTCGTTTTGATAACAAGCATGACACTCTGGGCGCTTTGTTCCTGCTAACATATCTAGACGAGTTTCTTTCATATAAACAGAATTAAAAAACTCTTCTTCTGTTGTTTTTTCTAATCCTTTTAAATCATCTGATACACAACAATACTTTCTTTCGTAACGACTTCCTTGATAGTTTTCTATCCAAGGAAAAATACATAAGGATTTATTGTTCTTAAAATTTGTAGTCATAACTGAATATGTCTCTCCAAGGACCTAATTTTCTTGTGCCTTCTACAGTATCTAAGAACTTCATACCTTGATTCCAAAGTAATTCGTTTTCGTCTTTAGCGTCTAAGTAACTAATCATTGTGGGTGTTAATATTTGTTGTGCGTATTTAGATGTTTGTAAGTGTTGTTTTAAATTTTGCTTCCATTCTACTGAAGCACAGTTTAAAGATAAATAATGAGGGAACACTAGAAAATTTTGATTAATTGTTGCTATACCTAAATCTGGATTATCATTTCTTTTATCTACTATAGGCTGAGCCCAGCTGTAGTAATCGTCCAAGTAAGGAGCATTTAAAAATTGTACTGTATTAGTGATATTAACTGCATATAAAGAAGGACATTCAAAAAATAATTTATTAACATGTTCATCTATTTGTTCCCATGTATTTCCTTTTACAGGCTTTCTAATCCATTCATTAACTTTATCATATCCATCTACTGACATGCCTAATGATACATGTTTAAAGTGTTTCCAAATATCATCATACCATGTCTCAAACATAGAACAATTTGTATTATAACTAATATGAATATTCTCTGCCACACCTTCTTCTATTAATCTTTCTAAAAACTTCCAATGATATGGCATCATAAATGGTTCTCCTCCATTTATGTACATATACTTTAATGTGTCTTTGTGTTCTAATATCTGTTCTATCTTTTCTTCGTCGAACCATTGATACTCTTGATATGTTTTAGGATCTGCTTGTACAAAGTCTAATTTGTTTTCCCATTGTTTATATTCTTTTGCTAGTGATGAGCTGGAATCAGGATTACACATCATACATTTAGAGTTACATAAGTTAGACATTCTTAGATCTAAAAACTCTAATCTAGGCTCGTATATGTTTTGTCCCCATCTTTCTATTTCTGTTTTTCTTCTTGATTTACCACCTCTTTCCTCAATCTTATAACAGTTGTGGCAAGCAGCTGGTTTTATTCCTTTTAACATTTCATTTCGAGCATCAACGACACTACTGTCTAACCACATCTCTGAAACACTATTTCTAGACAAATTCATCATATCTCTTGGAGCGGATCTATCTCTGTAAAAGCCATCATTAGGTGGGAACATTTCTGAAACACAGCACAGGCCAACATGGCCGTTAGGGTGTAGGTTCATATGATTGAAAGGTAAAGGACAATACACATCAGTCACATCTTTTATTGGTATTCCGTTTATAGGTTTTGTTAATACAGCGCCGTTTCTAAATTTATTATCTGTTGACATCTGGTGCCTCTATATCGTTATACCAGTCTAAAAAATAGTCTGGAAAAACTTCTATTGTTCTATCTCTTCTTTTATCATATTGTGTATAGAATCTTTTAAAGTCTCTTACATTAGCATCTCGGCTGTCATCATGAAAATCATGTCCTTGTTTAACAACCTTAATATAGTTAATTAATCTTTCTATATCTCCTTTTTCCATGGCGTTCAACATGTTGTCTGTTTTATTTGTGTGGTACCACATTTCTATCTCACTAGCCAATCTTTCTCTTATATGATCTGGCAATGTAACTAGAGCTTGACACGCAGGAAATCTTAAAAAGTTAATACTTATTCCTATGCTTTTATGTTTATATTTGTTTTTCCATATCATCATTTGATCTAAGAAATCTGTAATTCCAAATAAGCACAATGCGTTTATAGTCATCATAACAACCGTTCTTCTGATGTTAGACTCTTCAAAGACTCTTTCCATATTATGACACCAATAGTCATAGTCTAGTCCCCATCTAATATACTCTGCTTGTTTGCCTATTGTTTCGTTACTTGTAAATAAAGTAAGGTTGTGCATGCCCCACGAAGCGTCTATTAATCTATCTATTAACGCAGGTTTAGCTCCTAAGTTAGAATTTAATCCTACTTCAAACTTATGTCCTTCTTCTTTACATCTATCAAAAAGTTTCCAGACATCATCTGACATTAAAGGTTCACCACCTGTTATTCTTAGTGTTCTTAGTCCTTTAGAAAGTTCTGGCCACCATTCCCACCAGGCTTTTGTATAAGGATTTTCCATTCCTTTTAATTTTTCGTAAGGATTGTTTTTGTCGCCATCTATACTAAAAACATTACCGCCTTCTGTTTCCATTCCATAGGCACCATTCTTTTTAATATCTTTACGCCACTCTGTACTAAAGTCTGCGTTACAATAACTACAAGCAAAGTTGCATGTTCTAGAAAAAGAAACTTCAATAGTAGGTGGCACTACTCTTTCTGTATGAGGTGCCTCCGCCCACTTTCTCATCTCTTGAGGTGTAAATTGTAATGACTTATAAATTCTATCTGAAACATAATCAGGACCCATGTCTTCTACTTTCCAACAGTACTGACATTCTTTAGGCCTTTCTCCTGTCTGCATTAGACGTCTTTGTTCCATTTTGTGATTTGTATTGTGTAACATACTAGGATCTTTTGCAATATCCTCTACACTTATATCATGTGGTCTAGGGTGATGGCAGCTTGTAGTTTTTCCACTATGTAACCATATTGTACTGTTACCCCACTTAGCACCACAGAAAGACGGGGACTTACTATTTAAAGTAATGTCTCTATATTCTATTAAATTTTTTGGATCTTTACTATCCATAATAATTATCATCCATTAAATAACTTAATTCGGGAAAAGTATCACAGAAGTTCTTGTTGCGTCTCTCATCCAACTGTTTTATATATAAGCGCATATCATCGTACACTACGGCGGGTTGAGAGTCATTACGCATAAATTCTACTAACCTTTCCATTTGATCTACTTCCTCTAAGTAAAAACATTCTTCATCTTTTCTAGCTTCTGTTAATTTGTTTTTGTGCATAAAGTCTAACCACAAATCTCCGTAATATTGTTTGTCTTCTTTACTGATTAAAGAAAGCATTAAGGGTCTAGGCCATCTTAAATAATTTAACATTAACCTAGTTCTAAATACATGTTTTGTAGGTTGATAAATGGAACCCTTTGTTCCTCTCATCTTTTTAATCTCTTCTAAAAAGCCTAACAAGCTAGGAGCACTTGTAAGATTAATTGTTGTCATAAAATGTATTCTTGTAGAGTCAGGTGTGTTGTCTAATATTTTGTAACAGTTGTCTATAAACTCATCATACACCATGCCCTCTCTTGTATACTCTGCTTGTTCGCCTGTGTTTTCAAAACTTGTATAAACATCAAAGTACTTAACTTTGCCTTCTATCTCTTTAACATTTTCTATCATTTTGTCTACAAGTTTATCAGGAGCATTGCAGTTTGTATTAACAGCAAATATAAGATCTGGATTAGGATTTTCTTTTATATAATCAAATACTTTCCATGTGTCTTTACTTAGTAATGGCTCTCCTCCTGTTATTCTAAATGTTTCTAATGTAGGATATAATTCAGGCCACCATTCCCAAAAAGCATTTTTGTAAGGATTATTTTCTTTGTGATGTATAGGAAGTTTGCCTTCAGACTTTAACCAATCTAAATTGTTTAGATTAAATTCTGTTTGTTTCATATCCCCGTGTCTGCGTATTTCATCTTCCCATCTGGAACTTGCCTCGGGACTACAATATATACATTTAAAATTACATGTGCTATCAAATGCTACTTCTACATAAGTAGGATCAAAGTTTTCTCCTCTGCCAGATGCTTCAATTTTAGGTATGTGAGGTAAAGACCACGAATATGAGGATTTGTAAACTCTATCACTAATGTGTTCAGGGTTTTGATTTTCTACTCGCCAACAATAATCACATTCTTTTGTTTGTATGCCTTGTAACATTTCCTCTCTGGCTAACATTTTATGTTCTGTATTGTGTAAGCCTTTAGGATTGTTTTTTATGTCTGATAGTTTTATTTTGTGTCTTGAAGGGTGGTGGCAAGAATGTGTTTCGCCACTATATAATAGTATTGTAGATTGCGTCCATTTGGCAGCACAGAAAGAAGGGCTAACTTCATTAAGCCCTTTCCTTGTTCCTTTTAAAAAATCAAAGTAAGCATTGGGATCATGAACATCTAAGTTATGTTGTGCATGAGGACTATCATCTTTTTCTCTTTTATCAGTTATATCTTCTACTTCAATCTTCTCTGTCATATTGTGTTTTAAAACCTATAGCCATATATCTCTGTAATATTGTTGGCTCATTATTAATATCGTCCCATGGACCTTCATATTCTAAAATATCACTATGTAAACAATTTTTAATTCTACTTATTTCTTTAAATTCATCTAAGTCCTTACAGGCTCTTACATGATCCTGTTCTTCATAGTGATTATTTCCTTGTACAATAAAATATGTATTTTCAGGTATATTATTATACCAGGTATCATATTCCCATTGTGTCATATGTTCTGTACTAGTATTTATTACTAAATCAACATGGGTATCGTAATCAAATGTAATCATATCCCCGTGCCAATAAGCATGTTTTCTTGCACTCCACATTAAAGGTTCTTTATCTTTATCCACGCACATTATTTGACACTTAGGTATTTTTATCTGTAACATGTCTGCTAAGACTCCATACCAAGAACCAAAAATGATAATTCTGTTTGCACTAGGTAAATATGATTTAACCCAATCACATAACCAATTTTTAGAATTTATTTGACTTGGCCAAAAAGCATTAACCATATCAGGATGTTTTCTTACACCCTCCATCCAATCTATTATTTGTTTGTTGTCATATTGCAACATGAGTAATCAACCTATCCTTTTTATGTTCTACTTTACTTGCCTCTTCATGTCCTTCCATAGGAGGCTTTTGTTCGTCTATCATTTCCCAACCCTCTGTATAACAAAGTTCTGCATTCTTTTCTGTCCAGTACGGATCTGCCTCGTCTTCGCTTAGTATTGCGTCAACAGGACATTCGGGTTCACATAACCCACAGTCTATACATTCGTCTGGATTAATAACAAGCATGTTAGGTCCTTCATAAAAACAATCAACCGGACATACTGAAACGCAATCTGTATGCTTACAATCTATACATTTATCATCGACTACGAATGTCATTAAACTCTACCACATTAGTTTTAGGTTTCCAATGAAAACCCTCCTCAAGAACAATTTGATAAATGTTTTGATAAAACTCTGCAATAGGATCTACTTTAAACAAATACTCTTTATTCCATTCTAATCTTTTCCAAGCCTCTAAATCATAAGGATTTCTGGAGGCGCCTTTAAATAACGACATCTTTTTCTTTTGATATATGGCATTCATTGCCTTAGCATTGACATCATGTGTTATATACAGTATCTTATATTTATCTATGCAATACTTATAACATGCATCTAGAAGTCCAAAACCTATTTGTTTTGCTCTATAGTCTTTTAATACATGTAAACGACAAGCTCTTGCTGCTACATCAGGATCGCCTGTATAAATGCTAGGTTCACATGAAACCATACCAGCAGGCCTTCCTTCCCACAATGCTACAAAGGTTTCGCCTGGAGAATTATAGGGGTGATACTTATCCTTAAACGCTTCTCCGTTTCCTTCTTCGTGTGCTTCGTTAATAATGATGTCTATAACACCGAGTAGTTCTCGATCTTTTAGTTCTTGTCTGCTGTAAATCTTATACATTCAAAATCTCTCTGTCCTGCTATACTGCCCATTAAATAATGTCGTATACCCATACCATTATGGTATACTGCATGCCTATAACCTATATTAAGAAAATAACATCTTTTCTCCTTCATTTCAACCTTTATTTCTTCTCCATTATACCAAAAGTGATTTTCAACACCTTTGTTACCTGATATAGGAATAATAAATCTCATGGCATAGGTTGTATTGTAATCAATGTGTGGTGGTACAGAGCCTCCAGGAAACATACGAGAATATCTAACTCGTATTAGTTTATCTTGGAATGCTGAGTTTAAATGTGTTTGTAGTTTAGAGCCTTGATAAAAATCTGTAGGTTCGTCCCAATTATGTTCGTCCATTGTATAAGGAATGTTTCTTTTTAATTTATTCTTTGTAGAATATTCTTTTGCCTCTTGTAAATCTTCCTGTGCCTTACATTCTGTTAAATGAAAGTGTTGGACTGCCTTGTAAGTATCACTAGCAATATTATTAGAAGCCACAGCAAGGCCTTTATGTGCTTCAAAGTTGTTTTGCCATCTATCATAATTTTCCCATAAGAAATCTTCTATTAGATCATAGTCTAATTTTACATCTATTTCTGCTATTGCTGGATAATTTCGTTTATTGTATTTTAGCATTTGAATCAATCATTCTAATAATTTGGCCTCCAAGATCCAACGGATGCCATAATGCTGTACGAGCATTGACATGATGGGCCTCATGGAAACCTTCACCTAATGTTATAATACCTACCCAAGTGTCGCTATGTGCTTTTTTACCTCTGTGTGAGAAAGTAAACACTAATGAACCTATAAGTTTAGCAAAGCCTGCTGGAACTAGCCAAGCATATATAAGTGCCATTGGATCTAATGCAAATAATATAGCTGCGTATACAAATACAACATGCCAATAATACTTAACTTGCATTCTGTGTAGGTTGTCTTTTAATAAATCTTTTACAAGTTTAAAGTCTATATCTATAAGAACTTGTCCTGCGTATGCCATTAACCAACCTCGATAGTGAGGACTATGAGGATCTTTAGGTGTGTCTACATACTTGTGATGTTCACGATGATTAGCTACCCAGGTTATTGCGGGGCCAACCATCATTACATGTGCAAAGAATAATAGATAATACTCTACCCACTTAGGCATTTTATATGCTCTGTGAGAATAATATCTATGATAGCCCATTGTAATACCTAACATGATACTACAATACACAAATAATGCTATAGTTATGGTTGACGCTGTCCAGTTAAATAGAAATAAGGAGAGGATAGCGGTAGTCTGAGCGATTAGCTGTCCAGCCAAAAGTGTGATGGGTGCCCAAGACTTGTTTTGCTTTAATACCGCTTTCCTCATTGATCTTTCCGTGTTGTTCTAAACCGACGAACAGATCCATTATAAAACAGCATTTTGTACCACGGTGTGTCCCTTCTCATTCTGGGAAGTGTGTACTCGTATGCCTCTCCTTCGGTGCTAATCCAGATGACATGATACCCTGCCCATCGTTTGGAAGGATACCACTTAGCTCTACCACCATCTTTAATTAACTTTTCTAGTGTCCAAAAATAACAGTTGTTCTTCCTAGTAAAGAGGCGGACGGGCCAAGTCCAAAAAAATACCACCATAAGAAAGAAGGTCAATGCTTTTCTCGCTATCACTATCTGTTCCTATATACTAGATATTTATAAGCGCTGTTTAGAGTAGGCCTTAATATCCATCACATAGTGATTTATAAGAGATAGGCCTATTCCTTGATCTTTATTGGTATTATAAAGGACCAGATCTTATAAATAAGTAGGAATACTAACCGAGGATTATGACTTTATTATTTTGTTTGTTTGAGTTGACATTTATTTGAGGAAACATCAATGAACAAAAAATATATGGCTCTATTTGTTATGGTTGGAGCTTTAGGCGTATCGACGCCTGCACATGCAGACCAAACAGGTAACTGTACTCAAGGTACTGAATTTTGTGAGTCAGTAGATACTACTACAACCACAACATCAACAGGCACCAATACGAACACCAACACGAATACGAATACGAACACGAATACTTCGACGAATACTAACACTTCGACGAATACGAACACGAATACCAATACCAATGCTAACACGAATACGAATACTAACACTTCTACAGCAACGAATACAAATAACAATACGAACACCAATGCTAACACCACAGTTTACACAGGTACTTCGACGAATAATAACAACAATGTGAACACGAACACATCTACTAGCACGAACACTAATACCAACAACAACACGAACAATAATACAACGAATTATACAGGTTCTTCAACGAACACTAATAATAATACGAATACCAACAATAGCACGGTAAATAGTACTGCTAATAATACGAACACAAACAATTCAACTGTTAATCAAACTGTTAATAGTAATTCTAATAATAACAATACCAACACAAATAATAACACTTCTAATAATACGAATGTTAATAAAAACGAAAGTACAAGTGATTCTAATGTTACAACAAATAACAAGAATGAGAACACCAACACTAACAAGAATGAAAACATTAACAAGACAGATCAAAAGATTGTACAAGAGATTAAAAGTCCTCCACCTAGTGCCATAGCACCTAGTATTGGAGCCAGCTTCTCACAGGATCTATGTACCACAGGTGTTAGTGGAGCAGTACAAACACAATTATTTGGTGTAGCAGCTGGTAAGTCTGTTAGAGATGAGAACTGTGAAAGAATTAAACTTTCTAAAACTGTA
>Ga0181397_1000825_pt1 | contig 11401 bp, 27 predicted proteins | sample 20SPOviralmetaG_FD_130126 | JGI IMG/M metagenome (GOLD analysis project Ga0181397, IMG submission 130126) | Marine viral communities from the oligotrophic San Pedro Time Series (SPOT) site, San Pedro Channel, CA, USA - 20 SPOT_SRF_2011-02-23 | ecosystem: Environmental > Aquatic > Marine > Strait...
AACGCATCTAATAGAGGTGTCTTAGCTTTTTCTGATACTGATTCAGCTACTGACGGTAGATACAGTGGTTTTATTTCATACGACCATAGCGACAATGCCATGAAGTTGCACACCAATGGCGGCACTGAACGTATGATAATAGACTCATCAGGTAAGCTAGGTATAGGTACTACTAATCCTGCGTTTCAGTTCCATTTGTACAATAGCATTACAGGTGCGGCACAAGTTGAGGGTGGGTCAAGAGCAGATATATTCCTTGTAGATTCGGGTTCAGCTACTAATCAAAAAAGACAAACTCTTAGAAGTGATGATGGCAATTTTATAATTGGTACAGAGAATGATGCTCGTACAGCCTTTACTGAGAAGATGCGAATAGACTCATCAGGTAATGTCGGCATAGGTACTACTTCGCCAACAAGAAAACTTACAGTAAAAAGCGGTAGTTCTGGAACAGTCTCCCCATCAACTGCTACTTTGTTTTTAGATTCAACAAGTAGTAATTATATACAATTCGGCGGCTCAACTAGTGGCTCACAGGGTTTAATATTTGGAGATACAAACGATAATGATGTTGGTCTTTTGCAATATAATCATTCTGAAAATAGTATGCGTATGCTTGTTAATACTTCTGAAAGGATGCGGATTGACAGTAGCGGTCGTGTTTTAATCGGCACTACTAGCACAGGTGGTTACAATCCTAAAATGCGGTGCAACGGAAAGATTGCAGCAACAAGTTTCACATCTGAATATGCAGGAAGCGAGTTCCGTGGAAGTGGAAATATGGGTGTAGCAGGTGCAACTTTATACAGCTATACTTCTTATTCAGGTAGCTCACAGAAAATGATGTCCTTCAGGAATAGCTCTGGAAGTTCAGAGTATGGTGCAATAACTGTTTCATTTTCAACCGTATCATACGGCACTGGCTCTGATGAAAGACTTAAAGAAAACATCAAGGATGCAGAGGATGCAGGTAACAAGATTGATGCAATCAAAATTAGACAGTTTGACTGGAAAGAAGGCGGTCATCATCAAGACTATGGTGTAATAGCGCAAGAGTTAGATGAGGTTGCACCCGAAGCAGTAACTAAAGGTGCTACTGAAGATGACATGATGTCAGTAGATTATAGTAAACTAGTACCAACCTTAATTAAAGAAATACAATCACTACGCAACAGAGTTGCAGAACTGGAGAAAAACTAAATGAACTTCACAATAGCAGAACTAGAAAGAAACACAGACAATGGTGTAGTGGTAGCCCACTGGTGTGTTAATAAAGCATCAGGTGAGAACGTAGCGTCAGCTTATGGCACCTGTAACTTTGCACCAGACACGAAGGCTGAAGGCTATATTGCTTATGCTGACCTTACAGAAGCTAATGTGATAGCATGGGTACAAGAGCAATTAGATACTGAGTCTATTGAGGCATCACTGGATGCAGACCTAGCTGAACAAGCATCACCAACAATACTTACAGGGAAGCCGTGGTAATGATTACTATTGATGACAAAACTTATACAGAAGAAGATTTAGATGAGGCACAAATCGTGCAAGTGCAGAGAGTAAATGCGCTACAAGTCGAGCTAAATCAGTTACAAATGCGCTCACAGGAACTCAACATTCTCATAAGTGCGTATGCAAACACTATTAAAGAAGGTTTTTCTGAGGAAGAGTAATGTCAACTGAACTTGAGCCAAGAGTAACTAAGCTAGAGTGGCGTGTAGATAATCACTCTAAACAACTTACTAGATTGCATAACCAAACGTCAGAGTTACGCGAGGAACTACACAACATTAACAAGTCTTTGCTTCAAATCAAATGGCTTGCTATTGGTGGGGCAGTTGTTGTGGTAGGCGAATCTTTAGGCTTAGGCAGTATGATGAAAATATTAGGAGTCTAATATGTGGCAGTCATTAATAGCCCCTGTTGCTAATATTGCAGGTGGTTATTTGAAGAACAAAGCAGAAGAAAAACAAGCTAAGCATGAAGCTAAGATGAAGGTCATACAGAGTGATAGTGACTGGGAATCAAAAGCTGTAGATGCATCTGCTAACTCATGGAAGGATGAGTTCTGGACTATAGTATTGTCTGTTCCTATATTTATGATTGGCTACTCTATTGTTGTAGGTGATCCAGAGATTGTAGGCAGAGTGGAGCAAGGCTTTGTCGCATTGTCTGGGTTGCCTGAGTGGTATCAGTATTTACTATTCATAGCTATTTCTAGTTCGTTTGGCATTAAGGGTGTATCTAAGTTAATGAGTTTGCGTAAGTGAGACTGCTGTTACTTTTATTCTCTGTGTCAGTGTATGCGTCAGACAGCCAACAGAACGGTGATCTGAACAACAACACGCAAGACTCAACAGTCAATAGTAATAATGTCACAACAAGCACTACAACTCAGAATGTAGGTGCGGGGGCAGGGAAGCCTAACCCAGTAAACACTGCTATATCTCCATCACTCATGTCATCAGGTCAAGATACTTGTCTACGATCTGCCAGTGCAGGTATGCAGATAGATGTCTTAGGCATCAATGGTGGTCGATATGTACAGGATGAAGAGTGCAACAGAAGGAAAGATAGTAAAGTTTTAAAAGACATGGGCATGTCTATCGCGGCAGTAAGCCGTATGTGTCAGAACAATAACAACTGGACAGCCATGTTTATCGCAGGAACACCATGCCCCATACTGGTTAATGGTCGTATGGTCTTTGGTAAGAACGCCTTTATAGCCATGAAGAATAACCCGACATTATTTATTCCTGACTATGAAGAGAAAGAAACACACTACAATCAACTACTAGGTATAGGAGTAACAATAGATGAAGAAGATACTAGCGACAATCTTAGCGTGTCTGAGCGTTTCCGCCCACAGCATTAATGTATCTAACTTAGTTGATACCAGTCAAAGCATTGTTGACACATTTGACTCAGGCATTCAAAGAGTATCAGCTTTACAAACATTATCTGAACAAGGATTGATTGCGCCTGATAGTGTGGTGGATGACAGTAAGCTAACTTATGAACAAGCTCAAGCCTACAATGATGCTTTACAAATGACAACGCAAGCAGTCTATACAATGACCGCTAACGAGTTTGTAGACGAGCAGGTAGATCAGGCTAAGATGGAGCTTAACACGGCTGTAAGCGCATTTGTTGGGGCTTCAGAGGTACTTATTAAAGCTGTTGTTGTTAATGACATGGCAGTAGAGACAGAAGAGAGTGGTGATGCTGTACAAGCACAAGAGATACAGTCATTCATTGCTAACAATGATGTTGAGATTACTGACACTCATGTTGATGCGTACAATGATTCACTCGATGCAGTGGAAGAGACAGCCCAAACCTTTGCCGCCTTTGTTGCTGTGCAGAATGATGAGGGTTTAGTGCAGGATATGCAGGCAGAAGTAGATATGATGGGTGATGACTTTATGAATGCTTACGATGCGTCATTTGATTCATCTACTGGATATGCTTCCCTGTCATTCCATACTACTAACGTGGTTATGATTTACAGTTTAGAGGGCGCATTTGTTAGTGCGGCTGATGTACTTGGGGCAGGGCAACAAGGTGAGTTCTATCAAACTGGACCAACTGCTGACGATTGTTTTTACTGTGAGGAATACTAGTGCTTGCTGATACAGAAGTTAATATAGGTGGTACTAAGCTCAAAGGTGTGTGGATAGCGATTGTCCTGACGATAGGTACTTCGATAGGCGGTACTGTATGGACAGCCAGTAGTTTGTACTCAAGATTGGAGACTGTAGAGGCTATACAGATACCTGATACATCAGAGATGCAGGAGCAGTTAGTTGGGTTAGGGAGTAACCTAGAGACTATCATGGAGCGCCAGAAGGAACTGATAGCCCTACAAGAAAGGGTGGTTGACGTAGAGAAGCTAGTTACTGAGATGCAGGTAACTGTAGAAAAAGCTAAGATAGCTACAGAGAATAGTGATAAGATACAGGACAGGCTAGATAAGATTGACAAAGAGGTCGATAGCATCTGGCAGGGCATGGACTACCTATCAAATCCGTATCGAGGTGAATAATGTTTAAGTATTTTAAGTTAAGTGAGTTTGACTGTCAGTGTACTGGCAACAACGAAATGAAAGAAGAGTTTATACACAAACTAGATGAGTTGCGTGAAGCCTGCGGGTTTAGCTTTAACATCACATCTGGCTACCGTGATCCATCACATCCTATCGAAGCGCGTAAATCTAAAGCAGGTACACATGCACAAGGTATAGCGGCTGACATTGCAGTAGCTAACGGTGCAGAGAGATACAAGATTGTTAGTGAGGCTATGCGTCTAGGGTTTACTGGAGTGGGTGTTGCTAAGACATTTATCCATGTAGACATCAGAGAAACTACACCAGTGGTATGGCAATACTAAGACAGTAGGGATTTCTTAGCTGTCTTCTTAGCTTTTTTAAACGCTTTATCTGTGGGTGCGCCTTCTGCACCCTTTTTTCTCATGCGTTCACCACTACCTGCGGCAATGCGTTTTCTCTTAGCGTGTATATTAGAATATAATCCCATTACCATTTAACCTTATTAGCCCAGTATGCGGCAGACATCTTGCCTTTAGCAATGTTCTTTCTATGCCTTGCCTTGAATGATTTGCGTCTAGCTTTATCTTTAGCTGACTTAGGTGACTTGCCTGCCCCTGATACGCCTTGCTGTCCAAACCGTATGGTCTTTACTTTATCACCAGACTTTGCCACCACTACATGAGACTTGGTTGGGTGCGAGGGAGTGCGCTTAGGTTTGTTATAACCTGATACGCCAATACGTTTTAATAGGGATTTAGACATTGCCCTATTATACCAAAAAAAAAGCCCCATATACAGGGGCTAAAACTACACACGATATACACATACTAGGGGAAATGTGTAAGGTTATTCTACATCAAACATCTCAGGATGTTCAAGACTTAATTGCTCTTCAGTTGGTGGTTCAGTGGCTAAAGATATATCAGCCTCTATGTCATCCCATAACTTGATCAACTCATTTCTAGCGTATTGAGAATGACCTTTAAGTGATGCGCTTAATATGTTGATTAGTCTCAACTTATGCTCATCAAAGCCAAACTGCTCTACGTTATCAAACATTATAAACAAAACTTCATCATCTATTTGCACTGCCATATTACACCTCAGTTATAACTGACTGGTTCATAGTTCTCATCTTCATCCATCTTCTTAAACTCTTCCCTGTAATGCTTTGCTATCTCTTTTCTTAATTCTTTATTGGTCTTCATTAACACCTGCCACTTCTCTCTTAGCATCTCCATGTGTCCCTCACCCAACGTCTCTTCAAGCCACGCGGTAAACTCTAGTGGGTTAGCAGTGAATCTCATGTGGCAGTAGTGACACAGACATACCGCATTGTCCATAGACCACCTGACTGACTTTGCCGCTCTGCCATAGATATGAGCGCACTCCATCCTGCCCTCAACCTTATTACAGCTTTCACAAACATGACCTGCTTTCTTCCTAACTACGTCACTAAACCATTTATCTGCCGCATCACGCTTTATTGCCATCTTTAAAATCCTTAGTAGGGAATGATACATAAAGTCCATAAGCCTCTGAAAGGTGTCTTATAATTGTCTCAGCTACCAATGGTACTTCATCAGTAGTTAGTTGCCTACTGCTTTCATCTTTCTCAGGGTACAGCGCACGTTGCACTGTCATCCATATCAAGTCCATTACACTTCGGTCTGTCCACGGTGCTTCAACAGGCTTGCTTAAAACTGGACTGGTAATCACGCATGGAAACCCTGCATCGTTACATCTCTTAGCTATCTCTTTACAGAACACCCACATAGAATTGTTCTGTTTGATGCTTCTAGGCTTGCCTAGCTTGTACTCGAATGTAATGTACTTGTGCTTATCATACATCTGCTCGACAAACTCTTTGTACATAGAAAGTTTCTTAGGTGTATTAACAGTCCACGCTTCACCCATTATATAGCTCTCCTCAAATATTTATTCATCATCTGCTCAGACCTTGTCTCACATCTGTCTAGCAAGAACTCTTGTTTTTTATAAATTATTTTTTCTCCATCCAGTGTAGTAAATGGGTGTCTGACAGAAGGATTTAAAACGCTATCAGTGACATATCTCTCACCGTTTTCTTCGCGGTTAACATACCTCATTCTATTTCTCAGTGTAGTTAATCCTAAACCAGTGATCAAACTCATTTCTTTGTAGGTGTAATATGCCCCAGTAAGAAACTTGTCATTCTCTGTACCAATATACTTAAATGACTTTGCTTTGACTCCCATATCAGCTCTCCATGTAGTATTCAGCTACACTACACTTCTCATTGTAGCGGTTGGTTACACTCTTGCGGTCAGTCATTATGTCGTGACCTTTCTCTTTCAGCTCGAAGATTCTAGCCGCCACTTGTGTAATGCCTAGTTCTTCAAAAGCATTTAGGCAGGTTAGCTTCTTGCCATCTTGTAAATATTTTAAAACTCTCTCTGATTGTGTCATTGTAGTCTCCTGTATTGGAAGTGTTCATCCCAGTCTTTTTTGCTTGCATCAAACTCTATAAAGCAATTTATTAAATTATCCAGTATTTCTTTTAAGTCAGTCAGTCCATCACTTTCCATATCCAACTTGATTTGCATAAAGTCCATAGCCATAGACGCGCGATGTAATTGTATTATCACGTTGTATGCAGGATGGCTCTTATATGCATCGTATCTGCGCTCAAAAAGGTCAGATGGTATATTGTATTCAGACATTTATTACTCCTAGTTTGCCCATGATCTATCGGTTAGTGCGACTTCAATATCACGTTTCTTTATTTGATCAGGTTTTTTCGCCACCTTTGTTAGTGTAGGAGCTTCAACCTCATCTTCCCACCTTGCATTGTTTAGATAGGTTGACGCATGGGGTATAAATGTTTTGTTAGCATCACTCCACTCGCCATGTTTAATCCTCAATGCAATGTTCTCAGCTATCAACATTACAGTATTCTCATCAAGTTTAAGTTTATCCCATGATTTCCTAGCTTGTGCCTTGCCAACCTTTCTTGGGTAAACACTCCAAAATGATTCAAAATGATCTATATTATTAACTGTAATATTAGATGTAGTATTAACTGTATTATTATCCTTAAACTTTTCTTTAATACCCCCATTAACTTTTCTTTGTGGGGTATTTAACTTTTCTTTAATAGGGTCATTAACTAATCTTATATACCTGTTTAAGATTTGTTTAGTACCCCCATCCTGCTCCATCTCAATGCTGACGTAGCCTGCATCTTTAAGACTACCTATCCATTTACTAATAGATACCTTACTGACGTTATATAGTTCTGCAAAGTATCCGTTAGTTGCCCAACAATATCCTTTCTCATTGCAAAGTGCAGTGATCTCACCGTATAAAAGTTTGGCGTTAGGTGTTAGACTCTCATCGTATCTGACGTTAGCAGGGATGATTGCGTAGTAACCTTTCTTATCCATGTTCACCTGCCCTTATAAACTCACTTACTGGTACTTGAAACAGATCAGACAGTGCTATCAATGTAGAACAACTTGGATCACGATGATTGTTTCTTATCAAACTAACAGTAGCAGGGGATAATCCACCCTCTCTAGCTATATCAGCTTGGGTCATACGGTGTGTCTTCATATAAAAGTCTAGCGATTTGTTAATATCCATGTGAACTCCTTAGTAATTTGTAATCATCATATACTAATGTAAAATAGTTTGCAAATAAATATTGACAACAGTGTACACATTAACTAATATGTCAGCACACAAACACAAAAGAGGACAGCAAAATGCGATTACCACTTATATTTGAGGAATACAATTACAGTAAAGCCTCAACCCAGTTCCCACTGATCGAGCCTTGGTCTTCTGATAAAGAAGTAGAAGATACTGCATGGCAATATACTATCGACCTGATGAAAAATGACTATGATATATTGATTGAGTCTTTCGTAGGCGAGCATCTTGAAAGCGTACAGGATATGGGGAAGTATCACCATAATGTACTGTTGGCTTTGGCTGATCAGGATTACCACAGAATAGGCAGGCTAGTTGAAGAAGCTATGGGAGCATTCAACCAGAAGACGGTTGCTTATATTGAAGAGCACCAATCACAAATGGAGACGAGAAATGTCTGATTTAAATAAACTAAATGATTTTGACCGAGGTGAGTTCGATGCCTTGCATGGATACCCTGCGCGTGATTGCGAGACTGAAGATTATATACTGGGGTATGCAACACAGTATGCAAAAGACCAGAACGCTACTTGGTATAGCGAGAAACAATTTGAAGCAATAATGGGGGGTGCATAATGAGTAATGTATGGACAACACTGTCAGCGATTGACGTATCTAAAAACATCGAGAAGAAGGGTAACTTGAGTTACCTTTCATGGGCGTATGCTTGGGGTACACTGATGAAGTATTACCCTGATGCTAGTTACTGCTACTTTGAGCCAAACATAGACCAGAATGGTACTGTTGAGGTCGAGGTGGAGATGACTGTTGACGGTATCACCAGACGTATGTGGCTACCAGTGATGGATAACAGAAACAAAGCGGTAGTAAATCCAACATCAAGAGATGTGAGTGATGCTAGAATGCGATGCTTAGTTAAGTGTATAGCTATGTTTGGGTTAGGTCATTACATCTACGCAGGAGAAGACCTGCCGTTAGCGGTGATGGATACCCCTATCAGTGAAGACCAGTCAGCTAAGCTAAAAGGATTGCTAGAGCAAACAGACAGCGATGTTAAGAAGTTCTGTCAGGTGTTCAAGTGCAAGACAGTTGATGAGTTATCAGTAGCCCAGTATGACCGAGCAATCGCAATGTTGGAGAAGAAACTTGAAAATACTGGAAGCTGAGCAGGGTACGCAGGAATGGCTAGATGCTAGGTTAGGCAGACCCAGTGCTAGTCAGTTCTCAAAGCTAATCACTACGGCAGGGAAGCCTAGTGCATCAGCAGATGAATACATAAACATCTTAATAGCTGAGAGAATACTTGGTGAATCAGAGCCAATCTACGTTAATGAGTGGATGCAGAGAGGGACTGAGCTAGAGCCAGAAGCTCGCGCAATGTATGAGTTAATGCACAGTGTTGACGTAGAAGAAGTAGGGTTTATACTAGATGACTCAGGAGAGTTCGGCTGTAGCCCTGATGGGTTGATTGATGAAGATGGGGGTGTTGAGTTTAAATGCCCTGCACCAAAGAACCACATAGCATGGAGTAGAAAGGGCGTATGTCCGAGTAAACATTATGCTCAGGTACAGGGTTGCTTGTATATTACAGGCAGAGAATGGTGGGATTTTATGTCTTACCACCCTGATATGAAGCCCTTTATTGTGCGTGTTGAGCGTGATGAAGAGTTTATCGAGAAACTGGCTAAGCAAATAAACCTAGCCGTAGAGGAAATTAAATCAGAAGTGAGGAATTTAGCATGAGCAAGATAGGAATCTCAGTATCTATAGATGTGACCAAGATTGATAAGTCACGCATCAAAGAAGTAACCAAGAAAGATGGGTCAGTTGCAAAGTATGTGAACCTGACTACCTTTATCAACCCAACTGAAGAAGATCAGTATGGCAATCATGGCTTTATTGCACAGTCTCAGGACAAAGAAGAGCGTGAGTCTGGTGCAGAGCGACCACCCATTCTAGGTAATTGTAAAGTTATCTACACTGAAGGCGGTCAGGCTAAGAAGCAAGATGATTTCCTATCTGAAGATGTACCCTTTTAAGGAGTGAATGATGCCTAAGAAAAAGATTAAAGAAGCGATTGAAGAAGCGCACGAGATGGCAGATAAGGCTATTGATGATGCTCAGGCTGAAATCGATGAGACTCGCACCGAATTGAAAGCATGGCTTAACAGTCCTGCCAAAGTAACGAACGGTCAACTGCTCGCTGTAGCGGTATTGACTCTAGCACTGGTACTCCTCTAGGTTAGGGCGCAAGCCCGTGTAACTGGTTTGGCTCACCAGTAACCGAAACGAGCCATTACATTTTGGTATATACTGTATAGATAAACAGCATTAGAATTAATTTTAGGAATCACTATAATACACCCCGCGAGGTAAGAGAATGACCAAGCATCTTGTAATACCTGATACCCAAGTTAAACCTAACCAACCTATTGACCATCTTAGATGGGCAGGACTATATGCTGTTGATAAAAAACCAGATGTTATTATCCATATTGGCGATCATTTTGATATGCCTAGCCTTAGCTCATGGGACATCGGCAAGAAGTCCTTTGAGGGCAGACGCTACACAGATGACATTGAGTCAGGCATCAAGGGAATGGAAGCATTCATCGCACCCATCAGGGAAGAACAACAGCGACTCATTAAGAACAAGCACAAACAGTGGAATCCACGACTGGTATTCACTCTCGGAAACCATGAACAACGAATTGAACGCGCTATTGAAACCGATCCAAAATTAGATGGTTTGATTGGGTATCATGATTTCAAACTTGATGAGTTTGGGTTTGAGGTCTATGATTTCTTAGAGGTAGCAGTTATAGATGGGATAGCTTACTCTCACTACTTCACCAGTGGGGTAATGGGTAGACCAGTCTCAAGTGCTAGGAATATGCTATCTAAAAAGATGATGTCTTGCGTGATGGGTCATGTGCAGGATAGGGATATTGCCTACGCTCGCAGGGCTGACGGGAAGAATATCTTGGGCTTGTTCTCAGGTATATACTACCAACATGATGAAGACTATTTATCTGCTCAAACCAATGGCTCTTGGAAGGGTATCTGGCTGTTAAATGAAGTGGAAGATGGTTCGTGTGATGAGCTTCCAATATCTATGAATTTTTTGAGGGATAAGTATGCAGGCAAGTGAGAAAGATTGGCTAGGTTTGCAGGAAAATCACCCTGCTATTGAGAAGTCTAAACTAGATGATGTAAACAGCCCTGAACACTATGCTAGTGGTAGTGTTGAATGTATTGATGCGATTGAATCAAGTATGAATCCAGAAGCATTTGCGGGGTATTGTAAGGGGAATTGTATTAAGTATTTATGGCGTTATCTAGATAAAGGCGGAGTACAATCTCTAGAAAAGTGCCAATGGTATCTAAACAGGTTACTAGAAGCAGAAAAAACGCGCCTATAGGGATTTCTAAGCGCGTTTCTCTGTACTACCTATGCTACCCTACAGGGTTACTCTTCAATTTCGATATAAGCACCTGTACGGTTCTTTTTAAACACTCGAATAACGCCAGTCGATTCGCTTTCAATTTGGATTAGATTAAAATCATTTTTCCAAGTCCAAGTATTCAACTCGTGTACGTCATTCAACACTGCCTTATGGGATAGACTGCCGTCATCATTTAATTTATGCGCTATCATTTTGTCACCTCGTCAATTATTTGTACTACCTATGCTACCCT
>Ga0181397_1000828_pt1 | contig 11377 bp, 16 predicted proteins | sample 20SPOviralmetaG_FD_130126 | JGI IMG/M metagenome (GOLD analysis project Ga0181397, IMG submission 130126) | Marine viral communities from the oligotrophic San Pedro Time Series (SPOT) site, San Pedro Channel, CA, USA - 20 SPOT_SRF_2011-02-23 | ecosystem: Environmental > Aquatic > Marine > Strait...
AATAAGCACATAACTTTTTATTTTTATTCGCATAATGTATATCTTTGAAATCAGAACATTCTTCTGTCATTATATATTACAAATATTTTAAAATACTATTTCAAATGTATTTAAGGATTATTTCTTTCAGGCAATCTGGGAGTATTACCTGTATGACCTGTTTTTTGTAATCTTTCTTCTTCTATAATAGCTTTAACATCTCTTTTACATTTAAAACAACAAAATGATATTTCTTCACATTTAGATTTTTGAATTATTAAACATAATCCACCTAATGAACCTAAAACACCAATTATAAATAACATTAATTCATTTATATTAAAATCTTGTAATTTAGGCATTTATGTATTAAATATATTTATTCTAATTGAAGAGTTATATCAATAGAACAGATATCAGAAAATGCATCAGTCTCCCCTGACATGAGAGCCCAATCTTTAATAATCCCATCTGTCTGAACATCACGATAGTATAAATTAAATATAAGAGTTTTACCACTCGCCCACGTCTGTGGACGATTTATAATTAAATGATAAGGATATGAATGAGATATTGTAGATGTATCTGATATATTAGTTGATGTTTTACCAGCAGAACCAAAGGGAATTAATCCTGTAGTCTGTATAGCAGTATTTAATGGAGTCCCAGACATCGCTCCTGTCCCATCTGCTAAAGAATACGTAACCACATCTTTAGTATCTAAAAAATCCATATGAATAGCAAGAGGAGATGTGATAGTTGTATCAATTGATCCAAGTCCCGCATTAGTAGTGGATTTACCTATAATCTCTTCTAATTTTTCATTAGCAATATTATATTTTATATCTTTCAAATATAAGTTTTTGAACTTATATTCTTTAGCAAGTGTGAATGTAGCAGCTCCAGTTGTATTTTCACCAGTAAAAGAGAATGTTAATAGAACCATTATATATATTAATAAATATTTTATTTATTCAGAAATAGACTTGAAATTAATTTGTCCGGTCGCCGATACATTATAAGTGGATAATGTAATTAATTCAGCGACAACGTGAAGGGTTGTAGCACCAGAAGTGCCTGTAGGGAACTTAACTTCTAATTCTGGGACATTAACTTGAGATAGAGCAAGAGCGCCATCAGCTGATGAATAATCATCAGGATTCATGCCGAAATTAATTACTTTAACTTTAGGAAATTCAAACTCATTACCAGTATTAGAACCGATAGTCTTATCAACAGCAATATCAAGGAGTTTATAAGTATCAGAGGCAACGGCACTATTACACGGACCAATTAATTTATTGTGAAACATTTCTACGAACTGGTCTGTTTGATAACCATTACCCGCATCTCTGTCAAAATTATCTAAACCAATACCACAATCTTGTATTTCATAAATAGTTTGATTATTAGCAGATAATTTAATAGAAGAAATATCTACAACATTCATATATTTCTTTTCAGTAGTGGATGCTCTATCACTATCAGTAGTAGCGAATACATACATACGTCTCACAAGACCGCTGATGCTGTTAATCTTAACAGTATTACCTTTAGTAGTAGCAGTAGCCAGGACAGGAGTAGCAAGTGATTCTTGTAGTAAAGTAGTAGTGTATCCAAGTTGAGAAGCAACACTATTAGGAGCATAGTTTCTTGATTGATATGCCGAGATTTCTTGTGGGGATAATTCATTTAAGAAACAGATAAGATTTGATCCGGCGTATGTGATTCTGTCAGCAGCCGTCTCTGCCTTTCCGTGAACATCAAGAACAGGTCTGTAATCTACTTCTAAAAAGCATTTTGAAGAAAGACTATATAAATCAAAGTTTCTACCAACACTTTCACTAAACCAACATTTAAGAGGGCAAGATAGTTTTTGTCCCCCGAAAGATGAAGCCATAGCACGACGACCTTCAAGATTTCCGTGTGTATCATTCGCAGAACCGAGGATTGCAGAACCAAGCATACCATCAAGGACTAAACTTTGTTCGCGATTAGCACGACCATATAGGGAGCATACTAAATGTTCTGGAGTAGTTTCAAAAATAGTATTACCATTATATACAACTCTAATTTTAGAGAAGGTGAAAGCACCAGCCATATCTACTAAAAAACAATCCTTAGCACCAGTATCATCATTAGTATCACCACGAGCAAATTCAGTTTGAAGATACATATCATCAAGTAATCCGAAATTAGGCAATTCAAACTTAATTGTTTGTCCTCCATCACTATTTAATGAAGTAGTAGGATTTACAACAACACGGGATTTAGCATAGGGACAGACATTTAATTCACCTTCATTTACATAATCAAAAACATTCTGTTTTGAATTTCTTGCTTTGATTGTATTGAATAAAGAACTATTTTCATTAGCACGATGTATGAGTTGAGGATTAGACATTTTTATATATTATAAAACATTTTTTTTTTGAGATTTTATACTTAATTATTTAAAATAATGATTTCGTACCATTTTAATCATCTTTTTTTTTACCTGTAGATTTTGCAACTCCCGAAGCAAATTGTCCCGCCACATATATCCCTCCGACGACAAGAACTGCCATAAATAATCTATCATTAATAAAAGATTGTATATTATTTACTATTTGTTGTGGGACTTCTCCAATAGGTCTTATTTCATTAGTAACAGGAGCAATAGATTCATCTCCAACTATTCTGGCTGCTACTCTTCTTTTTTGTTTTTCTCTCGCATCATCATCAACTTCAACTATAGGTGCTGTAAGAAACTTCGTTATTTTCGCACCGATACTATCATCTCTACCTTTTAATTTATCTATATTAGGTCTCTGTAATTCTCCCTGAAATGTAGGATTCTCTGAAGATCCGAGGTCTGCAGGATTATTTAAATCAGAAGTTATTCTTTCAACAGCATTTTCTCTCTGAAGTGGGTTACTCAATTTTACATTACTCATAGGATTAGGAGGTGGAGGAGGTCTTTCTAATTCTTGAGGATTAACACTACCTTTAGGTTTTAATTCACCATAAAAGTTTTTATCGCCCTTGAGTAATAGCATTGGCGGCATCGCTTATTTATATATTTAACAAATAAAAAAATTTGAAAAATATAAACATTCAATTTAAAATGGATAAAGAATATAAAAGAATTATAATCTGTAATAAATTACAAAATATAAATAAATACAAAGATAAGATAAAAAAATTACAATATCAAATAAATAATTTAAATGATGAATATAAAGAATATATTTATCATCATAATATGATAAAAAAATCGTGGAGAAAAAGATCAATTTATGATGAATATAATGATAATTATTTTACACTATATAAAATATATTTATCTCAAAAATTCTGTGAAAGATGTAATAAAGAATTCAATAGTAATATTAAAAATGATGTTAAATGTTTAGACCACAATCATGAAAATGGAAGAATTAGAGGTATTATATGTTTTAGGTGTAATACTTTTCTAAAATAAAATATTTACTTAAGATATATATGGGAGACCATCTTGATTCATTTAATTTACCAACACACGAATCCGCTCAAAGTGGAAGTGTAGACCAAGGTCATTACTCTACTTTATCAGATGATATTCTTTCAGAACAAGCTGGAGCATTAAATACAGCAGTAGAAAGTTATTATGATGAAAGACACGATTATCATAGATTAACAGATAATTTAAGAGATTTAGGATATAGTGATGAAAGAATAACAGAAATAGCAAGAACAACACAACAAGAAGCACGATTTAGAGATGAGAACAACGGACAACCATCTGATTTGACACCGAATCAATTATTATTTATATCACAACAACATGATACTTCTGGGAGAGGTTTAGCATTAAATCTTCAATATACACATATACATACAGAAGCTGATGGCAGACAATATATTGATGATTTAAGAGTTAGAAATGTAGATGGGACACCATCTAAATTATATCTACCAGAACCTATACCTTTTGACCCTCTTACTGGAGAACAAAGGGAAGAAGTAGACTATTTAACACAAGTATCAACAGATATATATACCCGTCATACCGCACGCGCTCCTACAGCTGCGGAAGGACAATTATCAGACCAACAAAGGGAAGAAATAATGTATTTAGCAACACAATATTTAAATAGTGACCCACAATTCAGAGAAGCACAAAGATTACAATTTAGAAATAACGTCCAACAGATACAAGGGTTAGATCAAATAGAAACTATAAATGAAGATTTAACAGAATTATTTGTTGATATTGATGATGAATATGATTATAGAAGAGCAAACAACGGAGTCCCCCGAGGAATTGATTCAACGCAATATGATTATTTAAGACATCAATCAGGAACATATTCAGGACAACCAATTTTATTAGAAGAAGAATCAGGCATTAGTTATTATTATAGTGAAAGAGGCAAAACACCTATACCAAGTGCTTTACAGATAGCACAACTACAAGCACAAACATTAACATATACAGAATTACAAGTAGAACCTACACCTGACGATTATGATAATTTAAATAGATTAATGACACGATATTTAACAGGAGAAGCGAATGAAGGAGAGACTATAAATGATATAGAAGATTTATCAGAATATAATCCAAATGAACCAACAAGAGACCCTTATAGATTTGTGATGTATAGTGAATTCATGCAGACATTTCAAATAGCAAGAACAGAAAAAGCATTCAGAGATATTAATAATGGAAGACCATCTGAATTATCTGAATTACAATATGAATATTTACAAAGTCATACTTTAATAGATGAAAGAGAAGAAAGATATAGAGGACAACCAATTTTTACTAATACTAATGGGACTTTTTCATATCGTATGACTAACGGCACATATATGGGGATACCATCTGATGAATATATTGAAGGATTTATAGAACAAGGATTATATTCACCACCTCCGGCTGATGTCCCTGAAAGAAATATAATCCTGGATGACACAGATGTCCCAGATTTCAGAGATAATAGAATCTCAATCGCTTTAGGACAAGAAAGATTTAATAGTTTAACTCCAGAACAACTTGATTTATTGAGAGGTGCTATTAACAGAAAAGGTAGTTTAATAGATATGTATGATAGTTTCGCGACACCAGAAGAACAATTACCACGTTCTTCATACAGGGGAGATAATCCACTTCTAATACCAAGTAGAACTGATTTAGGAGAACAACGTCCAGCAGTAGGAGATATCTTAACAGATTTAGCATATGGCGGAGTCAATCGTCCAAGTGAACAACAATTAGTCCCGAGTATATTTCAAGAGGGGTCAGGTGACCCGCCCGTATTATCAGGACAAACACAACCAGTTAATTTAAGAACAGGTGAAGATATAGCTGTAGATACACCCGAAAGTAATGTATTAAGATATCAACAATATTTTAATGATAATCAATCATTATTTTATGGATTTAGAGAAATGTTTCGCGATATATTACCTGTATTATCAGCAGGAGCAGGTGGATATATGACATATTTATATAAATCATCAAGAAGTTTTAATAAATTAAGAACTATATTATCTGAAGAAGAACAATTATTAAATGATTTAGAAAATAGATTAAGAAGTGAAGCATTAGATTTATCAGATAAAATAACAAGATTGGCTTCATTACAAGAAGGTGAAACAATACAAAGAGGAGCAGGATATAATTTGTTATCAGAATTAAATATAAGAAGAGGTCAATTAGCAGGATTAGAAGATGATCCATCTCCAAGAGAAGATTTAACACAATTAGTAAGAACAGCATCAAATCAACTTCAGGATAGTAATCAGCAATTAAGACAAATAATACAAGAAGTAGAAATACAAAAACAATTAGTATTTACTATAGAAGACCAATTAGTAGATACGAAAGTCCAAACAACAGAAGTAAGAAATAATATTGTTAGATTACAAGAAAGAAATTATGAAATCCTCGGAGACATGATGAAATATTCACCAAATATATTAGCAGGAGTATCTATAGGATATGATTTAGGATTAATGTTATCAGGATATTTATTTCCAACATATATGAATATAAATGAACCATATATATTCGCTGATAATATTGAATATGATAAAAGAGATAAAAAAACAACAGATATTAAATCTCAATTTGATAAACAAGGATATGAAGCTGCTCCCAAATCTGTATCTGTTCCGAGTAAAGAATATGAACCTATGAAGAAATCAAGGATATTAAAACCGATGAAAGAAACATTTAGACCTATTAAACACGGCAAGAGACCATTAACTTATAAAGAAATACAAGAACTTAAATCAACATTAAATCAAAGTGAATTAAATACTTTAAAAAATAAGTTTTTATATTTTGATGATAATAAATTACAAATGGTTAAATCTGAAGATAAATGTAGAAATGTAATTCAAGAAACACAAATACCTAAAAGAAAAGTATTTTAAATAAAAATATATTTAATTATATAAATGCCAAGATTAGTAAAATATACCACTTCTGGATTTGTTGATAATGTACCAGACCAAGCCCTCGCAGTAATAGAACACGCATCTCTATTTTATATTATAGATCAAAGGTTCAAAGGAGTGAATAAATATATTGCATTCGCTGTCGCAGGTGCGGGATATGAAATGTTTATAGATGGATTAAAGAAAAGGTCCGCGCCCGAAGGTTTCTCCGCAAGTAATAAATGATTCGCTGATATCTTTTAATATTTTGTAAATATACATATGAAATTTTTCAATATATTCATACATTTTAAATGATTGATATATATAATATATATAAAATAAATTTGAAATAATACTATTGAAATATAATACTAATAGTTGTAAATATAATTACAAAATATACATAATTGAAAAATGAAATAATTTAGTAGTAAGATAAAAAAAAAATTTGAGTGAAATAATTTTTAAATTTGATTTTATAAAGTTGTAAATATATTTCTAACAGTTGTAATTTAATTATTTAAAAATAAAATATATTATATATATATAGAGATGGATTTAATTAACAAAGATTATAAACATTTTAATATTGAAATTCAAAATAAAAATAATCACGAAGACCTTGATATTAATAATTTATCATTTAAACAATTATGGAGTTATATGAAAAATAATTATATTGTACTTGATCAAGGCTCTAATAAAAAAATTAAACAAAATCAATTTATAGATTCTGTATATGATAGACATATTAATCTCACTGAAGATATTTTAAATGAAATTATTAAAGATAATATCATAATTGATAAAGAAAAATATAAAATAATATTATTTATAAATTGTATTAATGAAGATGAAATAGTTGAAGAATATGATTTATTTGATGAAGATACTTGCTTACCAAAATTACCTAATATAAATGAATTTCAATATATATTTAATGAATATTTTGATAACAAATATAAAGAAAAAAATACTATTGATAATGAATATAAAATGTCAAGATTACATCTTTTTGATTTTCATTACTCAAAAATATATCCGAATAATTTTAATAAGAAAGAACATAAGACACAATATAATACATACGCGAGAAATAAATCTAATCTCAAGACACAATATAAAAAATATTTAGAAGGTGAAGATATTGATAGTTTAAAAAATATCCCCGCACTAAAAATGATGATATATATTATTCAAAATACTCCTACAAATTAAATTTGAAATTTATTTATAAATTATTTAGAAATGGACTTTATAAATATTAAAAATTATGAAACATATGCTATTAATAAAAATTCAGATATTAAAGATTTAAGAAACGGACATTTATTAAAAGGTCATAAAAATAAATCTGGATATTTAATGGTTAATTTAAAAAATCCCGATGGTTATAAATCATTTCTTATATCAAGATTAGTATTAATGAATTTTAATCCAGTTGATAATCAAGATGAGTTAGAATGCGACCATAAAGATAGAAATATACTAAATAATAAATTAGAAAATTTAAGATGGGTTAATAAAAATGAAAATCAACAGAATAAATCATTTCATAAAAATAATATCTTACAAGTAAAACATATACATTTTAGTGAAGATAATAGGTCTTCCAGATATGTATTTCAGATATGTATTAATGGTGTTAGACATAAAAAATCATTTGCTACAAGTAAATATACAATAGAAGATGCTATTAAATACAGAGATGAATATGTCAAAAAACATAATTCATCATTCATTCCAAGTTAAATCTTCTTTTATAACTTCTTATATTTTCTCTTAAAGATTTAGAATCACCCCACAACAGAAATCTTGATAAATATCCTGCACGAGTCGGGTCATTAGTATTTAAATCTTTTTTATGTCTTTGTCTATATAATCTTCTTCTTTCTTTGTCACCTGTTAATGTATAATCAGGAGCACCAGACTGGCCAAAGTGAGTAGTTTTAGATCTACCATTATCTTTTTTAAATATCGCCATATATTTTTTACCTGATTTATCAGATTTTTTTATAGTCATCTTCATTTAATATAATAATCATTTTTTTTTCAAATGGATTTTATCTATTTTATATGCTTTTGATGATTTATTTACTGAAGCATAAACTCTCGCCATACTCCAAGATTCTTTAGTCATATTAGGTCTTACTGATTGAGGGTTAGTCCTGAAAGCACCAGTCCCTTTATTATATATAATTCTTAATCCAGATAATTTATATCCTGTTAATCTTGATATATCTGATAAACTATTAGATTTATTTAGAGGTTGTTTATATTTTTTATTAAACTTCATTTTATATGTCATAACCATTATATATATAAATTATTATTTTTGATAACATTTTTTATATACACTTCCATCTTTTCTTCTTCTCATTCTACATTCTGTTTTCGTACCATTTTTTTCTTTTTTATCTCTGGCCACTTTCGGGACAGGCGCAGATTTTCCAAGAGTTCCTTCTTTTAATTGTTTTTTTTTTAATTGTTTCATAAAAATCGCCATTTCACCAAGAGATTTATCCTCAATTAATTTCATTCTTTTCCATTTATTTGCGATTTCTTTCGGGACTTTTTCTACTGCTTTATCTACTGCTTTATTTAATTCAGAAACAGATTTAGAAGAAGGTGCTTTTATATTCAAGACACCCTTATATGCTTTTATAAAATCAAGAGTATTTTTTTTAGTCGGCATTTATATTTATTAATTATATTTTTTTTTATTACATATACATTTTATATAAAATCTATGAGTCCATTTAGGAAGATCATAAATATTATATCCCCATCTTCTCCAGGTTAAGTATCTGGAGTATCTGTATCTAAGTCCGCCACAACAATTTGATTTTTTTTTTTATCATTATTCTGCTCTATTGTCTTAACTGCTACAGATGACATTAAAATCATTAATCTTAATTGAGGTGTCATCATAGAACAGTCTATTTCTCCCGTATCAACCATTTCTTTAAGTATATTTATAAAATCAGGTTTCATGCTATCTACATTCTCTGCATAACCGTCCAGGGCCTCAACACCGAAATAATTTAAACCTCTTTCACCTGATCTACAAACTAATAATAAAGTTTCAAATACAACATTCTCACTATTCTTTGTTGTAATAATTTGTAATATTAAAGATTTCTTTTCTTCTAAAACTTTTAAACTCATATCTTTATCAATATGAATTTCTCCTGTATTATCAGGAAATTTCTGTTTTAATACAAATAATTGATTATACATATTATTTTTTTTCTCATTATTTAATTTCTCCTGCTCTTCATTTTTTTTAATTTCTTCTTCATTTTTTTCATTTTTTCTTTTATTTTTTTGTGCGAGTTTATTATAATGTGCTTTTTCTTCATCAGAAAACTCTGATACTTTTTTATTTAATCTTTTTTTATAATCTAAATGTGTTTCATCTATAATTTCATCATTAATTTCAAATGAAACAGATTTATCTTCAGTATTTTCAGGATTTTTTAATGATTCTAACGATATTTCTTCACTCATATATATTTATAAATATTTTTAATTTTCATTAATTAACGCTTTTTTGTTTAAATAATATTGTTTTTTTTGCTCCCTGATTTTTTCTTTATTATTTTCATAATATTTTTTATGATATTTTTTATATTTTTCAGGGTCTTTTTTATAATTTTCTCTTTTTTTTACATTAATTAAATCTTTATTTTTTTGATAATATTCTCTATAGTAATCAGTATAAGTAGATCCACCATCAGTTCTGGGTCTTTTTTCTTTAATTATTTGTTTATTTGTTTGATAATATTCTTTATGATATTCTGTATAAGATGTCATTATATATTAAATATAAAAAAAAATCAGAAAAAAAATATAAATATAAGATATAATGGCGATATTAAACTTCACAATCCGTTCACAAGATGTAGACTTCGCAGCTCAATCTGCAGATGATACAAGACAGGCACAGAAAACTATAAAATTAGAACAACATTTAAAATTAAAATATCTGAAATTATTACATATTTATCATAATTTAGATAATTCTAATATTTCAGATGGAGATGGAACAAGTAATAATACTATTTTATTCGCACAAATATCATTTTTAAATGGAAAAAATAGTGTGTTCTTTGAGTTTCAAGATGGAAAAACTATAGAACACGCGGGGATGATATGTTTAGGTGAAACTATTAAAGATGAAGCATCTTCAGTTTTCAAAGATTTATATAAAGTATTACACGATGGTAAACAATTATTATATATCAATCAGCCATTTTCGGTGAAATTATTTAAATTAGTCGCGGTGGATCCCGCCGTAGATAATACAGACCTCGCAACTTATAATTCTGCAGCGTCACATAAAATACAACCTATATCAATTGAAGAATTTCGTGGACCTCTTGATGGACCAGGCCAATATATTTCATTCACTTTTGAATATCAAGAAGATACTACTAAATAATATTTACATTTATTAGAAATATATGGTAGATCTAATTTTAAATTTATTTTCTCCAAATTTTTTTTTTCTGTATGACTACTATCTTAAAAAAAATGTTTATTGTTATTTTTGTATTTTTATTTACAATCATTATCATCAAGAAATTTCAAGACAGTATTTATTTGTTCTTTTAATTTTTCATTTTGTTCTTTTAATTTTTCATTTTCTTTTTTATATTTTATACATTTCTCTGCTATTTTTATAAAATCATCATTTACTTTTTTATTTTCATTTGTTAATTTTTCATATTCAATTTGATATGATTCGTGGTCTTGTGAAATAATTTCTAAATCGGATTTACACATTTCATATTTTTCTTTATAATATTTTAGTTGCTCGTGAATTTCAGACATTTAAAATGGAACAGAAGTGGTCTATAAACTTTATGATGCGACAATATATTTACAACTATTACTATTATATTTACATTTATTCAAAATCAAAAATCAAATTTATTTTGCCTATACTTTTATTTTTCATACCTCTATAATTATTTTAAAATCC
>Ga0181397_1000831_pt1 | contig 11359 bp, 20 predicted proteins | sample 20SPOviralmetaG_FD_130126 | JGI IMG/M metagenome (GOLD analysis project Ga0181397, IMG submission 130126) | Marine viral communities from the oligotrophic San Pedro Time Series (SPOT) site, San Pedro Channel, CA, USA - 20 SPOT_SRF_2011-02-23 | ecosystem: Environmental > Aquatic > Marine > Strait...
AAAATTTCTTTAATTTCTCCGACCTGAGTCATACCAGCCGAATAGAAAGGTGTACTACCTTTATTGATCTCTACAACATAGTAATCTTTGTTATTAAAATCAGGACGCATTTCTTGATTTACTGAAACTAATGTTGAATTTTTAGGAACGCTGACTCTTGTATCGTCTGATTGTCCATACAATAAATAATCAGTAGTTGTCTGTAATTTATCAGCCAGGGTAGTTAAATATCTTGGTTGCTGTACTTTACCCATTTCAAGCATATTAATAGATGTTGATGGGACGCCGCACATAGTAGCCAAGGTGTTTGACTGTAGATTAAGACTCTCTCTTTTCCATCTCACTCTGCCCGCTATGGTGGTGAGATCATAATTGTCCTTTGTTATATTTTTTGAAATAACTTTTTCACTCATAACTTTTACTATAAAATCCAATTAAATTGAGTTCAACTAAATTAATTTGTATTTATGGAAAAACTGTTACAACATTACAAAACACAAACGGCACTAGCTGAAGCCTTAAATGCCTTTCTTGGAACAAAAACGATCAAGACAGGACATATTTACTACTGGAAGAAAAGAGGCTTAACACCGAAGATGGCGTTAATTATCGAAGATATGACAGATGGCTTGTTTAATCGCCGTTTGCTATGTCCTCATTTTTTTAATCAATAGCCTAGTAATGTTACCACAAAACAATTTTGCCTTTAAGTTAGAACGATGATTTTAATCTCATGTGATAGCCGCTGTTCGATAGCTAGAAAATGCGCTAAACATGTGATAAATAGGCCAAGTCCTAAAGTGAGAGACCAGGAGATAAAGAAACATAAACCGAGAATGAAAGAAAAGTGTCCAGGATATGAGGAATTAAGATGAGTCAAATACAAATACATCTAAAACCTATGAGCGTTAACGAAGCCTGGTGTCATCCTGGGAGACGCTACAAAAGTAAGAAATATAAGAGCTACACAGACACAGTTTTAATGATGCTGCCTCACCTGGATATACCTGAAGGTGATTTAGGCATCAGAATCGAAGCTGGCTTGGCTAAGAATGCAGACCTGGACAATGTCTGTAAGCCAATCCTGGACATTATTGAAAAGAAGTACGGATGTAACGATAACCGCTTTCTTGAGATCAATTTAGTGAAAAAGATTATTAAGCGCGGCGAGGGTTACTTTAATTTTTGTATATGGGGAATTGTATGAAAGAGCAGCCAGCTTATTACGCTGTATTAACGGCAGAGGTTAGATACTCAAAAGTATTAAAGCCAATGGAAAAACTTATGTTTGCAGAGATAACAGCTTTATCAAATGCAACTGGAGAGTGCTGGGCAACTAACAGATATTTTGCAGACTTGTATGATGTTTCTACAGGAACTGTAAGCAAGTGGATAGCTAACCTAGCAAGGCAAGGATTCGTCAACAGAAGGGTAACCTACAAGGAAGCATCAAAGCAAATTGATAAGAGATTTCTGAGTTTATCTACCCCTATGGTTGAAAATGACCATACCCCTATGGCTCAGAATGACCAGGCCCCTATGGTCGAAAATGACCAAGTTAATATTCCAAGTTCTAATAGTTCTTCTCTTATAGAAAATTTTTATCCAAATGAAAGTTCTTTAAGAACTGTAAGTAATGAATATGGTTCAGTAACAGATCAAGTTTTACATATGGCAGTCCAGCAGTTTAAAGATGGTGTGACTAACCAAACGCGAAAGCCTTATAAAGATTTACAAGCGGCTTTTAGAACTTGGGTGACTAAAGGCTGGTTAACAAAATTCAATGCTAAACCTAAAACACATGCACAGATGAGTAAACAAATTAATCAACACATGGATGGCAAAGTTATACCAGCACCAAAGAGTATGAAAGAAATAGAAGAAATGTTAAATCAAAAGAATAAGAGGAGATTACAACATGGATGATTCAATTGATTATATTCGAGTAGCTTCACAGATTTATACACGCTTGGAGATGGAGTATGGATTTGCAACACCTAAAGCTCAAAACAATGAAATGCCTGAGACTTGGATTTTCTTAGCAAGTCAATTACAAAGGCTAAGAGTGGAGGAGGTTCATTGTTGGAATGAAGCTTTAAACAAAATATCTGATGAAGGCAATGAGTTTCCACCAAAGATACCAAAGTTACTAAAGGTAATGAGAGGTATAGCTTGGAAGGCAGAACAAAACAACAAGCAAAAACAAAAAGCTTTGGAAGAGATTGAATACAAGAAAACAGTTGTACATTCAGATGCTGCTCCTAAGTTAGAACAATTAACCAAGAAGCTTACAGTAAATGTCTAAATTTAGAAAAGCAGCTCAAGGTGAGCATTGCACAGTACGCCTTCCAGGTTGTTTGCCTGGGACAGAGACCACAGTCTTGGCACACCTTCCAAATAGATCAATGGGAAAAAAAGCACATGATCTTAATTCAGCGATAGCGTGTTATTCCTGTCACCAGGCGTTGGATGGTCAGCGAAGCCATGACATTGAACCTGAATGGATGGAGCTGATGTTTAGAAGGGGACAACAAAGAACTATAGATCGTTTTAATGAAAAGGGATTACTTTAACTTTAACCAAAGGAGTGACTATGTACTACATTAACAAAGCAATAACATGGGCCAAAGCTAACAAATCTTTAGCAGCTATTGGAGTGATTGTTGTCTTGGGTGTCTTATCAAATCTATTAGGATTTAGTTAAGACTATGAAAATAATAGTGGATCGAGATACACCTATGAAAGCTAATGAGATGGCAGCTAACATGATTGTATCTCATTTCGCTAAAAACCCAGGCCAAAAGGCACTTATCGAAATTACAGATGAGCGCAATCAAACTAGGTCACAAATGCAAAACAGGTTGTACTGGTCATGGGTCAGCTTGTTGGGTGATTACATAGGGTATTCAAAAGATCAATGCGCTTTGTTGCTGCAAGATAGATTCTTGGGTAGAGATGAGTTTACGAACCAGGCTGGAACAGTTGAGGTTTCTCAAATTAAAGGTACATCAAAACTATCTGTTGGAGATTTTGCTGCGTTCTTAGAGTCTGTCGAAATATTTTCATCGACTGAATTAGATTATGTTTTGCCAAGACCTGATGATTTGTACTGGCAATCAATAGGAGTGACTGATTGAGTAATAAGGATAGAGAAACATTCATTATTGAAGATGACATAAACGAGAGATATGTTGCCTGTTTAATTCTTTATTGTGAAGCCAAAGGTATAGAAATATTTGAGGCTCATGATGATGTATCAGCTTTTCTTGATGAGTACGATCTTGATGTTGATAGAACTGACATGCCTTACACAAAATCAGATAAGGCAAAGTTTCATTGATTAGATTTAAAGTACCTACCTGGTTTTTTAGCAGTAAGCGATTACCTCGCCAGGCTTTGCTGCGTCAATGGAAAAAGGTAGCGACTACTGGTAACTGTGAAAGAGGCCAGGGCTGGAGAGTAGGAGAGACACATCACAGAGCGAAATTAACTGATGATGATGTAGAGTTAATAAGATTATTGAGAGAAGGTGGTATGAAGGTCAAAGAGATTGCAAAGAAGTTTGAGTGTACGCCTCAGAATATCTCAACAATAATACATTACCGCAGCCGAACTGGTGTCGGATTGGCAGTAAGAAAAGTCTTTGAATAATGAAAAGGAGTAATTATGTTTTGGAATAGAAAATACAAGCCACATTTATCTAACTCGCGCAACAAAGAAAAGCTAATGCAGCTAGATAAAAAGAAACTAGAAGCGATTGGTCGTGAGCATGGAGTAGAGCTAGATCGAAGGCACTCTGTCGAAAGGCTGGTCGATAACTTGTATCCACATTTATAGGAGGAGCTATGAAAAAGTTGAAACCTGATGCAAAAGTAACAATACGAGAAGGACTCTCAGCAGCGAAATGGCGAAGTCTGAATAAACCTTTTGAACCTGGCATGAGTAGTTATAAAAATTTAGGAATAGAATACTTCAAGGGAAAGTCCAGTAAGTTTTGGGATGGAATGTTAGTTGGAATTATCCTGGGATATATCCCTTATCTATGGCATATGCACATTTGAAATATGCTAACGAAAATTAACTTGCAGAACTTGGGTTATAGTCTAAGCATGACTAAAAAACCAATGAAAAAACCCAAGACTAAGAGACCTTCTAAAAGAAAAGGATACTAGTTATGGATGAGGAAATTAGTCCCTCTTACTACAAAGGTAAGGGGATGGAACTTAGCGACATAATGCTGGCTTTTGATTGTAATTTTTTTATGGGTAATGTGATTAAGTATGCGATCCGATACTCAGAGAAGAATGAGAAGGGCGGCATCAAAGCATTAAGAAAGATTGTTTGGTACGCCAACAGATTGATTGAGCATGAACTTAAAAATGGTAAGAGAGATGGGCAGACCTACTAAATATAAGCCTGAAATGTGTGAGACAGTTATTGAGCTGATGAAAGAGGGGGCTAGTCAGTACGAAGTCCTTGCTACGCTTGGTATAAGTGAAGATACCTTCTATCGATGGAAGAAAGAAAATGAAGAGTTTTCGGAGTCCATAAAAAGGGGGTCACAATTGTCCCAGGCATGGTGGGAAAAGAAAGGCAGAATCTCTTTGGATGATAGGCAGTTTAACTCAACGCTTTGGTACATGAATATGAAGAATCGATTTAAGTGGGCTGATAAGCAAGAAGTGAAGAACGAAGGCAATGTAACCATTGTTATGGATACAGGCATTGACCATTACCCAGGTGAGCAAGACGAGTGATCATTAAACACAAGACAGACTATGTGCCTCATAAGTATCAGAAAGAGATACACAAGAACCTGAAGCGATTCTCTGTCCTGGTGTGTCATAGACGATTTGGTAAAACCTACCTGGCGATTAATACTTTGATTGATGCAGCTGTAAGAACTAAGCGTGAGAACCTCAGGTTCGGTTATGTAGCTCCGTATCAGAAGCAAGCCAAGCAAGTAGCCTGGGACTACCTGAAACGATTTACATTAAACATTCCAGGCGTTAAAGCAAATGAGTCTGAGTCTGCTATTGATTTTCCTAATGGAGCCAGGATAAGACTATATGGCTCTGACAATGGTGAGTCGATGCGTGGACTATACTTTGACGGAATCGTGGCTGATGAGATAGCTGACTTTAGACCTGAGACCTGGCCTGAGATTATTCGTCCCGCGTTAACAGACTCTCATCACAAAGGCTGGTGCTTATTTATTGGAACGCCTAAGGGACTCAATCAGTTTTATGATCTCTATCAATACGCTCAACAAGACTCTGAATGGTACGCGGGTATGTATCGAGTTGATGAGACTGATGTCCTGGAAGAAGAAGAGGTTCAGATGGCTCGCAACACAATGGCAGAGAACCAGTACAGGCGTGAGTTCTTATGTGACTTTAGCGCATCAATGGACAACGCTTTAATCACAATCGACAAGGTAAGTGATGCTGCTGCTAAAAAGATGACGGATGCAGACATAACAGGCTCGGCCAGGATACTGGGAGTAGATGTCGCTCGCTTTGGTAGTGATCGAAGCGTGATACAAAAACGCCAGGGACTTGCAGCCTTCGAGCCAAAGATATTCGATGACATTGACAACATGACACTCGCTGGCATGGTCGCGCAAACGATTAACGAGTGGCAACCTGATGCAGTCTTTATTGATTCAGGAAGAGGTGAGGGTGTCATTGATAGACTTAGGCAGCTTGGATATTTTGTGACTGAAGTTAACTTTGGCGGTAAAGCACTTAACCCAACCTACAACAACAAGCGCTCAGAGATGTGGGACAACATTCGCATATGGCTTGATGATGGTGGAGCCTTACCCAACAATACCGATTTAAAAACAGATTTATGTGTACCCCTTTACAAGTTTGACAACTCAAACAGAATGCAGCTTGAGAGCAAGGATGACATCAAGAAACGAGGTGGAAGGTCACCTGACCTGGGCGATGCCCTGGCACTAACCTTTTCATACCCAGTAGCAGCCAAGAAGATAGGACATTTTGGTTTTAAAGAAGAAGCTGTCATGGCTGATTACGATCCATTTGAATAGGAGATTTTATGTGTAGTAGAAGAAGAGCGGCTCCTCCGCCACCACCCCCACCCCCAGTTGAAGTTCCAGCAGCTCCGCCAACCCAGGCAAGTGAATCCGTTAAGGCTGCAAGAAACAATGAAAAGCAAGCAGCAGCGCAACTACAAGGTCGCAAGTCAACGATCTTGACAGGGCCAAGAGGGCTAATGGCTGAAGCTGACATTGGTCGTAAATCTTTATTAGGAGCTTAGTATGTGTTTCTTTGGAGGAGGAGGTTCAGGGAGTGGCCCACAATCATCAGCAGACATAGCAGCGGGAGGTTATAGACCACCAGTTAAAACTGCTGCTCAAGCAACAAGTGGAGCTAATCCTCATAACGATGCAGCTACGCCTCAAGGCAAAAGAGCAGCGGTCACAACGCAACAGACAAATGATCGTAACACGATGAGAAGAGCAGATAGTTATGGCTCCAGGCAGTCAATGTCTTCATCAGCTCAGAGCGGTAAAAACATTATGAGTGCGCTTAACAATTACAACAAAGCAAACAAGAAAACCATATTAGGGAGTTAGTAGTGGCAAAGACAATGGATTACATGAGACGATGGACGGACATCAAGGATGAGCGTTCTACTTACTTCGGGCATTGGGAAGAGCTGAGTGAGTTCATCATGCCCAGGCGTGGACGATTCTTAACCTCTAAGAGCAATGACGGCTCTAAAAAGAATAACAAGATTATTGACTCAACTGGATCAATGGCAGTAAGAACTCTATCCGCTGGAATGATGAGCGGTATTACTTCACCAGCCAGGCCCTGGTTTAGATTAGCAACACCTGAGTCAGCGCTGATGGAACAGTCTGATGTGAAGCAATGGTTGTTCGCAGTTGAGAAGACCATGAGAGATATATTCTCAAGATCAAATTTATACAACTCACTTCAAACAGTTTATGAAGAACTCGCTGTCTTTGGTACAGGAGCCATGCTGATTAGTGAAGACTTCGATGATGTCATTCGTTGTTATCCATTTACAGTCGGTGAGTACGGCATAGCACAGTCGCACAGACTTCAGGTCGATACCTTTTATCGTGAATTTAATATGACTGTTGCCCAGGTGGTTGAACAGTTTGGATTAGACAAATGTAGTGATGCGGTTCAAACCATGTTTAAGAGTGGACAGCTCGATAAATGGGTAGAGATACTGCATGTGATTGAGCCTAACGCAGTCAGAGAGTACAACAAGAAAGACAACCTTAATATGCCTTACCATTCATGCTATGTCGAAAAGGCCAGTAAGAATGAACGCAAGCTCCTGGAGAGTGGTTACGAAGAGTTTCCTGTCCTGGCTCCGCGTTGGCATGTCACAGGCGTAGACATCTATGGTCGTTCACCTGGTATGGATGTCCTGGGTGATGTCAAAGCTTTACAGATTGAGCAGAAAAGAAAAGCTCAGGGTATTGATAAGATGGTTAATCCACCGCTCCAGGCTCCTTCATCATTAAGAGGTCAATCAGCCAGCGTACTACCTGGTGGTGTGACTTATGTGGATACCATGCAAGGCAACCAGGGAGGTTTTAGACCGACTTATGAAGTCAACCCAAGACTGGCAGAGCTGCAACAAGACATCCAGGAAACTCAATACAGAATTCAACAAGGCTTCTATAGTGATCTCTTTCAAATGATGATGAACTCAGACAGGAGGCAGATTACTGCAAGAGAGATTGACGAGAGACATGAAGAGAAGCTGCTTATGTTAGGGCCAGTATTAGAGCGCCTACATACTGAGCTGCTGAATCCACTCATTGATCGTACCTTTAACATCATGGCGCGTAATGATATGTTGCCTGAAGCTCCTGAAGAGTTAGCTGGAGTTACACTTAAAGTTGAATACATCTCTGTTATGGCACAAGCTCAGAAAGCCATTGGTACTGGAGCTATTGAAAGGCTCGCTGGCTTTATCGGAAACATGGCTGGAGTTAAGCCTGAAGTCCTGGACAAGTTTGATGCAGATCAATCGGTTGATGAGTACGCTGAAATGTTAGGCGTTCCACCTAAGATCGTTGTGCCTGATGATGTTGTACAAAGAATGCGAGAAGAAAGGCAAGCACAAATGGAACAGCAAATGCAAATGGAGCAAGTAAACCAGGGCGCTCAGGCAGCTAAAGTGATGAGCGATGCAGACACAAGTGGCAACAATGTTTTGTCTGACATTATTGGAGGCATAAGCTAATGGTTGTTAGCATTGATGATGCGATAGATGCGGTCACTAATTTACAGTACATGGAGCCGCATCCTGAGAACCAATTACATCACGAGTCAATGCTGATTACCCTGGAGTTTTTACAAGATTGTGGGTTTGTTAATCTGTCATTAGAAGACGCTAATAAACCCAACGAAAATTAACTTGCAGAAAGTATGAGATAGTGCAGATATGAAATATGACTAAGGAATTTAACGCATCTGACGAGACTAGCGTCAAGAATGCAAAACAGAAAGAAAAGAACAGATTAGATACTGAGTTGGCAGACATTAAGTTGCTGCTAGGTAAGCAATGGGGTAGACGCATTGTGTATCAAATCCTGGAGAGAACAGGACAGTATCAAACCAGTTTCAATAGCGATAGTAATGTAATGAGTCTTCACGAGGGTGAACGCAATATAGGATTATGGTTGTTGGATAAAGTAGCAGCGGCAGATATAGATCAATATGTGCTGATGCTAAAAGAAAACCTTAAACATGGAGATTCAAATGGCTGAAGAAGAAACAATACTGACGGCGGATGCGCCTGAAGTTGCGACTAATGAAGAGCAGTCAGAGACCTCAACGGAGACAACTGAGGCTGCTGCGACAGAGACAACAGAGTCAACGGAGAGTGATGCTGCTAATAAAGAGACTGAGGGACAAGAAGAGACTGAGGCTGCGGGAGCGCCTGAGGAATATGGAACATTCGACTTGCCTGATGATTTTGATATGAACAATGACACACTTGCTGAATATCATACCTTTGCTAAAGAGAATGGCTTAACACAAGAACAGGCTCAAAGAGGTGTGGACATGGTGGCCCAAATGAAACAGGCCGAAATGAAGCAATGGGTTGAGCAGCAGAAATCCTGGGTGGAAGATGCTAAAGCGGATGCTGAATATGGTAACGATAAATTCGATGAGAGTATAGCCGTTGCTGTAAAGGCTCGTGATAGTTTTGGTACATCCGAGTTTAATGAGATGCTTGATAGCTCAGGGCTGGGTAACCATCCTGAAATGATACGATTTTTACATCGTGTTGGTAAGGCAATCAGCGAAGACTCAGTTGTTGTGGGAGGAACTACAACAAGTCAGTTAACGCGTGAAGCTGTCCTTTATCCATCAATGCAAAATTAATAATAATACTTAAAGGAGTATAACAATGGCAGTATTGTCAACTACAAATCCTACTTTGGCTGATGTAGCAAAGAGGTATGACGCTGATGGCAAGATTGATACTATCGTGGAATTGTTAGCTGAGACTAATGAAGTCTTAGATGATATGACATTCCTAGAAGGAAATCTTCCAACTGGTCATAGAACTACAGTCCGTTCAGGACTACCCGCGTCAACTTGGCGTAAGCTCAACTATGGTGTTCAACCTTCAAAGAGTACAACTGTTCAGATTACTGATACTACAGGTATGCTTGAGGCGTATGCTGAAGTGGATAAGGCGCTTGCTGATCTAAATGGTAACACCGCTTCTTTCCGTCTATCTGAGGACAGAGCATTCCTAGAGTCAATGAACCAAACAATGGCTAACACATTGTTCTATGGTGATACTGGTACAGACCCTGAGAAATTCATGGGACTATCAGCTCGCTATAATTCAACTACTGCTGAGTCAGGTGACAACATCATCGTAGGTGGTGGGTCAGGTTCGGACAACACATCAGTTTGGTTGGTGTGCTGGGGGCCTAACACTTGTCATGGTATCTACCCTAAGGGTTCACAAGCTGGTCTGAATCATCAAGACCTAGGCGAAGTGACTTTAGAGGATGCTGCGAATGGTAAGTACCAGGGTTACAGAACTCACTACAAGTGGGACATCGGTATGTCAGTTAGAGATTGGCGTTACATTGTTCGTATCCCGAACATTGATGTATCTAACCTAACTAAAGATGCTTCAGGTTCATCTGCTGCTTTAGTTGATCTAATGGTACAAGCTGTAGAAAAACTACCTAATGTAAATCTAGGTCGTTGCGTGTTCTATGGTAACCGCACAATCTCTTCAATCCTAAGACGCCAAATTACTAACACAAGTAATGTTCGTCTATCTATGGATGAGGTAGCTGGGAAGCGTGTAATGTCTTTCGATGGTATTCCATTCAGAAGAAATGACGCTATTTTAAACAACGAAGCCTTAGTAAGCTAAGTTTAACACAGGAGTAAATAAATGATTATTGATTACAATCTTCAATTATCCGATGCTCAGTCTGTAACGGCTGATGCGGCTTCGACTAATGTTATCGACCTGGGTTCAGATCGTGACATTGGGCCAGGCGAGGACATGAAAATCGTTGTTTCTTTTGATGTGGCTATGGGTGGCTCTTCGCCAACTTTAGCTGTTTCAGTACAGACAGATGATAACTCTTCATTCAGCTCTGCAAGTACAGTACAGACTTCTCGTACTATATCTGCGGCTGCTGCTGGAGACACACTTGTGATGGGTCTACCTGACCAAAACGAGCGTTATATCCGTCTTAACTACGATGTTGGGGGTTCAAACCCAACAATGACTGTGAGTGCGTCAATTGTTAAAGATGCGCAGCAGTACCACGCATACCCTGACGGCGCGAATGTGCAGTAAGGTGTGATTTTTAATTCCATCGGGCGGTAGGTTCTTTTCAAACTTTTCATACTACTGCCCTTTGGTTTTAACGAACTGAAGGAAGAACAATGGCAAGTGAAGTCGATATATGTAATTTAGCACTATCCCATATCGGAGCAAGTGCCACTATTTCAAGTTTAACAGAGGCTTCAGAGGAGGCCTTTCATTGTAATTTATTATTCGCAGATACGCGAGATACATTACTGCGATCATTTCCCTGGGGATTTGCTACGCGCCACATTGCCCTGTCAGATGTAGGTTCTCCTCCTGGCAACTGGGCATATCGATACAGTTATCCAAATGACTGTCTCTTTGCAAGAGAAATACTACAAACGAATACAGTAGCTGGCAGCAACGACCCAATTCCTTTTGAAGTCGCACTAGGCGATGCCTACGACTCAAGAGTTATACTGACTGACCAGGTTACAGCAACCCTAATTTATACCTACCAGGCAACCAACACTTTAGTGTTCGAGCC
>Ga0181397_1000836_pt1 | contig 11345 bp, 17 predicted proteins | sample 20SPOviralmetaG_FD_130126 | JGI IMG/M metagenome (GOLD analysis project Ga0181397, IMG submission 130126) | Marine viral communities from the oligotrophic San Pedro Time Series (SPOT) site, San Pedro Channel, CA, USA - 20 SPOT_SRF_2011-02-23 | ecosystem: Environmental > Aquatic > Marine > Strait...
CCTTGAAGTTATGCCAATCGCGGATGGTAGTATCGGGTTTTGGTGGCAAAGGCATATCAGAACCTCTCCCAGGATGTCCACCGGACATTGTGCCGCCTATGTGGCCACCATATCCATAACTAGATTCAGAAATTACTTTTCGAACCATCTTTCTCAATTTTGGTATTGTAGTTTTCATTGTTTACACCTTATCCACTTACGTCTGCCAGGATGTTATCCCATAAAATATTTAGAGCCAACTTTTCTTACTTGATAGGCCGGTACAGTTTGATAATAAATTTCGCCATCTTCATCTCGTTCGATTGTCAGCATGAATGAACTATGAAAATCTTGCGTTTTGGTAATCACATTAGTGATTATTCCAATATAATCGGGAACACCAGATTGTCTAGATTCCTTGGATGCAAAAACTTCAACTTCTGTACCTTCTTGAGGTCTAGAACTTTCTGTCAGTACAGATCTTATCATCTTTCTTAATTTTGGTATAGTTGTTTTCATTTCTTACTCCTTAGCAGCAAGATTTGCATTCACATGTGCAGCATTCGCAGCATTTACATTTTTCGTTAGTCATGGGTTTCTCCTATTGGTTATTTTGGTATCTTATATAACTATCTGTCTGACCCGAAAAAACCGGTCCAATCTCGTGGTCGATACATTTCTGCTCCGCCAACTTCAATTGCATGGTCCCTACGGCCGGCGTATTTCTCAGTGTAATATGCGTCTTGAAGACTAATTGGGTCCACGGCCGGGCAAACTGCGACATATGTTGCGTATGGAAACATTTTCTGAGTCTCTTCATATGCTGATCCATCCGAACTTAATTGCAAAGAAGAGACTAGAATTGTATGTCCTCTACGGAATATATTAATTGCTGCGTCACCAGACCCGGGAATCATAAAAGCCTCGTCGATAGCGATAACCGAAGGATTACTACCCTTGAGAGACATTAACCATTTCTCTATATCTCTACCTGCATGCACTCGGATTGCACTGTGCTTCTTTCCTCCGTGTGTACAAATTTCATCTTTTCCGTATCTTTCGTCGACGACCGGTTTGAATAGTAATACTTCCTCTTCCATGTACTCATATCTTTCGACTTGAGACAGCATTCTCGTGGTTTTACCTCCAAACATAGGACCTACATACATTCTAAACTCATGTTTCATTTTTTTTCCTTATTTAAATCATGATTTATACTACATGTATATCTGCAGATTTACAACGTTTTCTATCTACTCTAACAATTTCTTTCCAATGTATCCCAACATCTGCAAAATAAAATTATTTATTAAGTCATCATGCTTTGCAATGATAATTTTTTTGTCGATATATTTTTGAATGTCGACTTTTATTTGTTTTAATTCTTTTTCTGATGTTTTGTTTTTATATGCTCGAGTAAAGCCAGCGGCTTTAGATTCGACAACGTTTAATTCTTCGTCAGATATACCTTGGATTGTTTCTATGAAATCGATTGCCAGGCGACGGTACTGGTCGTTTTTTTGATCCTTGGTGTCAGAACCGACTTCAAATCGATGCCGCGTTGAAGAACTTAATAACCTTATTGCTTCTGATGTTTTTCTAATATCCTCATCCAACAACGCAAAAAATAATTTTTGCCTTTCTGCATAGTGATAATTGCCTGTTAACCGGCGTGAAGAGGCTTCGACTGGAATCTTCTTGTTCGAAGTACCAATTAAATACAACGCGTAAAGCATACCAGCTGTGTGTGTCACAAACTCAGCGTCATATTCGTTCTTTAATTTTTCCCACACGTAACCATTGGCGCGCTTATACCATGCGACTCCCATGTTACCAATACCCTTTTCCACTCTTCCTTCTCTTCCCCCAACCGTCCTCAACCGGTTGCGTTCATATGCAGGAGATTGTTTTAATGATTTTGATATAATGATGTGCAGGTCTAATTCACTAAAAAATCTATCTATTATATCCTTTGAAATTAATTTAGACTCAGATTCTGAAAGATCTTTTGTCAATTGGGCAGTCAACAGTTCGGTTCGTGTTAACCATTCCTTAGGGATTTGTGCGCGCAGATAATGGGAGTTGCTAGCCGGCATAAACAAATCTAATGTCTTTGAATAAAATATAACCCCGGGAAATGACGTACTAATAAGCGTTTTTTTCATTTTATCTGATAATTTACCGCCCTTATTTTTAAGAAACGCTTCCATTTTCTTGATATTTCCTTTCCGGAGATTGCGGTTTGGTCCGGGGACTGTCTTAGCGTATTTCTCTAAAGCCTTAGGCTTCGTGATGTCTTTTGGTCCAAAGCCTAGGCTAGCCTGGCCCTGGTTTGATGTATCGAATTTGTCCTGATAACTTGCGATCGCTAAGTCAGATATTAAATCTGCTAAAAACAGCCGGTACTTTCTTGTGACAGACTTTTTCTTTTTAGGGCTGCTATAACGAGCAACCTGTGCTGCTCTTTCATCTGGGTCTTTTTTAGCTGAAGGCATCGATGCTAAATAATTGTCCGACATATATGTTAGGATATCCTCGGCAAAGGTAGCATGTATGTCTTTTTTGGCTTCTACTGTATAGACTAGTGGTGTACTTTTTCTTATGGAATCTGGAACGTACATATTTCGCGCTAAGCGTAAACCTAATTTTAAACTAGTTAACCAATTTTCAGACACCTTAAACGCTGCAGAATTTATACCTGCCAATTTAACTTCATCACCAGTTATAGCTCCCATGTCTCTTAAAACACTCGACAGTATTTTTACATGCTGTTGTTTTGGCCTTTTTTCTTTTGCCAGACCTATAACCGCGGAGTCTGAACTAGTTCGAAGTCTGTCAGTGTAACCATATGGATGAAGAGGGTGCGATGTATTTAAAATATCGTCTGAGTCTGCTTTAATCTGATTAGTATGTGAAACCGGCGTATCGTATACGGCATGCTGGATTAAATGCTGCAACTCATGAATATATGTTGCGTTTTTTGCAATCTCTGCTTTAAGTCCGGCAGTAACAAAATTTAAATTATTCTTGGCGGAGACTTTTTTGCCCGGAATAAGTTCCTCGAGGTAGAAAAGTCTCTCCAGCTTTGGGCCAAACGCGTCGTCTAAATTACTCCACATTTTTGAATCCTTCGCGGACACTGTCATTGTATTGTTCCGGAATTTTAAAATCGGTCCCGTGTAGTCTTCTTCCGCTGTCGTTCCGCTGACATGTCCCAGGGATCCCTCGGATTGGCCCTGCGGCAGCACAACGATGAACATAGCGACGAAATACCCGATCGCTGCCGCAGATCCAAATTGTGTGACTAGCTTCTTCCGTGTGGTATCGTTAGCTATATAACTAGTTATAAACTCATTACCGATCTCTTCGTATACGTTCATACTAGAAGCTAAGGTAGCCTGGCCGTTTTTTGTCGCCGGATAATTATCGTAACTGTCTGTACCGAATATTAATACGTCTCCAGTGTATCCTTTGAAAGAGCCGCGGCCCAATCGGCGAAGATAACTCGGGGCTCTGCGATCGTTGGCTGCTATAGCTGTAGCCTCATTCCGGTTTGAGGCAGTACTCAGTACTATAGCAGTGTTATTAGCCGGCATGAGTTTAAGTACTATAGCCGTACTCTTAGGGTCAGAGACTGTTCGAGCTCCATTCCATTTCATCTTTTCGCTTCTGCTATATACTATACCTATAGAGGGCATTGAATCGAATATCTTGTCCGCTAATGCACGTGCCAATATGGCTGCAGTACCTATTGCTGCAGATTCCCTCATTAAACTCTCTTTAATTATATCGACTATATAGTTTCTTAAATTAATCTCTTCTTTTAAAGACATATAATATACTCCGGTAAGTGCAATTAACTTCTATAATTATCTAGAAATATACATAATTAATTAATAATAGAAAATAAAAAAGAGAGAATAAGTTGTAGGTGAACTTTAAAGGAGAATTTTATGGGAAAAATTACAAATGTCGGACGTGGAACAGGAAGATTCGGCGAAGGCGCGATTGTCGACGGTATCGCTTGCAAGCCTGACGGAAGTGACACAGACTACGCTTTGATAGTAACTGGCTCTGTATTCATCGATGCAGAAGGTAACAATAAGGGATTGACTATATTCAAAGAAGAGTCTGACTCGGCCTTCATAAGGTTTGTCAATTCAGACGATCCGACGTCATGGTATGCGTATATTGCAATGGATGCTGCGGAAAACATTTATATATTTCCGGGGAGAAGCCAAGACTTTACCATCAGGTCTAGAACTGGCGTAAGCAATGACCCTATTAAGTTCCCTTTTAGAGTATTTGATAACGGGAAAGCAAAGTTCGAACATGGGCAATCGGATTCTAGTGCTAGCGGAGTCGACTTACCAGGAGATGTTGTTTTCTTTGTTTCAGGTTCAGATGACAGAGAAAACTCTACGCTATTTGGCGGTGACGTTGTTGTATCTGGAAGCTTATATGCAAAACAAAAACACTTTACGACGCATAAATACACTGATCTAGGTACTGCTGACCCAATGTTTGTAAAGTTTAATGCAGCTGGTTCGGATATAACGGGCGGTGTTAATAATAATTTTATTGCACCAGCGAACGGCAAAATAGTATCTGTAACGATTAGATCCAGTGGCACACCAGGCAATACAGAAATAGCGTTCTGCAAGCTCACGGATGGAAACGGTACCTTTGGAAGCGGCTCACCATCATCTGATTTTATTGTAAATATAGCATCAGCAAATACTGGTTACACTGGATTCTTTACCAACAGTGATCCTACTTTTGCAATAGGGAATGCTCTCGGTGTCAGAATTAACCCAACAAATAGTCATGGAAATGTCGACTTAACTGTAGTCTGGGAATTTGACTGGGTTAGTTAGTGCTATAGACGGTTGCCACACAACTCTCAGTAATTCGGATCATGAGTCCAGTTGCCTGCATTGCAACATAGTCATATGCAACCCACCCCGGACCCTGCACACTTTCTATCTTTATGACAATGCATATTCCAGATGATCCGTTTACTATGAACCTAGGTTTAAGTTTTACGACGTCTCCCACCTGTAATTGCATACCGGTGTTACTCTTTTTCTAAGTCGAATACATCACCCATTTTCTCGTATATGGGGTGCATTATATGTCCCACTTTTTCTACATGGGTCATTCCTAAAGCATGGCCAAGCTCGTGTTCGTTAAGAAGATCTAAGTTATAAGACCCGGGTCGATATTCTATTACCGCCCCTTTTAACACATCAAGAGACGTGTATCTTCTTGTCTGTGCCAACGTCTCTGGAGCTAGCTTCCAGAACGAAGCTTTTCTAATTACGATCATCCCATATATCCATTCACTCTTGCACACAGATGGTGGAGGACTGTGTTCGTAAAAACCTATAGAATAACCTCTTACCGTCCAGTAATCAATCGCTTTTATCATTGCAGCTTCAGGGAATTCTGGCCCATAGCAATTAACTATTATTGGCGCGCTTGACCATTGATATGCGTGAACAGAAGTACTTTCGTATATTATCTTACCCGACAGTCCCAGAGTAAAGCCTAGTATTCCGGATGCTAATGTATACATGAAGTTTTTTAAAGTCATTCATAACACCCCCATACAGCATAGTTTATATCTATGGTATCTCCAGGCTCTGGAATGTTTCCAGAATTAAACTCGATCGAATTTGAGTTACGATTATAAATCCAATCATATGATACCTGACCGTTAACCGTAACTTCGATCGAGGTTTCGATCGGATCTTGTTCTTCAAGTTCGTACAACCAACGCCCGGCTATATTTGAAGCTAATGATTGTAGTTGAGACCCCCAATCTGAGGCGCAGATAGAAAACCAGGAACTAGAAAAATAATCGACCACATCCCAGTAGCCTTCTCCAGGATGAAGCTGAATTACTCCAGTACCGTTGGGGTGTTGCACTTGGCACCCTCCTGGAACGTCACCGATTACAGCGTAAGGCGTAAACATTCCAGGAGGCTTAAGATTTGCAAAGAAATTATTATATACGGATATACTCTGAGAGCTGTGGTCTGGTTCATCAGATACGAATATAATTACCAAGTCTGCATGTTCCCTAAAGAATGCACCTCCTAGGCCGGCGCTTGTTGCGTCACTTAAGGCTTGGTAGGCCATCTCTAAACCTCTTTCTGTTCCAGATCCATATATTCCAACGGCGACAGACTGTTGCATCGCCCCAGTCGCGTTAGGATGGCTCGGAGTTATGACTTGGTATATGGCCGGGTCTGAAGTGGTTATAACCGACATTCTATAATCTGCTTGTGAACTAGCGAACACGCTCATGAACATCTGCATATTACTTACAAGGCTAGCTTGTATTCTATTCATTGATCCGCTGTCATCAATGACCCAAAGTATATCCAAGATCTGTATCTCTTGTTGGATGTGAGTCTCTGAATAATACTGCTCAACGTCACCTGTACCGGTTTGGATCGATTCGACGACCGGTCCATAAGGGTCATTCCCGATGATTGTAATCCTAGAATCATCTTGACCGACGTCACTAGGGATATAAGAAACTAAAAAATCAACGCTAATGCCTGGATCTAAAGTCCATGGCAGTTCCGGTAATGATCCGAATTCGAGTAGTATATCGATTGGTTGTGTCACCATCTGAACGACACTGCCAACAACTAAAGGAATATTTCCGGTGTTGGTTATAGTAATTCTTTCTTCGTTATCGCATCCGATCGATATATCGCCATAATCAAACTCAATAGGGTCGACAGTCATGACTGGTGCATCACCATGGCCTTCTAGAGTCACCTGCAGTTCTGGTTCATCTTCGTCTGTCGATAAAAATTGAATTGAATCTAGGTTATGCTCGAATGTTTCTGGAGTATAGGAGATATAGAACTCAACCAATTCTCCGGCTGATATAGTTATATCTTCTTGCTCTCCCGCGCTGACCGCAAAATTTTCTTGACCCGATAATAAAAATGGCGACGTGATCACTAAATCATCGTCGCCTGTATTTATTACTGTAAATGATTTCTGATCAGACTCATGACCAGATAACAAATTGCCAAAATCGATGTGAGTAGGATGAACTAAGATTTCAGATTCTCTTAATTCTATCTTGCCCAGGCTGATATCACTGCAGCCCACCAGTAGTGATAATAAAAACAACATACATAAACTCTCCCATAATTAAGTATGAAAGAAATATACATTGTGACTCAGCTTTTGCAATTTTATTTACGCAATTTTGATTTCGGTACGTAAACTTCTTTAGGGATAATGATGAAGAACGTATACCTTACTTCGCCACCCCACTTTCGTGCTTTCCCTGTAAATCGATTTGTTGCAGGTTTGATATCAGCATACACGGCAATCTCGTCATAAGTTCTTGTGTCGTTTTGCTTACGTCTAATTTCTTTAGCGATCGGCGCGCCGTACCTGGATGATTTTTTAGAATATTTAACGATGCCATCATCATAATTCTTGAATCTTTGACCAGCGATGGGTGATCTTCCTTGCATAAGCTTCATCCATTCATCTCGAGATTTAACAACTCTTCCCTTCGTGGTTTGGATATATGCTACAACGTTTGGCATCTTAAACTTAATTCCAGAATTATCATCTAATACTTCTTTGTCAGCGTTTCGTGAGTTATATGAATCAGACACTTCAACGGTCGGTACTTCCATCAACACAGACCCGATACGCATGTCTTCATATTCACTTAATGCTTTTGCAGAATTATTAACGACTACCAAGTCAGTATTTGGATTTAATCCTAATTTTCGCACTAGCTCATCGATGATCGAGTCTATTTCTGAACGTTCTAGAATATGCTTTTCTACTTTAACCATTTCTTCTTCAGCTGCAGCTGGTGGAGGCCGAACTGGACTTTCTGGCTTTGGAGTCACGATCGATATATCTTCAGGCGCCTCAGGCGGCGGAGGTGGTACTGTAGGTTTATCGCTTATAGAATGCATATAACCTTCCCACACTGTGTCTCCGGCGCCGCTATACTTGAACTCTATAGGGTTAAAGATAAAGTCTTTGCCTGGATATGCTGACTTAAGTTCGGTTCGAATGACGTCGAGCAATGGCTGCTGTGCACGATAAAAAGCCTTTATTGCTGCGGCTTTTGCATTTGCTAGCTCAGTTGAATCTCCTGGTTGACGATCAGTTAAAATTTTCAACAGCTTTGATCTAGATGTTGGTAAGTTGCCAAAAATCTTTTTGTATTTTGGAGACTCGGCAGTCATATCCTGAATGACTTTTTTTAACTTGGCGCCTTTTGGCTCAATCCTAAAAGTAAACATGACATCTAAACCCGGCATTGGATCTACAACTACGAGCTCGGTTCTAGTTATTTTAGGTCTCCAACCGGCAGTCGTATTTACGCTATCGATTATATTTAATACTTTATCTAACACGGTTAAACTCCAGGTTAATCTACATTACGCAGAAAGAATTGCCTGTACTTTTTTCAATATTTCTTTCTTTTCATGCATGCTTTGCGACTTTTCGTTATAGGTCAAAATTTTTCTTATGCTGTATTTCCCGGGGTGAGATGAATCCATAGTCAGGTTTTCTAGAACTGCAATTAATTCTGATTTCGTAAGTCCTGGTGCATCATCATAAGTTTTGTTCTCGGTAATACACTCGAATATTTCGTTAATTTCCGCAATGTAATCACCCGGATCATAAACCCTTTGCGCAATTAAACAAAGCTCTACAGCTCGTATCCGATTCATTTTTCCTAAAACCTCACTAACGTTATTGTTGTCCTGCATATTTTTTGCTCCAAAGTTAATTATCATTGATCACCCCAAACTTTCCAAATTAATTCTTCTTCATTTTCGACTTTACAAATAATGTCAGTTTCCCAGTAACATACCTTGGCGCAATTGTTGGTTTTTAATACATAGTCAGGCAACACTAATAGATATGGTATGCCAAATGGTTCTGAACATTTTCCACGCACTTCGGCAACTGTTGCGATTATAGGGTCGATCAAGTTTTTAATTTCCATTGTTGTTTCCCCAATAACAAATAACTTGTTAATCCATACCCGGTCACCCTTGTTATATAGTTGTTTTTCTATTTTAGTCAAACCAAAACTCCTTTTCAGCAGCTAGCTGTTCTAATGCGTCTTTGCTTAATTTAACATCGGGAATCTCAACACCTTCCCCATATCGCCTATACCACTCTTTTATGCATGCCTCCTTAACTGCCAACGTTGCCTCGTTGATCTCCCACTTATCTTTCATACTTATAATCTTAAGTCTCTCGAGAATAAAAAAGTCACTGTCTCCGCGAACCGATTCTTCAAGCGGCATCATATCCAAGAAAGAAACCGTTATCTCGTTTACCGGCTTTTGATCTGAAGGGATAATGTCCTCTAGAGTTAACATATTCTCTTTCTTGGCTGGTGTCGATATCGGCGGTTTAAAAATATGTTTAAATTGCCGGAAATGATTAATCATAATTGACCTCCTACTTTCAATATAATAAAATTACATAAAACTAATAATAGAAAGAACGCCAGTAAAAACATAAGGCCTCTAACGGAAAAAAAGAAATACTTCATTTTAGCTCTGCAACCCGGGGTATGTTTGTTAACGTTATAGCAAAGTAATTGTTCCCAGACATGAAAACATATCGATTAGCATAGTCCTTTTCCACAAAGAAAATAGCAGTCTGCCTAGGAATCATTCTTCGAGAATTGGACCAGTTCGATATGAATTTAGATGTTATGTTCTCTACCCAGATATCTGATGTCAACGTATACACGCCTTTGTTTTTCATTATATTATCAGCAATCTTTGATCTGAGATATATTCTAACATTCTTAAAAAATCGACAAATAATATCTCTTGGCTTCCACCACCCTGACATGTTAATTCTAAAATCCTGATTGTTTTCTAGCATATGCTTCCAAGATTTGAATTCAGGCAGATCTTGTTCCTCACCTGTTCGTGTAAGTGCCCCGTACCAACCATCGAAAAAATCCGGACTATACATTCGATTTAAAACTCTGTTCATATAATCAGAGTCTTTAATCTCGGACAAAATTTTAAAATTTACATCAGACCTTGCTATATTTTCAAACTCAACTTTTATAGATTGCAATTCTTCTACGCTAACAATGTCAATCAATTGATATTGAGGGATTCCTATTCGCCGAATCATAACTCGGTTTGATGCATCCTTGTTTAACCAGGTTTTTAATAACTCGGTTTTTTTTAGACTGTCGATTTTTTTCATTTTATTCTCCTTTGTTATCTTTAAGTGTTTTTAATATAGCCGCGGAGCGGCGTCGGGGCCCACCAGCTTTTCGCGCTATCCCCCAGGATAAGCGCGAATCCATTGCTATGATTTACTATACATGGTCGACCCTATTTGTACAATCTCAATCTTCACTTTCTTCCTCTCCAAAACCGGTCCTTAATATTACGAAATCATCCCGATGTACCTTGTGCATAACACCCTCAGTCCACACATCATAATAACTCTTGTCGACTCGGCCAAATACGATCCCAGTAATATTACCAAGCATCACTATCAATGAGCCCTCTCTAACATGTGGTCGATCCATTCTCGCCCTTCCCAGTTAAACGCAATCCAAACATATACGTATTTAATCCTCCTTTACCATTTTCCAGATCTTCCAATACCTAGTACCAAAATCCCAAAGACCTAACCCCTCGTTAACCAATACAGAAATAATATAATCTCTCTTTACGTATCCAAGCCCTTCTTTATCCAAAGATGCAGATACGTCGATACCGATTACCAAACCAGTCATACAGTCCAAATGAGTTTGGGTCTTTTGCAAATCTACGCTTAAAATTTTATTCTCAATCCTAACCATATCGCCGACGGCATATGCTAGCTCATTTTTCACTAGTCACCTCACTCTTCTCTTCTTCTAACTCCATAGCTATAATCTCGTCCATCACCCTCTCAGCATCGATTTGATACTTACCAGCCAATGACAAATCACCCTTTCTCTGTGCGTCGAAAGCTTTCTTGTGCAATACTGCTAACTGTTTTTTCAACTTCTTTTTAGGATCCAAAAATCCAAACAAACTCTTAAACCAACTCATTTTAATACCTCCAAATATACTTGAGAACCCGTAGTCTCTTTCATGTCTAATAATGGCCAAACAACAGTAACAAAAGGAACATCAAGCTCGTACTCACTTTCATGTACCTCTATAATATATCCAACACCCCATAACGCTTTAACACTTTCTCGAAGCTGCATAACTAAATCACCCACATTCACTAATCACCTCCAAGTGGTCCTCTGGAACGTTCCATCGCCAATCGACTTCTACGTAGTCTCCACAACTTTCATCAGTGATAAGACCGATTTC
>Ga0181397_1000838_pt1 | contig 11334 bp, 19 predicted proteins | sample 20SPOviralmetaG_FD_130126 | JGI IMG/M metagenome (GOLD analysis project Ga0181397, IMG submission 130126) | Marine viral communities from the oligotrophic San Pedro Time Series (SPOT) site, San Pedro Channel, CA, USA - 20 SPOT_SRF_2011-02-23 | ecosystem: Environmental > Aquatic > Marine > Strait...
CCCAATGACTATCCCTGAAGAAGTATTGAAGCAGTATGCGCGGTTGCTTGAGAAGCAGAAACAGCACATCTCGAGTGATCACGCGAAGAAGGATTTTATGGCCTATTGTAAAACAGTATGGCCTGAGTTTATTGAGGGGAAGCACCATAAGATAATGGCAAAGAAGTTTAATGGTTTAGCTGACGGTAGTATTAAGCGGTTAATTGTGAATATGCCGCCTAGACATACAAAGTCAGAGTATGCCAGTTATTTATTGCCGAGTTATTTAATGGGGTTGAATCCAAAGTTAAAGATAATCCAAGCAACGCATACAGGTGAGTTAGCAGTGAGGTTTGGCCGAAAGGTGCGTAACCTTATGAATAGTACCGATTACTCTCTGGTCTTTCCAGATGTAAAATTACGGCAGGATAGTAGTGCGGCTGGCAGATGGGAGACCCATGCTGGTGGTGAATATTTTGCGGCTGGTGTAGGTGGAGCGATTACAGGCCGTGGTGCGGATTTAATGATTATTGATGACCCCCACTCTGAACAAGATGCAATGTCACCAGCCGCATTAGAGAATGCCTATGAGTGGTATACATCTGGTCCACGGCAGAGATTGCAGCCTGGAGGAGCGATTGTAATTGTGATGACGCGTTGGTCAGAGATTGATTTGACTGGCAAATTATTAAAGCAGCAAGCGCGAGATGTACTAGCTGACCAATGGGAAGTAGTAGAATTTCCAGCATTATTAGAAGATAAAGATGCGGAAGATGGTCATAAAGTATTATGGCCTGAGTTTTGGAAAAAAGAAGAATTATTAAAGGTGAAGGCTTCATTATCGGTAGGTAAATGGGAAGCCCAATGGCAGCAGAATCCCACAAGTGAGACGACTGCTATTTTAAAACGTGAGTGGTGGAAACAGTGGGAAAAAGAAGATATCCCTAAATTAAGTTATGTTATGCAGAGTTATGATACAGCATTTAGTAGAAAAGAGAATGCTGATTATAGTGCGATAACCACATGGGGTGTATTTTATCCAGTAGAGGGAGAACCACCCAACATTATTCTAGTAGATGCGCGGAGAGGTAGATGGGATTTTCCTGATTTAAAGCGTATTGCAAAAGAAGAATATGATTATTGGGAACCAGAATGTGTGATTATTGAGGCAAAAGCGACTGGTATGCCGCTGACGCAAGAATTGCGTAGTATGGGTATTCCTGTGCAAAATTACTCTCCGAGTAGAGGTAATGATAAATATACTCGTGTAAACTCCATTGCGCCAATCCTAGAAAGTGGGTTAGTATGGGCTCCAGATACTAGATGGGCAGAGGAAGTGATAGAAGAGTGTGCTTCATTTCCGGTTGGTGAAAATGATGATTTTGTTGATACAGTAACACAGGCTCTCCGACGTTTCCGCGAAGGTGGGTTTATACAGCACCCAGAGGATTATAACGACCATGTCGATGTACCGCCAAGAACGAACTCCTACTACGGATAGAATTGAAGAGTTGAAAAAACTCCTTGAGATTGTTTTAAATAGTTTAGAAGATAAACCAGCCCCAATGCTCCGAGTTATACAGGGAGGTAAAACTGATGGCAAAACAACCTAGCCCTTATAATAATGTTGAGCGTGAATTTACATTGGTTGGTCAGCAATTAGAGTCAGACCCATTAGAAATAGAATTACCGACAACTGCCCCTGAACCTTCTTTTGATGGTATGGAAATGTCAACAATGGAAGATGGTTCAGTAGAGTTTGCCGAGCCTGATTCGGAAGATAAGGGTGAAGCTGCTTTTATGGATAACCTTGCTGAGTTTATCGATGAGGATGAACTTACAGGTATATCTAGTATGATACTTGAAAAAGTAGATGAAGATAAAAGTTCCCGCAGTGAATGGTTAAATGTTTATACAAAAGGTTTAGATTTACTTGGTGTTAAGTATGAGAACCGTACAGAACCATTCCAAGGAGCTACTGGTGTAATACACCCAATGCTAAATGAAGCAGTTAGCCAATTCCAAAGCCAAGCCTATAAAGAATTATTACCCCCGAGTGGTCCTGTCCGTACACAAGTCTTGGGTGATACATCACCAGAATTAGAAAAACAGGCAGAACGTATAAAAACTGAGATGAATTATCAGGTTTTGCATGTTATGGAAGAGTATGATTCTGAATTTGACCAGATGTTATACTATTTAGGGCTATGTGGTAGTGCATTTAAGAAGGTTTACCCTGATCCGCAGCTTGGTAGACAGGTAAGTAAGTTTGTACAAGCGGAAGATTTGCTAGTTCCATACAATGCTACTGATTTAGCCTCATGTGAACGTGTTACACACATCATTCGTATGTCCGAAAATGAGTTACGCAAGTTACAGGTGAATGGTTTCTACCGTGATTTAGAGATAAGTCCAGGAGATGATGAAAGTAATGAGTTACGGGATACAAAAGAGGAGCTTTCTGGGCTAGAACGTTCGGGTACTAGTGAAGAAGTTATTTTGTATGAGTGCCATTGTTACTTAGATATTGAAGATTTTGCTGATAAAGATGCTGAAGGCGAAGAAACAGGTATAAAACTACCCTATATTGTGACGGTATCTTCTGATACGAGTGAAGTTTTGTCTGTATACCGTAATTATGCTGAAAATGATGTATTTAAGCGGAAAAAACAATATTTTATTCATTATATGTTTACTCCTGGACTTGGATTCTATGGTAATGGTTTAATCCATTTACTTGGTAATTTATCACGCACAGCTACAGCTAATCTACGGCAGTTAATTGATGCTGGCACTTTATCTAATATGCCAGCTGGATTTAAAGCTAGAGGATTACGTATACGAGATGATGACCAGCCCCTTCAGCCTGGAGAATGGCGGGATGTCGATGTTGTTGGAACGGAGCTTCGCGGCTCGCTCTTACCTCTGCCCTACAAAGAGCCGAGCGCGACTCTGTTTCAGCTGCTTGGTTTTGTAGTACAAGCGGCACAGAAATTTGTTGGCACGACAGATATAGGTACAGGCAATATTCAGAATACTGAGATGCCTGTGGGTACAACAGTTGCACTTATGGAACGTGGCAGTCGTATTATGTCTGCGGTGCATAAGCGTTTGTATAATGCTATGAAGCAGGAATTTAAATTACTTGCAGAAATCATAGCAACAGATGGTACTGATTACCTATACAATGTCACAGGTAATCAGCAAGGTATGAAAGCACAGGATTTTGATGGTCGTGTGGATATTGTACCTGTAGCTAACCCTAATATTTTCAGTATGTCGCAGCGTGTGAGTTTAGCGAGTGAGCAATTAAAACTCGCACAGGCAAACCCACAGATGCATAATACTTATGAAGCTTTCCGTAGAATGTATAGTGCTTTGGGTGTAGATAATATCGAACAAATATTGACCCCACCCCAACAGCCGCAACCTACAAATGCGATTACAGAAAATGGTCAATTGCAAATGGCTCTAACTGGCAGACAACAGTTGAAGGCTTTTCCTGAACAAAACCATGATGCACATATTCAAACGCATTTAGCATTTATGCAGAGTATGACAGTTAAAGCAAATCCTGCAGCTACGCAGATTTTGCAAACGCATATATTTGAGCATCTAAGTTTAAAAGGGCAGATGGTTGCACAACAAGAAATGCAAGCTATGCAGCAACAGGGGCAAGAAATACCTCCTGAAATGATGCAAAATAGAATGGATGAAATAGAAGCTCAGCTTATGACTGCTTACTTGCAAGAGGAAGCACAGGTTCTTGGTGCTCAAAGACAAGATCCTTTAGTTGAATTAAAACAACAAGAGTTACAGTTAAAGCAACAAGACCAGACGCAAGATGCCCAACAAGAGCAAATGGAGCTTGAATTTAATAAGCGTAAAGCTCAAGAGCAAGCTGCAATCCAACGTGAGCGTATTGAAAGTACAGAAGATATAGCTGCAATGCGAGCACAAATTGCTATGCAACGTTCAGCTAATAAGGGGAGGGGCTAATGGCAGATCGTGGTGGCGGGGGTCCAGCTGGTTCTGGTGGAACTTCCGGTGCTGGCGGTAGCTCTGGTGCTGGAAACAATGATTCCGACGAAGAAGGTGGTGGCTACAGTGATGCTGATGTAGGTGTTGGCTACGGAGCGAGTAGTGGAAGTACTTCGGGTGGTTATGGAGGAACTGGGCAAGGTCGTCAAGATGGTCCCGGAAGTCCTACTGAAGGCAACCCATATGGAGGTCCTGCGGGAAGCCCCACCGAAGGTACTGCTACTGAAAGGGGTTTAGTAGATGGTATTAATGCTGCGATTGCTGCTGGTTTAGATCCCTATTCCGATAAGGCTATGAATAGTATTGTAGCGGGGATAATTTCTGGTCGATTTGGCAATCCTTCTAGTTTGGGTATTGGCAGTATTGATATGGAAGCCCCTGAGGTTGCTGGTTTTATGGATCAATATGGTCCTGGGCAAAGCAGTGGATTAGCTGGTTTGATAGGATATGACCCTAATGTAGGATTTCTAGAAAATGTAGCAAATATGGCTATTCCTGGAAAAAATACGCCTCTAGGTGCTTTTTCAGCTGTTCCTGGATTAGTGGGTGTGAATGATACTATTTCGGGTATTGTTGGGTTAGCCAATACGATTGCTGGGAGGAGGGGTGCTAAAAGTTCTTCACAAAATACAGGTATTGCTTCTGGTAGTGTGGTAGGCAAAGATAGTATAGCTGGTTCATACGGAGCAAATACAGGTATTGATTCAGGTCCAAAATTTTAAGGAGAGTAAGATGACAAGAGTAAAAGATATAAAAGAAAAACTAAGAGATGAAACTGATCCAGATATAATTGCAATACTGGAGTTTGACCTTGCAGAAGCGATGGGTAAAAAAGATGCAAAGTCTCCTGTACGACGCAGTAATGGGTCACCTAAAACTGGTGAAGTAGCGAGTTCCGGTGTTCGGGGTGCGGGTGCAGATATTAAAGGAACTAATATTACAGGCGTATTTTAGTGGCTCAGAAAAAGCTTCAAAAAGATAGTGCCTATCAGCATCTTGATACAAATAATGATGATACGCTTTGCGATGATGAAATTTCTATGGCTTTGGAGTTTAAACGCAGAGAGTTAGAAGATGCTGATGCACGTCGTGACAGTATGCGATATATGACATGGTTTGCTTTATTTGGCACATTAAATTATCCCGCCGCCATACTAATCACTTCAATGCTTGGTTATGAAAATGCGGCAACAATGATTACAGATATTGCGCCGACTTATTTTGTCGCGAACAGCGCACTCGTTGCGGCTTACTTTGGAGCAAATGCTTACGCAGATAAAAAGTCTAAAGAATGATTCATGCGTTTTTATTGGTAGTTGTATTAGGCGGCAAAGTACAAAGTCAAGATATGTATTTTAGGTCTGTTACAGATTGTAATTATTTTGCATCCCAGATAACTAAAAGATATGGTAATTATGGGAGTTTAAGTGGTGTTCCTGCTAAACATAGAGCTACTGCGTATTGTAAACCTGTTAAGGTAAATGAAAATACGGAGTTGTACTGAAAATGGAAAAGGGGTTCCTGCTGGTAATAAGTATGTGGGGGAACACTGGCGCAGAATGGGAATATATTGGTAATCAGATAGTATTGCAGCAAGTGATGACAGAAGAGCAATGCGTTTATTTGATTGACGAAAATATGTGGGAAGCGTCCTACAAGAACAAATATTATCAGATGATGGCGCATTGCTTTCCAGAAGATTGTGCGGGGAAGAAAAGTTGTGACTGAAGAAAAGAAAAAACCTGTATCTGTAAACGTGGGGGAAAATAGTTTTGAGCTTGTTTTGCGAATATTAGGCAATGAGTTTGTAGCTATAAAAATAGGTTCTACTAATTTTAGTGGTAAATTGATCGCTGGTGGTATTTTGTTGTTGTTCTTTACGTTTATGCTTATGGAGGTGTTTGGTCTGTCACGGATAATGGGTGTTGAGTAATGGCTACGAAATTAAACGAGAACACTGAATTATCAATGCCTATTCGCAACCTTATGGCGATGGTTGTAGGGGCGGCTATAGGAACATGGGCATATTTTGGAATCATTGAACGCCTAAATACGATTGAGAATAAATTTGTATTGATAGAAGCAGATTTAGGGCAAAACACAGAGTTTCGTATTAAATGGCCTCGCGGCGATATGGGTAGTTTGCCAGCCGATAGTGAGCAGTATATGCTGATTGAGCATTTAGCGGAGCAGCTTTCTAAGCTCCAAGAGCAGATAGATGAAGGCCGCGCACCGCATGACCAGCAGCAAAAGCTGACATTAGATTTTTATGAAAAGAGAATTACAAACATAGAAAGCCAAATAGAGAAAATGCGTAATGGAAACAATAATAATTAAAACTATGACGTTGATTTTGTATATGAGTGGGGATGTTTCAGAGCATACCGCGTATGAAAAGATTTCTAAATGTTTGAAAGCCAAACGCACCATTGAACGTAATTTATACAAAAAGTCCACTTCTGTGCGGTATTCTTGCGAAAATAAAACAGTTGAGGTATCAAAGAATACAGATGGCACAAACTATATTGTGAGGATCATAGAATGATACAGGCACTTATAGGTCCAATAGCCAACCTAGCTGGTAGCTGGATGGAATCTAAAGTTGAGCAAACTAAAGCTAAAGGTGCAGTAGCTAAAGCTCGCGCAGAGGCAGAAGCACAGGTTATGGTTACAGCCGCGACGCATGAAGCTGGCTGGGAAAAAATAATGGCACAGGCCAGTGATAATAGCTGGAAAGATGAAGCATGGACAATTTTGTTTATTATCATTATAGCTATGTGTTTTATTCCGTTCACCCAGCCTTATGTTCAAGAAGGTTTTGCAGCATTGTCTAATACACCTGAATGGTTTCAATGGGCAATGTACGCAAGTATAGGTGCAAGTTTTGGAATCCGTGGGTTGAAGGGATTTAAAAAATGAGTTTATACGCAAACATAGCAAAGAGAAGGGCGAGCGGTAAACCTATGCGTAAACCTGGACAAGCAGGAGCACCCTCAGCAGCAGATTTTAAAAATGCAGCTAAAACGGCTAAAAAACGCAAGAAAGTTCGTAAAGCATAGATGTCTACCCTTTACATACACGAAAAACTCCTTAATATACTATCTCAACGGGAAAAGACACTTACTGACCAATTAGTAGAAGGTCAGGTAAAAGATTTTGCCGCATTCCAGGAACTGCGAGCTAGGCTTGCAGAACTTGCCAACATAAAACAGGAGTTAGATCTCCTGCTAAAAAGGATAGAACATGAGTAAAACTCTATTAGTTCCAGAGCGGTATGCAAAGGCTGCTCAAAGGTCTGCTGAAAAAGAAACCTCCCCTGATAAAATTACCGCTAAGGAAAAACTTCCAGAACCCTCTGGTTGGCGTATCCTTATTCTGCCTTACCGTGGAAAAGGTAAAACAGCAGGGGGTATCTACATACCCGATTCTACTGTAGACCGTGAAGCATTAGCTACTGTTTGTGGCTATGTGGTAAAAGTCGGTCCGCTTGCATATAAAGACCCTGTAAAGTTTGGCAATGCTAATGACCCAACAGAAAATTGGAAACCTTGGTGTAAAGAAGGTGATTGGGTTATTTTTGGTCGGTACGCTGGTAGCCGCTTTAAAATAGATGGCGGTGAAGTTCGTTTGCTAAACGATGATGAAATTTTAGCTACAATCAATAATCCCGAAGACATTATCCACACATAGGAGTGTATCTTATGCCTGAAGCAAAACAAATAGAAGAAGATGTTGTAGAAGTGGAATTGGAAAATGACACCGAAAAAGAAGTCGAAGGCACCCAAGTATCTGTCGGGGAAGAAAGTGAAGAAGGCATCGTCGAAGAAACCTCAGACGAAGACCTCGAAGGTTACAGCGACAAAGTCAAAAAACGTATCGAAAAGCTCACCTACAAAATGCGGGAAGCTGAGCGTCGTGAAAAAGCAGCTACTGAATATGCTCAATCTGTTCAAAAACAAAATGAAGAGCTTGCGAAACGCAGTTCTCAAATTGATGAATCGTACATAAGTGAGTATGACCAAAGAGTCACATCACAAGAAGATGGTCTCAAAAAGAAATTATCAGATGCTATTAATTTAGGTGATGTTGATGCACAAATAGAAGCTCAAAAATCCATAGCAAAATTAGCTATAGAATCAGAGCGGTTAAATGTAGCTAAACATCAATTAGAACAACGAAAAGCTGCTCCACCACAGCCTCAACCACAAGCACAACCACAACCTACTAACCAGCCAGACCCTAAAGCAAGGTCATGGGCAGAGCGTAATTCTTGGTTTGGTGAAAATGAGCCTATGACTCTTACAGCTTTTTCTATTCATAAAAACCTTGTAGAAAACGAATATTTTGATCCTAGCTCAGATGAGTATTACCAAGAGCTAGATAAACGTATCCGAGAGGAGTTTCCTCATAAATTTCAACAAGATAATAGGTCTTCTGCTAGAGCACCTGTTGCGGGTGCAACACGTTCTTCTGGAAAGCCCTCTAACAAAAAAATCAAATTATCACCTTCTCAGGTTGCAATCGCAGATAAATTAGGTGTATCTTATGAACAATACGCGAAGCAACTTGCTCGCTTACAATCGTGAAGGAATAGATCATGGATCGTACCCCACGCACAACTGCCACTCGTGAAAAAGACACGCGCCGTAAACCTTGGCAACCCCCGTCTACGTTGGACGCCCCACCTCCCCCTGAGGGATATACTCATCGTTGGATCCGTGATTCTGTCATGGGGTATGATGATAGTAAAAACCTTTCAGCTCGCCTCCGCGAAGGCTTTGAATTAGTTCGCGCCGATGAGTATCCTGATTTCCAAGCTCCTACCATACAAGATGGTAAACATGCAGGAGTTATTGGTGTTGGAGGCCTCATTTTAGCTCGTTTTCCTATTGAGTCGAAGCAAGAACGTGATGATCACTATAAGCAAAAGACAGCTGACCAGATGATTGCCGTCGATAATGACTTAATGCGAGAACAGCATAGTTCAATGCCGATTCATAATGAACGGCAATCTCGTGTAACTTTCGGAGCCAAAGGAGGCTCCGAGTAATGAAGGAAGGACTTTATTATGGCCGGATCAAATATTGATGGACCATTTGGATTACGTCCACACAACCTTCTAGGTAGCGCGGCGAACTCCAACGGTTTGACTTCTTACCTCGTACAAGTATCTGCTACAGCAGGATCTAGCTCTGCCATCTACCAAGGTGACATGGTTATTCCTCTGACTAACGGACTTGTGGATGTAAGCGCGGCTGACGGCGGTAGCGTTGCTATCCTAGGTGTTATGGGTGGATGTGAGTACATCGCTCTTGATGGTACTCCAACTTTTTCTAACCACTATCCTGGAACTGCTTCTTTGAAGTCAGGCACTGAGGCGCGGGTTTTCGTTTACGATAATCCACATCAAGTGTATGAAATCCAAGGAGATGCTACGTTGACTAATATTGCAACGGCAACTGCTTTGATTCATGGAAACGCTGAAGGAACAGGATTTGGCTCAGAAAACGGTTCTACTGGTAATTCTATCGGTGAACTTTCTGTAGCTTCTGCTGGTGCTACTACTGCTACGGATAACTTCCGTGTAGTTGGCATTAAGGATTCATTTGACGAAATTGACGTTACTGCTGCTGGCGTAGTGTTCTTAGTTAAACTGAATCTTCCTTTCCATACTGCAACCACTGGTCTATAAGGAGTAATTAGATATGGCTATTGCAAGATCCCAACTCCTTAAAGAACTAGAGCCGGGACTAAACGCCCTGTTCGGTTTGGAGTATGACCGCTACGATAATGAACATGCCGAGATCTATGATCAAGAAAATTCAGATCGTGCGTTTGAAGAAGAAGTAATGCTGGCTGGATTCGGAGCTGCCCCCACTAAACAAGAGGGCTCAGCAGTATCATTTGATATTGCAAACGAATCATTTACAGCTCGTTACACACATGAAACCATTGCACTTGCATTTTCGATTACTGAGGAAGCCGTTGAGGATAACCTTTACGACAAACTCAGCTCTCGTTATACTCGTGCGTTGGCTCGTTCCATGGCTAATACTAAGCAAGTCAAGGCAGCATCTGTTCTAAACAATGCTTTTGACTCTAACTTCTTGCTTGGTGATGGTAAGGAATTGTGTGCAACGGATCATCCCACTACTTCAGGTGGTAATTTTAAAAACGAATTGACTACATCTGCTGATTTGAATGAAACATCTCTCGAGCAATCCTTGATTGATATTTCAGCTTTCATTGATGAGCGTGGTCTTAAAATTGCTCTTCGTGGTATGAAGATGATTATCCCACCGGCACTTCAGTTTGTAGCTGAGCGTTTGATGGCTTCTAATCTGCGTCCTGCTACTGCAGACAATGATGTCAATGCAGTCCGTAATATGGGTATGCTTCCTGACGGTTATGTGGTTAATCACTTCCTAACTGATACAGATGCATTCTTCATTAAAACGGATGCACCAAACGGCTTCAAACATTTTGTTCGTACACCGATGCAAACTGCTATGGAAGGCGATTTTGATACAGGTAACGTGCGTTACAAAGCTCGTGAGCGCTATAGCTTCGGCGTGTCTGACCCGCGTTGTGTATTTGGTTCTCCTGGAGCTTAATACATTGTATTATGAAAAGGGCGGCTTGCGAGCCGCCCTTTTTTTGTTTATAGTTTTGTAATTCCTGACAGCTACATTGGGTAGCTGACACTAGCCAAGACAGGAGACTTAAATGGCTGTAACTACTTTTAATGGAGCGGTACGCTCTGAAAACGGTTTTAAAGTTATCAACAAAAACAGCACTACAGGTGCGATAACTGAAACCTCATCTATTGCTTCTACTGGTATTTTTACCAATAAATATATCAAGCACGTTGGTTATGCTTCTGGTGTTACTGTAAACACCACAGCAGGTGATAGCCCCGCTATTGCTACATTTGTACAACCAGCAAACACGATCCTTACTAACATTAGAATATTTTGTGATGTTTCTCCAGTTATTGGAACAGGTGATATTGGTTATGAGGTTGGTACATCTAGTTCTGGCGCACAAATTGTTGCGGCGGTTACTGATGAAATCCTTGATGGTGGTACAACCGTCGTTATCGGTAATGTAACGACTACTACTTTGGTAGCAACGACGCAAAGTGCGACTACTGCACCAGTTTCTCCACAGTATACGTCTGCTGCAAGAAATATTTTTTGCAACATCACCAATACGGTGGATGCCACAACAGCGGGTTCGTTCACCTTTATCATTGAGTATATTCAAATTGCTTAGTGTGCAATAGAGAGGGGTTAGCCCCTCTCTTTTTAAAAG
>Ga0181397_1000842_pt1 | contig 11314 bp, 7 predicted proteins | sample 20SPOviralmetaG_FD_130126 | JGI IMG/M metagenome (GOLD analysis project Ga0181397, IMG submission 130126) | Marine viral communities from the oligotrophic San Pedro Time Series (SPOT) site, San Pedro Channel, CA, USA - 20 SPOT_SRF_2011-02-23 | ecosystem: Environmental > Aquatic > Marine > Strait...
ATGGTGAACTAGCAGGTCTTACTTACCAAAGAGAACAACAAGTAACTGCTTGGCATAGACATATTTTTGGTGGTAGATTTGGTGCCGCAACAATTACAGTTACTGACTTTGCAAACATTGCAAATGGTACAAGAATAGTTTTAACAAAAGCAGATGGTACAACTACAACTTTTACATCCGCTACATCTGCTACAACTGGAAAATTTCACACTACATCTAGTAACAACCAAACAGCAACAAATCTAAAAACATTAATAGATGCTGATTCTGATTTTACAGCAACAGTTAGTAGTAATGTAGTTACAATTAAAGAGACATCACCATTGTCTATAGGATTTTTAACTATTACATCTTTAGATGATTCTACAAGATTAACAAAAACTGATGAAGGTAAAGCAGTATGTGAAAGTGTTGCTGTTATTCCAACAGACGATACAGAGTATCAAGTATATGTTATTGTTAAAAGAACTATTAATGGTTCTACAAGAAGATATGTAGAATTTTTAAACGTATTTGATTTTGATGAAACAGACAATACATCATTTAATTTTTTAGATAGTTCTTTAAGTTATAGCGGTGCTGCTGTTACAACAATATCTGGACTAGACCACCTTGAAGGACAAACAGTTTCTATATTGGCTAATGGTGCATCACATCCAGACAAAACTGTAAGCTCTGGTAGTATTACTTTAGATCGTTCTTCAACAAATGTTAAAGTAGGTTTAGCTTACACATCTTTACTACAAACTATGAGATTAAATGCTGGTTCACAAAATGGTACATCACAAGGTAAGACAAAAAGAATATATGATATAACAGTTAGAATGTTTGAAACAATAGGTGTAGAAGTAGGACCAGACCTTTCAAACATGGAGAGAATACCATTTAGGAGTTCTGCTAATTTAATGGATGAAGGTATACCACCATTTACAGGTGATAAAGAAGTAGAATTTAGAGGAAACTACGAGACAGATGGTTTTATTTTTGTTAGACAAACTCAACCTTTACCTTTTACAATTTTATCGTTATACCCAAGGTTACAGACAAATGATGGATAATAAACTACATATAATACCTTATACAAAAGATCATGGACAATTTATATTATCCTGTCAAATGAATCACAAAGTATTAGAAGCAGATAGAAAATTTATAAACTTTGAAGGGGATGCTATGAACTTAGAAGAAGATAACTTAGCATTTACAGGTATGATTGGTAATAAACCTATTTTTGCTGCTGGTATGAAAATGATTTGGGGTCAAGTTGCAGAAGGCTGGGTTATAGCAACAGAAGATATGTGGAACTATCCATTGAGTGTAGCCAAAGCAATTAAAAAAGATTTTGCTAGAGTTGCTAAAGAACATAATATAAAAAGAGTTCAAACTGCAATTAGAAAAAATTTTACTCAAGGTAAAAGATTTGCAGAGTGGTTAGGTTTAGAGAATGAGGGTTTAATGAAACACTATGGTTTTGATGGAACAGATCAATACAGATATGCGAGGATATTTTAATGAAAATTTATAACAAAATTGTTTATGATATAAATGATAATATTATAGAAGAAGATTCTTACGAATACGAAGGACCATTAACATTAGCTGATCCTGTTTCTGCGGCTGTTATAGGCGGAACTTCTTTAATGCAATATCAAGCTCAAGGTAAAATTGGAAAATATAATCAAGCAGCAGAAAATAGAAACGCATTAGTTTTAGAAGGTCAAGCAGATCAAATAGAACAAAAAGCAGAATTTGATATTGCACAGTTTAATAAAACTTATCAAAAAGTAACAGGAGAAATGAATGTTGGTCTTGCCAAATCTGGAGTACAAGTTGGTACTGGTAGTGCCTATAATATTGCTTTATCAAATGCTTTTGAAAAACAATTACAAGAACAATTAATATCTTATAATGCAAAAGTTGCAGCAAATAATAAAAGAGAAGAAGCAAACTTTGCAAGAATAAGAGGAACAATGGCTAGGCAACAAGCTAAACTTGCACAGATAGGAACTATAGCATCTGCAGGAGCAAGTTTAATGACTGTTGGTGGAGGAAGTTCTTTTGGAACTAAATCATATAATCAAGGAGTATCTGGATCAAATAAACGTCTGTTTACAACAAATTCAGCATATAGATAATGACTTATAAATTTATATTAATCTTTTTTTTTGGAGTTTTTTATTAATGCCTAAAATACCTACATTTACAGCACAAGGATCAATAGAACAATTAGCAGGTACTACTTCTAAAATTAAAATGGAATTAGATCAAAATATTGCTAGTGCATTAGCTCCAGCAACTGAAGCTATTGTTGATTATAGAATAAAAGAAACAAATGCACAAGATCAAGCAGAAGCATTAAAATTAGAAAACGACTATATAACTGATTTTATAAAAGTATCAGAAAATATTAATAGTGATGAAGTAATGTCAGTTAATAAAGATGCTGCTAACAGGTATTTAAAAAATCAATCTAATATTTTAATTAACAAATATAAATCTTTAGCAACTAATAATAATGTTGGAATTAAATTTGAAAACTATGCTTTAGCAGAAACACAAAAATCAATATTTAGAACTGATAAACAAATATCAAAAAATATTTTAACAAATTTATTTGCTGGTTATAATAAACAAAAAGAACTTTTACTTATAACAGCCGATACAGATGAAAGCGGAATAGCTAAAGGAACTTTAAAAACAGATTTAGAAAAATTAACTATTGATACTTTTACTTCACAAGTGTCAGCACCAGAGTTAAAAATTATGTTAGATTCTATACCAGTTGAAATTGATCTTATGGATGGAAATAAAAATGTTATACAACAACCTAGAAAAACTTTTTATGCTTTAAAAAATAAAAATTATTTACCTAATTTAACTTTAAAACAAAGACAAAAATTAAAAGAAAAAGCTATAACAATTATAAGACCACAAATTACAACAGAGTGGGAAAATTATACTGCATCTGTTATGGCTGGAAAAGAACCACCCGTATTTGACATGAAACTTGCAACAGAAATTATGACAAAACCAGTTGCTGATAAAATGTTACAAGAAGAATCTATAATAAAAGATACTGTTATAAATAACAATTTAATACTTACTTCTTCAGCTAAAGATTTAAACGAATTATATAAAAATATTATAGATGAATCTTATGAATCTAATACAGAACTAAAAGGTCAAGCACTAGAACAGCACTACCAAACAATTCTTAAAAAAAGAGAAGATGGTCTTAATAAAGATCCAATTAATTTTATATTACAAACAAATAATTCTGAAATTGCAAATTTAGTTTCTGAACTAGAAAATTTAAAAGGAACATCTGTTGGTTCTGGTCCAGTATTTGATTCTGGTGCAGAAGCACTAGCAATATCACAAAAAAATATAGAACTAGCAAGTGCATTAGCTTCTGAACAAACTAAATTAGGTATACCAGAATCTCAACATAGATTTATGACAAATGAACAAGCAACAGGATTTGTTAATTCATACATTGCTTTAGCAGAAAAAGGTAATCAACAAGATATGCAAACTTTAATGTTAAGTCTTGGTAATGATTATGGAATTTATGAATCTAAAGTTATAGCACAATTAAAAACAAGTGGTTTACCAGAAGGAGCAGAAATAGCTTTATCACTAGGTAATTCTGAACTTGCTGTAGAAGCATTAGCTCTTGATACTAAACAAGAAAAAGATTCATTAAAAGATTTTTTAGAAAGATCACAAGGTAATGTTGTTAATAAAATAAAATTTAATGATATTAAAATTATGATTAGTGAAGAAATGAAAGATTTTGAAGCTATATTAAGAAAAAATGTTCCATTAGATAGTAGTGGTACATTACCAGAAATAGATAAACTTATGGAATTTTTAACTTACGCAGCAATTAATAGAATGTATGGAAAAGATATGAACGCAGAAAATGCTGCTGAATCTGCTGCTAATACCTTTATGCAAAATTTTCATTTAGAAGATACTTATTTTATTCCTAAAATTTATGATGGACAAGATATATCTGCTAGTGTTGATGGAATTATAGATAAAGCAAATGTATTGAAAGATTATTATTTACCAGAATTTAATGCTGTTGCTTTTAAATCTGCAACTGAAAGAGATGAAGCACTACTAACAAATAAAATGAAATCACAAATGCAAACTAATGGTCAATGGAGAAATACTCCAGATGGAGAAGGTTTAGTTTTTGGAATAGTATTAGCAAATGGATCATTTGCACCTGTAGTAAATGAAAAAGGAGAAGAACTTGCTTTTAAATTTAATGACACAACTTACACTATTCCGGGTACTTCAGAAAACTTTAATATGAATTTAAAATATAATGAAGATGTGGAAAATGTTTATGCTATGGGTGGTGCTATTAAAGTTGATTTAGAACCTATTGTTGTAAAAGAAAATTTAAAATCTACTAATGCAGAAGAACTTACTGTTGCAGAAAAAAAAGAAGATAAAAAAAAAACAAAAAATCTTATAAAAAATTGGAATAAATATTATCAAACGGATGATAGTATAATTGGCTCTATAAAAGCAAAAGAAAGATTAAAACGTATGAATGAACCGGGTTATAAAATTCCAAATGATGCAATATCTGCTATAGAAAATGCAGCTACCAATTTTGATGGTGATGGTGGTTTTTCAAAAAAATATCTAATAGATAGCTTAACTAAAATTGGTCAAATAGAAACACAATATGAAACAAAAATACAAAGAGGAAGTAATCCAGAAATAGAAAACTTTTATGCAAGATCATATTGGCAAATAGAAGTTGATACTGCAAAAGATATATTAAAAAATTCTACTCCTGTATTTGGTAATAATTTTGAATCTACTTTTTTTAATTATGCTAAAAATGGTAATACAGCTAGACAAAGTTTATTAAATTTAAGTGATAGAGATTTAGTTAATTTATTAGAAAAAGATGACAAATTAGCTGCTAACATTGCTGCAGCTTTAGTTGTTACAAGGTTTAAGTAATATGGCACAATTTGGTTTTGGATTAAACATAAACAAGACAGCACAAGAGACAGGCTATGATCAATATAAAACTAATTTATTTGAATCATTAGGAGCTGTTGCAAAAGATAACTGGAACTATAATCCAGTAATATCTTTAATGACTTATGGAGACACTTTAGAAGCGGAAAAAGAATCAAGACTACAAAATATAGAACCTGTAGATAGAAATGTTTTAAACGAAAGATACAAAGATATAGGATTATATTTTGAGCAAGACGAGTATCAATCAGTTGTTAATATTATGGTTAATCAAAAAGAAAAAGAATTAGAAAGACAAAGCATAATTCAAAGAGGACCAAAAGGTTCTTGGAATCCTTTAGATGGTGGTTTTTATGTAGGTGCTGCAAAACTTGCAACAGGTATTGGTGTTAGTTTTCTTGATCCTATAAATATTGGTGTATCTTTTATACCTGTGTTTGGACAAGCTAACTTTGCTAGAGTTGCTGCCGCAACAAGTTTTAGAACTGCTAGACTAACAAGAGGTGCTGTAGAAGGAGCTGTTGGTGCAACTCTTGTAGAACCTCTTATTTATGGTGTGGCTCAAAAAGTACAAGCTGATTATGATCTTGTAGATAGTTTTATGAATATTGGTTTTGGTTCTGTTATTGGTGGTGGACTTCATGTAGGTGCTGGTAAATTAAAAGACATAAAAACTGCTAGAGATTTTGAAGCAAGAGTTTTAGCAAACAGAGAAAATTTAAATACAGTTGAAGGTGGAAAACCAGAGGTAAATTTTTATAAAGAATATTATCCTGCTGACAGCGAACTAATGATGAGATTAGAACAAACTGATCCAGAATTAAGAAAAAAATTATTAGCAAAAGCTATTGGTGATCAACAGTTAGATGAGCCAGCAAATGTTACTGATATAGCAAATGCTGATCCTGTAATAAATGGTACATCAACTAAACAACTTGATATACAGCTTAATGCAGCAAGAAAAAATATCGAAATAATAAAAAAAGATACAGCATTAATTATTAAAGAAGGTGGTACAGTTAATAAACAACACTTACAAAAAGCAATTAAAAAATATAATGATTTACTTGCAGAAAAACAAAAATTAAATAAAGAAGTTAGAACTGAACCTGTAGTAAATGAAGCTACAATTAATCGTAAAAACATATCAGATGATTTAGAATTAAATTCTGTAAAAGACAGTACAGTAAGAGCAGAACCAGAAGATACAAGAATAAAAGTATCAGAAGAAAGATTGTTAAAAATAAGAACAGCACAATCTGAAAAAGGATTAAATTTAAAATTTGGTCCAGAAGATACAACATTAAAAACTGCTTCAGAACAATTAGATGAGGTAGATTCTAAATCGCAAGAAATAAAAGATATTGCGGCTGATTATATTAACTGTAGTAATGGAAATTAACAATGGCTAAAAACACCTGTTTAACAAGAGTACAAAATTTACTAAAAGGTTCTTCAATTAAATCTGTTAAAAGAGATGAAATAATAAATTTAATTAAACAATCAATAGCAGAAAAAAAAAAGAGCAGGAATAGATAGTGTTAATGTAGATAAAATTGCTAAAGATGTAACAGAACAAATAAAAGCACAAAAAATACAAGATAAAATAAATGCTGTTAATGATGAAATATTAGTAAGAAAAAAAGTAGAAGAACAATTAGAAAATTTTAAAGATGATCCGGAGAATGGTTTAATATCATTATTAGTTGGTACTAATGACTTAACAACTGGTGCTAGACAATCTGTAGGTGTTGCACAAAACGCTGCACAAGGTCAATTAATTGCAGGTTTTAATGCTGAACTTAAAAATGCTAATTTAGAAGGTATGTTTGATAAAGCAGATACAAGGCTTCAAGAAGAAATTTCTATAACAATGGAAGAAATTTCTTTAGGTACAGAAGTAACAACAAAAAATAAAGATGTAATAAAATTAGCTACAATAATGGAAAATTATTCTGAACTTGTTAGACAAAAATTAAATGCTAGAGGAGCTAACATTGAAAAAATGTGGGGTTATATTGTTAAACAATCTTATGATCAATTTAATGTTAGAGCTGCTGCAAATAGATTAAATAAAAAATTAGAAGAAATAACTGTACCAGAAAATTTAAAAGGTAAAGATATAAATTATCATAAAAATTTTACAGCATGGAAAAATTTTATAATGCAGTATTTAGATGGTGATAGAACATTTGCTAATACAGATGATATAGATAATTTTTTATTAAATGCTTACAATTCTATTGTTGGTAATAAAATACAAATAGCTGAAGGAGCTGGTAATGTTTTTGGTACTAAAAATGTAGCAAAAGGTGCAAATTATAAAAGAGTATTACATTATAAATCAGCAAAAGATTGGTTTGCTGTAAATGAAAAATTTGGCACAGGATCTTTAAAAGAAACTTATTTTTCTGGATTAATGACCGCTGGAAGAAATATGGGTATGATAGATACTCTTGGAACTAAACCAAAACAAAACTTTGAAAAAATTAGATATGCAATTCAACAAAGATTAGTAGATAGTGAAAGATTAAATGCTGCACAATCTATATCTTCTTATGCACCATTTGATAAATATATGAAAGTTGTAGATGGAAGTATTCATACTATTGAAGGTGGTAGTATTGGATTTGGTGTAGCAAAATGGTCAGCAATAACTAGAGCTATAGGTAATATAGCTAAACTAGGTGGTGCAGTTATATCTGCTGCTGCTGATTTGGGTATTTATGGATCAGAAATGAGTTTTCAAGGTAGAAATTTTTTAGGTGGAATGTATGAAGGGTTCAGAGGTTTAGCAAGAAGAAAAAATACACAAGATAAAAAAGATTTAGTTGAAGGAATGGGTTATTTAGCAGAGGGTATAGTATATGATGTTTCTGGTAGACACACAGTAGGTGATAATTTAACTAAAGGTTGGACTAGAATTCAAAGAACATTTTTTAAATATAATTTACTTTCTTGGTGGACCAACACTTTAAAAGAAAACGCAATGTTAGGTATGGCTAACTATTATGCTAAACAAAAAAATTTAAGTTTTGATAAATTAAATAAACCACTACAAGAATTTTTTGATTTGTATAATATTGATTCTGTAAAATGGGATGTAATTAGAAAAAATGGAATGGCAAAAGCAGATGATGGAACTGAATTTATTAATATTGCAAATTTAGATCAAATATCAGATGCTGATATAAAAAGAATAACAGGTATAGATAATTTAAGTAAAACAGAACTACAAATAGAAAAAGATAAATTTAAGTATTCAGTATCTGGAATATTATTAGATAGATCAATATATGCGGTTATAGAGCCAGATGCTAGAGTAAAAGGTATTATGACACAAGGTTTATTAGCAGGAACTGGTATGGGTGAAGCTATTAGATTTGTAGGTCAATTTAAAGCATTTCCAATGTCTATTATGAATAAAGTTTTAGGAAGAGAAATGGCTTATATTAGGAAAGGTAAAAGATTAGGTGGTTTAAGTACAGAAGCTGGTAGAGCAGAAATAGGAAGAGGAATAAGAGGAATGGCTGCATTAGTTATAACTTCTGGTTTTATGGGTTATATGGCAATGACTATGAAAGATTTATTAAAAGGAAAAGAACCAAGAGATCCTACAAAATTTAAAACAATAATGGCTGGTTTTTTACAAGGTGGTGGACTAGGTATATATGGAGATGTATTATTTAAAGAACAAAGAGATGCAGGTTCTGTTATTGCTGGTTTAGTTGGTCCAGCTCCTACAACAGCAGTTGATCTTGGTTTAGCACTTCAATATGCTCTTCTTGGAGAAGGCGGAAAATCTGGTAAAGCTGCTTATAGAGCAATAAGTTCTAACATACCTTTTTTAAATTTATTTTATATAAAGATAGCTTTTGATTATTTAATAGGTTTTCAAATTATGGAAACAGTAAATCCGGGTGTATTAAAAAGAGTAGAAAGAAGAATGAAAAAAGATTATAATCAAGAATATTTATTTACAAAACCCTCAACAAGTAATAAAGGTTTTTAAGTTATGACAGTATCAAGCACAACAGTAAAAAATTCTTACTCCGGTAATGGTAGTACAACCCAATTTCCATACGGGTATAAAATATTTGCAGATTCAGACTTAATCGTAATTATTAGAACAGACAGCACAGGTGTTGAAACTGTTAAAACTTTAACAACACATTACACAGTATCTGGAGCAGGAGATGCTTCTGGTGGTAATGTAACTTTTACTTCTGGTAATACTCCAGCATCCGGTGAAACAGTTGTAATAATTAGAGAAGTTCCGCAAACTCAAGCGATAGATTATATCGCTAATGATCCATTCCCTGCGGAATCTCACGAAGAGGGTTTGGATCGTGCAACCATGACCACTCAACAGGTTCAAGAAGAACTTGACAGATCAATAAAATTATCAAGAACAAACACAATGACATCTACAGAGTTTACTGTAGGTTCAACAGATAGAGCAAATAAAGTTTTAGCTTTTGATAGCTCTGGAGAAATTTCAGTAACACAAGAATTAGGTACTTTTAAAGGTAACTCTGCAACCACTACTACTGCTGCTTTTGTACAAAGAGATATTGTTAAAGCAACTACTACAGCTCAATTAAATAATATTTATATTTGTGTAGCAGATAGTGTTATTGGAGATACTTTAACAGATACAGATCACTTTGAACTTTTGGTAGACGCAGTGTCTGCTGCAACTTCAGCTACCGCTTCTGCTACTTCTGCAACTGCTTCAGCTAGTTCAGCAACAGCCGCTGCAAGTTCTGCTTCAACAGCTTCTACTCAAGCATCTAATGCTTCAACCTCTGCAACTAATTCAGCTAACTCAGCAACTGCTGCCGCAACTTCAGCTACAGAAGCTGCCGCTTCAGCTGATGCTTTTGATGATGTTTATTTAGGATCTAAATCTTCTGATCCATCTACAGATAATGATGGTGCTGCTCTAGCAGCAGGTATGCTATATTTTAACACTACTAATGATGTTCTTCGTGTTTATTCTGGTTCAGCTTGGCAAGACGCAGCTATTAATTCTACTGGTGTTGTAACACTTGCTGGAACACAAACTTTAACAAACAAAACTTTAACATCTCCTAAAGTTGGTACTTCTATTTTAGATACCAATGGAAATGAATTAGCTAAAGTAACAGCGACTAGTTCAGCAGTAAATGAATTTACAGTAGCCAATGCAGCAACTGGTGGTAATCCTACTTTATCATCAACTGGTGGAGATAGTAATATTGATTTAGATTTATTAGCCAAAGGTACTGGTCATGTAACTATTAGAGGTAATACAAATCCTGGTACAATTCAACTTAACTGTGAAAACAATTCACATGGTCAACAAATAGTACCACAACCACATTCTGTAGGAAGTAGTGCAGTTCACACTTTACCAGATATTACAGGAGATTTAATAGCTGGAAAAATTGGCGGAACTAATTTTACAGATAGTTTGTTAGTTGGTCATGCAACTCATGGAACTCTAAGTACCGCTATAAGAAATACTGGAGTTGGATTAGGTGCTTTAGATGCCTTAACTTCTGGAGATAAAAATACAGGATTAGGAAGAAATGCTGGTAGTGCTATAAATACTGGTTCAAGAAACACATTAATAGGTCAAGCTGCTGGTCAAGCTCTAACAACTGCATCAGAAAATACAATAGTTGGAGATTCTGCCATGACTACAAATACGTCATCTGGAGCTTATAATAGTGGTTTAGGTGTAGGAACATTAGCTGCAGTAGATAGTGGTGATTATAATTTGGCTTTAGGATGGCAATCTGGTGATGCTTTAACATCTGGAAAAGGAAATGTAATAATTGGAGCAAATGCTGATGTTTCTAGTAACACAGGCGACAGACAATTAAAAATTGCTGGTTATGATGGTTCAACAACTACAACTTGGATTGATGGTAGTAGTTCTGGAGTTTTAACTTTCAATGCTGCTAATGTAACACAACAAGCATTAACATCTTCATCAAATGCTGTGGCTTGGGATGCTTCTGCTAAACCAAACGCAGTTCATATTACAACTGAAAACACAACTTTCTCTGCACCTACTAACAATGTTGAGGGTGCGTTTATTGCTTTAGAAATTAATTACAATGGTTCACACACTATTGCTTTTAATACTGTATTTGAATTTGCAGCATCAACTGCACCAACATTCACAAGTACAGATGGTAAGACAGATATATTGGTATTCAGATACAATGGTGCTGTATGGCAAGAAGTAGGTAGAACATTAAATTTAAGTGAGAGTTAAAATATGTATGCAATAGTAGAAGATAACAATATA
>Ga0181397_1000847_pt1 | contig 11263 bp, 1 predicted proteins | sample 20SPOviralmetaG_FD_130126 | JGI IMG/M metagenome (GOLD analysis project Ga0181397, IMG submission 130126) | Marine viral communities from the oligotrophic San Pedro Time Series (SPOT) site, San Pedro Channel, CA, USA - 20 SPOT_SRF_2011-02-23 | ecosystem: Environmental > Aquatic > Marine > Strait...
ACCGTTTATCATATTATCCCATAAACCTTGTGCTTTAAGTCCTGCTTCTACACTATCTTTAAGTGTTCTAGCTTCTTCACCTTCTAAATTTGTTATAGACTGAATTGTCCTTCCTCTTCCATCTTTGGATCTTTTTAAGTCATAAATCAATAAATTATTATTGGTATCAGAAAATTTATATGTTAAATCAGATAATGATCTTGTAGAGCTATTATCATAATCCATGATACCACCCTCTAGATTTAATGAAAGATTAAATGGTAAATTATTTTTAAAAAAGAATAGTGTGTTGTTTTCTTCAATCAAGTTTGGTTGCTTACCATCTCTAAACATTTCCCAGCTGGATTTATTATTTCCAACTTGTGGGATACTATCATCTAATCTATCTTCAATATAGTCAACTATAATACCCATTTTGTCCATAGAAAAATCATAGTCTTTGGTTATTCTTTTCAGAACCATTTCTCTACCTTTTTCTAGTGTTATCTTTCCGTTCTTTATGCTTTTATCTATTGTCTTTATGTAACTCTCTATAGATTTATCTTCTACAGCTTTTTCATCAAAATTTAAATATACGGTATCACCAAGCTCTTTGAATTTAGTCTTAGTTCCAAGAGGTTGTGTACTATTACCTCTCCTTGCAGCTTTTTTTGCTTCATATAACTGAGTAGTAAGGCTCTTAAATTTAGCTTTATTTTTATCAGAAACCTCTCCTGTAACAGGATCTCTTAAAGCTTCAATCTGTTGCTCAATAGTAGATACAGCATCATCAAACTTTTGATTTGGATTAGTAGCAGGTCCTTTAGGAAATTGGCTATCTATAAAAGATACAAGTAATGCATTTGTAGCAAAGTTGTCTTGTACACGTTTTAGTATATCAGCTTTACTCATTTGTTTAGATAAACTTGCTGAAACAAATACAGTATTATTAGCTTGATCTTTTGAGATATTTCTTGGATCTATAACTTCACCTTGTGGGTCTTTAAATTCTAAATTATTATTTGGAAGATAACCAAATATGTTCTGATTACTATCAGTCTTACCTAAACCTTGTTTTTCTAACTCTAAATTTACTCTTGCAATTGTATCTGCACTACCCAATCTAATACCAATTAAATATTTACTTCTTTTTGTTTCTACATAAGGGTTTGCTTCTTTACCGGGAACAGTCAGTAGTCCTATATCATTACCACCCTCACTATCAAAACTCACAACAAATTCTAATTGGTCTAGCTCTGTAGGAGTAAGTATTGATAAAATAGCATTAAATCTTGCTTTAGCATTTTCTGTACTTTCTCCTGAATTTTTATGTGGATATGGAGTAATAGCAACATCTACAGAAACCCTAGATACATTTTTATTAAGCTTATCAAATTTAAATTCTTGTAAAGAATAACTATCTTTAAACTGTCCCTCTTGCAATTTGATTACAAACTTCTCTTTTTGTTTTCTTGAACCTTTATTATCTACTTGCATTATAATACGCAAGACACCCCCTTGTATTTGTTTAGGAGTACTTAGTACAACAAAATCATTACCATCCTTATCATAAACTAAAGTTCCCTGTGTCAAACTAACTCCATCAAATTCAAATTCACCGGTATTTGGTGCTGTCTGTTCTATTTTTCTAAGTGCTGCTAAAGCTTTTGTTGATGAATCAAAAGCACCATTTGATGAATTAACTAAATCTAAAAGCAATTGTGGTAAATTACCACCATTATTATCAACTAATTTAAACAATGCTACTGCACCACCAGTAGTTGGGTCTATAGTAGTTATCTTTACTATACTAGCTAATGTACCTTTTTTAAATACAACTTTATTCTTTGCACCTTTAACAGCATTGCCTTCTGTTGGTAGCATTAAACTTTCACCAAGAATATCACTTAGCTGTAAATCAGCAGATTGCAATACTCTGGCAATTATATCATTTTCTCTAGCCTCTCTAGATTGTAAAAAAGAATCAAAACCTTTTTCTGTTTTTAATTGTTGTTCAGTAGGTTGAGTAAATACTGGACTACCATCTTGACCTTTTACATAGGAACCTTTAGCCCAAACTTTTTTAAGTGCATTGAATGTATTTTGTAAATTTATACCTTCTTCTGTATTTCTCCATTCCTCAAAAGTTAATACATTCTCACCTAGAACAGACTGAGTAGCAGCGTATCTTTTATATCTTCTTTCTAACAACTCATTAAGCATTGGTGTGTTATTAGTTTCAGGTAAAATTACATCTACTTCTGCCGTATCTAATATTTCATCTTGTGTTGTCTTAGTTTCTTCAGCTGCTTTCTCTTCAGCTTTGGTATTAGGTTCTGTTGCTTCTGTTGTGTCAATTTCAGTATTTTCCCTGTATGTTTCAATAATTCTTTGAATCTGTTCATATTTTACAGTATCAATATTTTTACTAATTTGACCTTGCTCTCCATAAAATACTTTTAAGAACTCTGCATTTCCAGACATTAAAAAATTCTTAGCTTGTTCAGGATCTGCGTAGACACCTAACTTAGCAAGCTGATTCATTAATTCATTTGCCTCTACATTTTTAATATATTTCTTAATATTTTTTTCATGTGTCTTACCTAAGTTTTTATATATCTCTTTATTAACTTCTAAAGCTCTAGCTACAATTTCATCAAATCTTTGTGGATTTTGTAAATACTCAATAGCTTTATCATATGTCTTAGCTCTGCCTTTTAATGCATGATAATCTACTATCTCTTTTAATGCTTCATCTATTTTGCTATTATCTACAAAACTTCCTGCAGAAGAAGCCATATATCTTACATAGTTATAAAACTCTTTTCTTAGTTTGCCTATTTTTCTTCTATCAAATGTTCCATTCTTTGTTACATTTTTAGGATCTGTTAATATACTTTTGAATATTGCTAGCCTTTTTAGTCTTTCTTTTTTCTTTTTTATAATTTTTTTAGACTCTGCATTATCTTCTGATTGAACTAGTAGCTCTCTTGTTAATAAAGATATTTCATTATCTATAGCATTGTTATCCAGTAATACAGTAATATCACTAGCTGCCATTTTCTCAAATAAAGGATCACTTGCTAACTTGTCAAATATAGAATTTGATCTTTCTAGTGCTCTTGTAAATCCATCTTGAGTAAAAGTATAAAGATACTTTGCATGATTATATGCCTGCTCTTTTAATGCTTCTAATATAAACTCTCTATCTCCTTCTTTATATTGTGTTCTATCATAAGGATTTTGAAATCTTATCTGAGCTTCTTCAAACCTAGTCTCCATTGTGTCAATATTATTGATCATATCTTGGATTCTACCTCTAATCTTTCCAGATTTTATATCTGTTTTTGATGAAGGAAACGCTTCAGCTAACTCTTCATCTGTAAGTTTTAAAAAATCTTGAAGTTGACTTCTAAATATTCCTTGAGAACCCGTCATGAAAATAGTATGCATTTGTTGAAACTTACTAAAATCTTTTTGATCTATGAATCCAAATTTATCTTCATTGAATGCATTTGATTTCATTGCTTCACCAATTTGCTTTTGAATCATAAAGTTAAACTTATTAGGATCAAAAATTGATGTAGGATTATCTACTTGACTATTCCAAGCATTATTATATGTCTCTACTAAGGTGTCAATTGTTTTTTGTTTATTCTTTTTATATTCCGCAGCTGCTTTCTTTTGAGCTTCAGTTCCCATACCCATCAATCCACGTTCATATATAGCAGGCACACCTTGGAAAAATAACTTCTGAGGCCCTTGTACTATTCCACCCATTAAAAAACCAGACATAAATGTCCCAAAACCTTGTCCAGATAGTTGATCTCCCATTGCAGAAAGAATCATATCATTTTGTAGTTCTATTCCACCTGCCATTGGATCTTCAAGTACAGCAGTATAATAACCTTTAGTTGCTCCTGATACTGCTTCCTGTGATACTTCTTGTACACCTTCAGCTACATTAGCTGCAAAATATCTTAATGATGCTCCTGCTACTAAAGCTGCATTACCTGTAACACCTCCTGCTTTTACTTTATTCCACCAACCACTAAGTCCAGTTCCTGCATCTCCAAATACAGACTTTTGCAAATTTCCTGCAGCATCACGTGTTGCTCTCTTTTTTATTATTCTACCAGATAAAGCTCTTTTATATGTATCATTAAACATTTGACCCATACCTCTTCTAAAGCCTCCCATAGCATTACCTAATACAAAAATATTACTACCATATATAATAGGTGCATTTGCTAGAGTTGTATAATAAGCACCTTTAGCGGCTTTGTTTTGTATAGTAGTCATGTCTTCAGCAGTAACAGTACCATTTTTATCTAGCATTATATTTACACCTTTTTGAACAAGTTCATTATATACCATGCCCCCTTCAAGTTTAGACTCTGCTAAAGCTAAATTTACCATTCTAAGGTCTCTGTAAAAACCACCAAACACAGATGCACCTTTTGCAAAATTACTTGTATTTTGTGCAACATTTTTAGTAGTCTTTAAGTTTTTAATTGCTTTTATAGTATTAGGGGTAAATAAATTACCTGTAAACTTAGCTCCAGGTCTTATTACAGTATTATAAAAATCTTTTGCTGTGTCAATGTTTTTTAATTGTTGTAAGAATTTTCTACTGTCAGCAGCAAACTTTGATACTTTATAACCCAGTTGACCCAATCTACCTACATTTTGAACTGTCCTTGCTCCAGCAATAGGTGCAGCTCCACCTCCAGTAGCAACTGTTAAACCAGCTAATGCAAGTTCTTCTATAGCAATAGATCCAATAATACCAAATGTATAACCACTATTTAATAATAAATTATTTGTCCATGCCATGACTCCACCTCTACTTGAGTTACCAATTGACATAGCTTCTTCAAACTCGTCTGCAGTTTGTAAATCAGGTCCTAAATAATTTCCTTCAAACACATCTCCCACTGATCTATATACACTGCTAAAACCAGAACCTACAAGACTGGTAAATTGTCCACGCATTCTACTCATATCATCCCATACTGTAGAATTAGCATTATAAAATTCTTCAGAATTAGCATATGGTCTATAACCTAATTCGGCAAACTTTGGATGTTCAAAATATCTCATAAAGTTATTTGCACGTATACCAGAAAAAATTGGAGATGCACTATCAGTACCAACAGGGCCATCTACAGCAGCATCCATAGCATTTTCAATACGCTTGTAAGCACCCTGAGCAGGGTTTTGTTGAGCTACTGGATCATATGTATCTGAAGAAAGATTTGGCACTGCTATACCCATATTTGCCATAGCACCAATACCATATTTGTCAATATCTGTTTTGTGCTGAGCCACCAATGAAACAGCATCTGGATCAGTACCAAGAGTTTGAGCTAAATCCGTTGCAGGATTCTCAAACATTTGTTCAATAGGTACAAAGTTGAACTGACCAGGTGGAACATATGTGTCTCTCTGTCTGCTCTCTATTGTACTCAGTAAAGCATTGTCATTTACTTCCTCCATTACATTTATTGTTTAGGTTGGCCAGACACTTGATCAAGAATAAGATTTTTAATACCGTATTGTTCTTTATCTTTTTTAACTAAACGTCTATTAAGATTTCTGACTTCTTGTTTTGTTTGGTCTATAAATTGATTTATTTGTCTATCTATACCTGGTAAACCTTTTGCAAAGCTTAAAGGTTTTGAAAACTGTGAGGGTAAATATATACCAGTAGTTCCTTTTTGTTTTGTTGGATCATATGGTATATAATTATTTAATGTATAATTTATTTTGTAATCTCCAGTTCCATTTTTGACAACTCTATATTCTGTAGAAGGCACTAATCCATCTGGAACTTTACCTTCATAAAAATTATTTTTACTGTTTAATATTTTTGTTTCAGCAAAAGAAAAATAACTGTTTAGATTTGCTTTAGCATTAGAATCCATTGCTTGAGGGAATACAATAGATATACCAGCTGCTGTAGGATCTTCCTCATCTAACCCCTGAAGTTTTCTAATTTCAGATGCTGTTAATGCTCCTACAGGACTATCATCACTACCAGCTTTTTTACTTGCTAGCCATTGTGGATCATATACAATTCGGTATCCTGCTGTAGTTTTATCTGCTTGATCAGCAGGTCCAAAAACAGGCATATAATATAAAGTTGCAATTGGTGCAATCTTTCTGCTTCTTGATTGTTTATCATCATTTAAATAAGTAGCAAGATCTGTTATATATAGTTCGTGAACTCTTCTGGCTAAATTATTTTGTTCTAATAGTTCTTCTGCATCCAAACCATCTAAATTTCCAGGTAACATACCATAAACTTGACCTTTATTATCAAAACTTTCAAGTTGATCTAGCAAATTAAACATTTCTACTGAACCTTCAGCTGTTATACCCGCTAAAGGATTTATCTGATGCACATAAGAAGGATTGCTTAATGCATCAGAAGGAACTTCAGCAGCACCATATCTTACAGAGTTAAATGTTACTGATGGTAAATTACCTTTTTTACCCATGAAAGCATCATTAGTTGCACTCTTTAATACATCATAAATTTCTCTTACATCATCAGAAATAGCATCTCTGTCAATAACCATTATAGGATCACCATTACTATCATATTGTTTTACATTTAACGTAACTTGTGAATTACCAGCCCATTCCCTTTGTTCTACTGTTTTATGTTTTAAATAATTTTTATCTCCTGTACCCCAATCATATCCAGCTAAATCTGGATTAGTAATTGATTTAGCACTAACACCTGCACTTACTAAATCTATATATTCCTCACGTGACATAACACTTCCATCTTCATCTACAATATCTGGAAAACCAGCATTAAATAATGCTTTTAAATCTTTTTCATAGTTTGAACCTAAACCACTTTTTCCAGCTAAAATTTCAGCTTTCATAAGTTTATAATTCTCAGATACAACACTATTTACTTTTTCTACAGCAGCTGTAATACCCTCTCTCTGTATATCAAGTCCATTAGTGCCAAAAAATTTCTCATATATTTGATCATATTGGGCCCTCTGAGTATCACTTAATGTTACATCTGGATTATTCATTGTTATACCAATAGTATCTTCTACTTGTTGTGCTGTTGAAGCGTATATATTATCTATAAGTGTTCTATTCTTATAACCCACTGTTTCTCCTGTTTCTTCATTAACAGTAGGATCAGTCATTAGTTTTCTAAGTGTTTCTATATTCCCAGAAAATAAAACCTGAGTTGGATCACTTGGATTTTTAATTTCATAGGTTTGATCTAATGCAGCAGTATTACCGTTTGGATTCATTACTTGCATTGCTTTTAATATACCTTCTATTTGGTCTACATTTAATTTGTTGTCTGCTGTAATAAATTGTTTTCTATTAAGTTGTAAAAAGTCTGTTTGACTATCTACCTTTCCATCTTCTACTACAACTGATGTTGTTTCGGCAGATCCAAATTTTGTAGTACTTTGCTTTAATTTTTGAGCTAATGGGTCATTACCCTTTATATTACCTTCTGCTAGTGATAAATTATAATCATCTATAGCTTTTTGTTTTTGAAGAGCCAGCTTGTTATTAAGATCATTTTCTGATCGTGCTCTTTCTAATGCTAAAGAATATTGATATTTTTGTTCATCTAAAGCAAACTTATTTTCTCTCATCTCATAACTCTGATCTCTTGCAGCAAAATCAGTAGCAGCTTTATACATATCATCCATAATGTTATAATTCATTAAAAGATTGTATGCTTTATTTAGATTACCTTGAACACTTTTACTTGGTACATTAATATCTTTTCTCATACCCATGTAACCATCTAATGCTTGTTCAGTCCTTTCTTGCAAAGACAACTGGTCTTCTATAGCAGTAGCTTCGGTTGATCCTGGTATAACTCCAGTATTAGCTGCATAATTACTCCAACGCACATTAGCTTCTTTTAATCTATCAGCTTCCTGCGTTTGATCATTAATATTTTTTTCATTAATTGCATTAATCCTAGTTATAGTTTCATTAGCAAAAGCATCTTGCCCTTCCTCTACAGTAGTAAATTGACCAGCTTCCATACCTGCTGCTGCAAAATCTCTACTTTTTACATACGCATCAGCATAATAAGCTCTTTGAACTCTAGGATCATCTAGCAGTCTATTCTTAATAGTATTTAATGCAGCCCCTGTAACTAGTCTACCATTTTGTTCTGTGATAATAAAATCAGTATTTACTATTTCTTTTAGATTAGTTTTTGAAATAGGTTTATTTGGATCAAACTTTGGGTTTGGTCTAGTTCCAAAACGGTCCATCTTCATTTTAAGTGGTGGATCCATTTCTTCTAATACTTTTGTTGCTAACTCATTTAAGTCTGCATCTTCTATATACTTTGGAAGTTGAGCATTTAAAGCAGCTGTAGTACTACCATTAACAAAATCATCTAGTTCATACTGCATTTTTCTAATACCGGTCTCCCAATACTTTTCCCTTTGTTCTTGATTAGGGTTATCTAGAAGTCTATTAGCATAAGCCATTTCATCTCTATATCTAGATGTATAAACAATATCTTTTACAGTAAGGTCATCTTGAAAAAATGGAGCAAATACTCCTTTAGCTGAATCTACGTTTTGTTGCAGAGATAAATCTAAACCAGAAATTTGTTCAAGCTGTGGTGCTATAGTTTCAGCATACTGATCCCTTCTATCTCTAGTATCTTCTCTAGATAAATCTGCATACACTACTTTATTGTAGAGATCATTAGTTGCTTGAAAATTAGCATCATATTTATCTGTCCTAGTATCAAGAACTGCAGATAAGAATTTATAGTCCGGTGTGAACGGTTTTATATCTGCTAAATATGAGTTAACTCCTTTTATATATGTTGCCATAATTCAAAATTACTTTAATTTATTAAGTTTACAAAAGATATGAAATAAACTCTTTTAGTTTACACACCCATTTTTCCTGTATAAAAATGATTAGCATATCTTTTTAAACCTGTTTCTTTTCCACGTTTTCCAGTTTCAGAAGTATCAATATCTGTTTGATTAGAATCTACAAAAGTATATGGATTAGGTGGAATACCTCTATTACTCAATTCATTCTGCCCAACTGTACCTTGATAACCTGTAGGTGAAGAACCTAAGACCATTTGATTATACAAAAGTTGTTGCGTTTTTTCTGGCATAGCAGTACCTACATTCTTTTCATAATCTATTACTCTATCATAAAATGCACCAACTCTATCTTGTTGATTTGTTTTATAAAATTGTCTTCCAGCATCTGTAAATTCTATATCTCCATACTCATCAGGATTAATATTGTAATAATCATATAGACTGTTTAGATTATATGTATTAGATGCTTGCGTCATAGCATTATTAAACAACTCATTAAATTTTGCATTCTTTTGATTTATAAAATTATCTCTGTTTTGCAATACCGTTTGGGTGTTATCATAAAATTGCTGGTCTAATCCAATATTAAACTTATCTACATTCATATCTAACTGAGCCTGTAAAGGTGCTATACGGTTTACTGACTGAACATTTCTTGAGTTTACATCTCCAATAGACTTAGCATTTGCATCTAAAGTTTTACCAAATACATTACTTCCAGCTATAGCTTGTGCTCCACCTGCTGTACCTAATGCCTGAGCAATTGTATTTAATGAACCTATATTTGCACCAACTCTACCCGTATAATCATCTAAAACATAATCAATTGTTTGATTAGGCATATCTTGATCAAACGGTAAATATAGATTATCCTTTTGGCGGCCCAAAGTGGTTAAATTATTTAAACTTTGTTGGTAAATTCTTTTTGGAATTTCTTTTTTATCTATAGGTGGTATTATTATTTCTTCTTCTTCTTTTTCTTCTTCAGGTAAGTCAATGAAACCTTCTTCAGAAGCTGTATAATCAATATCAAATCCGGGAGCGTTGAATACTTTTCCACCTGCTTTTCCATCAAAATCTGATGCACTTCTTCCAGACCCGAAATAAGGTTGATATTCTAAGCCTACTTTTTCATAAAATTTCTTTCTTTCTTCTTCATATAATTTTTGAAACTCTAACCATTGTGGATCATTTTTTCCTTTATTATAATCAAAACCTTCTATTTTTTCAGCTATCTTACCATTTCTCCTCATCCAATCATTCTTAGCTTCATCTGATGCATATTCATCTGCACCATACCAACTATCTTGTGTACCTGTAGAATATTGTGTTGCTGGTAAATTACCGTCTGAATACATACCATAATCAAAATAACCTATATCTGATTTATTAATTGTATCACCTACAACTCTTTCATCATCACTATATATTGGATCTCCGGCATCATCAGAACCTATAATAGTTATTTCACTAGTCGTTCTATTTCCTTGCTGTCCTTCAAAGTTAGATGATGCAGGTTTAAAATATCTAAGCCTTCCATCTTCAGTAATAGAAAACTCAAACCCTTGAGATTGTTTTTCTTTAATATTTTTATATTCTTTACTATCTTTTGAAAAATACTTTGATGGATCAAACGGATCTGAACTTGTTGAATTTTGATTTACATTTTGAACATTTTGAACATTTTTTCCAGCAGCATTTGTTACTTGTACAGATGCAGTGTTATTAAGATCTTTAAAAACTAGATCAAATTCCCTATCTGTAATACTCAAATCTCCACTAGTATCATTTTGATTGAAAACATCAAAATCTTCTATGCTCATTAAATTCATTCCATACATTTTGATTTCTGCATCAGATAAACCTTCAACAAAACCTGGTTTTATATTACCATCAAAATCTCTATGTTGATTATTTCTAATTACACTATCAATATATGTAGCTCTATCCACAGGTTGTCCATTAACTACATATATTGTAGTAGAACTATCTGTATCAGTTTCTGTACCTTCTTGTGCTTTATTTAAAAAGTCTGACATTTCATTACCAAATCTAGCCATAGGCATCATAGCATTATTAGCATTAACTAACTGCATTTGACTTGGAGACACAGAAGGAGTATTATTTTGATTTTGTGCAACTTGTTGATCTTGCTTTTCAGCATCTACTAACATCCTTTGTAACATAACTAATTGCTGTTGTTGATCAGCTGGTAAGTCTTGAATAGCATTTTCCATTGCTTGTCTTTCGGTAATCCCTTCAGCTTGTGCTGTAAATTTTAAAGGATCAATACCCTCTGATATTAAATAAGGGTGAGATACTAATGGAACACCATCTGAAAAACCTTTCTTAGCTTCTTGCATAAAACCTAACTTAGATAAATCTTCCATATTCTTCTTTAACATTAACTCTGCACT
>Ga0181397_1000849_pt1 | contig 11261 bp, 10 predicted proteins | sample 20SPOviralmetaG_FD_130126 | JGI IMG/M metagenome (GOLD analysis project Ga0181397, IMG submission 130126) | Marine viral communities from the oligotrophic San Pedro Time Series (SPOT) site, San Pedro Channel, CA, USA - 20 SPOT_SRF_2011-02-23 | ecosystem: Environmental > Aquatic > Marine > Strait...
ACTACGAGTATGGAGAGCAGCTAATTACACTACCCGATATAACTCACCTACAAGACCAGCAGCAGAACTTAATAGAATGGAATTATTATGGGAATGTCCATTAGAAGCATTACTCGGTGGTGCTGTAGCAACCGACGTTCAACTTAAAATAGGATTCCAGACTTACTGGGCTGACGGATTTTCAGCGGGAACTAAAGATAAATTAGAATTTAGAATATTCAATCTTACGACCTCACATTATGTCGATTCAACAAATCTCATTTATGATACTAAGAATTCTAAGAAATGGTTAAGTTATAACTTTTTCAAACAAAAGGGACTTACTACAATTAATTCGGGAACTGACGCTCAAAAAGCACAGAAGGCAAACTCACAAATTCCATTCAATGTTATAACCTCAGCTCAAGTGATAGACGAAGGTTTTGAAACTATTGATATGGCTGGATTTGAAAAAATCGGTGGTAATTCCCCACTCGGCACAGCAACAAATGCTTCGCCTATTACTTTAGTTCAAACTTATCAATTAAAACTTTCAACAGAATTAGCAAGGTTTATAGGTGTAAATACAAGTGAACCATACAATCCTAACTTACCAGAGAATGAAGTCAGTAAAATAGAAAAAAGCGATGCTGACCAGCATACAGACGAATCATACTCAATCTTCCTCAAAAACTTACCTATCTCGGCATATAAGAATATACAGAGTAAAGCAATGAGTGCTGGTAATAATGTTCAGTCAGCGGGTTATGCTCAACCTATTATACACGACGTTCCTACACCATACAGCGACTCAAAAACTATTAATTCTGGTAGTGGTGATATTGTAGTCGGGACTTTCCAGCCTTCTATTATCAAGAAGTTAGATTTAGATAATAACCGACAAGTTCTCAATTCATTAGACGTAGAGATTAGAGATATTGAAACTAATGAAATTAGTGAGGGACTTAGTGGGAGTGTAATCAATTTTACGATAGAAAAACCTATGTAGATAGTAATGAACAATTTAAATTCAACGAAACATATTTGTCAACGCCCACCACGAAAACCGAATACATTAGCCGAACAAATGAAGATTAAGAGATTTAATCCTATAGAATTAAAAGCGTGGAATTCACTTTATCCCGACATACAATATAAAAATAAAAAACACAATTCACAAAAGATTTTTGACGGTAATGTTCAAAAAGACAAACCGACTAAGCCACCACCAGAAAAAGAATTTGATATAGTTAAAAAACAAAAAGCGTTGCCGTATAAAAAAAAGAAACCAAAGAATCCAAAAGTATTTCAAGAAAAAAAGAAATTGAAAAAATAAAATATATTAATAATATATAAAATGTCTATTGCTGAATTACTTGATTATAGTTTGAAGGAAGTGCCTCAACAGAGCGAGATTAGAACCGAAACAATTGAAACTAACAACGCCACAACTGACACCTCTAAGGTGTTTAAATTTACGATTAGAAATGTCGGTTTTCTCGAAGGAACTTCTATGCTTACTTTTAAGTTAAAAAATCTTTCTGGTGGTAATAATGATAAATTCCGTGTTAATCTCTGGTCTGGGGCTCTCGGCTGTATTAAGAACGCTCATTTAAGAATCGGTGATTACGAAGTCCAGAATGCTCAAGACGTAGATAGAATTGCTGCTATGTTAAATCTCAATAAGTCGGTATTACAGCGACGAAATGTTTTAGGTCATTATCTCGGTAATTCATTAGAACTTGAAGTTCTTGCTGCTGCCGCTGCTGCCCGAGGTTCTGGAACTGACGCAACTGGTCGTGGTCAAATTGTTTATAGTGATTCAAACTCTGGTGTTAATTTTGGAACTGCCGCCGACGGAACTGGTGCTGCTGTGAATTCTCTTGCTGTAAACTCAAATGTTGCTCTTAATGAAAAATTCGGTATTCCGCTCTCAATGATTTTCCCTTGCCTCAAAGGTCGGTCTTTACCACTCTTCTTATTTACTGACTACAATATTCAGTTAGAATTCGAAATGAACTTTAGTGATAAATATGCCTACAACCTTACTAACGTTCCACAAACTGTAGCGGGTATTGCTGTTCCTTACAAACCTTCCGCTGCTGCTGATAGTTTCTCACCATATTCAGCTCTTACTACCGATGTCGGTTTTAATGAAGTTCAGTTAGTAGTTGATTATATGCTTCCACCTTCGTCGGTAATTAATAACTTTTTAGAACAAACTACTAAACAAGGCGGATACAGATTTGAATTTCCCGAGATTGCCGTAGTTAAGAAAAAACTCGCCGCAGTCGGTAATTCTAAAGAAGTTCAAGAAGTCGAACATAGGTTAGGTCAAACTGGTAAGGAAGTTCACAATGTAGTTATGGCTAAACGATTTGTTGATTATAAAAAGCGTGAGGGCTCAAGTATTACTCGGTCTGCTACTTCTGCTTCAGCAAGTGCTCCAACAATTACCAACATAAATTGTGAAAATATTTCAGTCGGTGCTTTAGCAGTCTCTGCTTCTATCTCAACTGCTGGAACACCGAAATATGTGGTTTCTGTTGACGTTGCTAATCGAACACTTACTCTTTCTGGTAATTGCGAAGTGGGAGCACCGACAACTGAGGATATGACTTTCACAAATCCAAACTCTATGGGTCAAGCAAGAAAAATCTTACAGCACCAAGCTATTCACGGTGTCGACGAGGAAGAATATAAACTCGAGGTAAATGGTTTAGATTTATATCCAAACTTTATTTATCAAAACGCAAGTCAGTATAATCAAATGTCTATGGTTATGGGTGAAGATTTAATCTTACCCCGACCTATGTATTTTAATGACCCTAATGCCGAACGACAACGTCTCGCCCCTATGGAAGACGGTTTAGTTGCTCAATATAAACCACTCGGTGCTGACTTATCTAATGGTAATCCACAGATTGTCGGTGGTGGAACTACTATTATGTCGGGAAGTCCTCTTATCTGGAAATACAAACGAAAACCTCGAATCAATGGTTCTGGAAACGGAACAGACGCAACTGAAAATGCTAAAGGTAAGTCTCCAGATTACAGAGGTGAAATGGACATAGATTATTACATTACTCATTCCCGAGTTGTAGTTGTAAAGAAATTACCGAAAGGAACTTCAGTTATGGTGTCAAGTTAATTTATATTGTTTCTCATTCATTTTTAATTTTCTATTCATATTATATATGAGTGCCCCAACTAAATCTTATTATATAGATATAAACCGATTCTCGGCTCAAGACAGCGAGAGCGACCAGACTAACATATGGGATTATTCTTTGAATGACACCATAGTAGCACCTATGGGAAGTGAGATTTCAATTCACCAAGCTTTTCTCAATCAAAAAGGTATTACTGGACAGAGTATAGAATTTGAGGAAGATATTACCGAGACCATATATTATTATGGTTATATCACGGAACAAGAACAAGCAGTTCCAGTTCTACAAGACCCAGTATTAACTAAGCGTGGTGAACGACACAATATTAACGAACAAGAATGGGGTTATTTAAATTTATTAAATAATGCTGCGAGTGGTGCTACTTCGGGAAGAGGTAAAGGCAGATATGGTTTGTGGGATATGAATGATTCTGGAATTTTAACCGAGGGAACTGTGTATCATATTGACGCACAAAAATTCGGTGGAAGTGGAGCACCACTGATTTTGAGCGACCCACCAGACCCAGATACTAACACCGAGTTTTCTATAAATGTATATATTACCCCACCTAATTCTCTTGTAGGAACTTTAACACTTACCCCAGCCTCTGGATTGAATACTTTTATAGCAACTAGGGATTCAATGATTAATTTAGTGTTGTTAAGTGGGAATTTAAGAGGTATTACTACTAACAGAGTTCATTTCGGGCAAAACACAAACCTTCCAGTCGCAGATAATTTTACTAAGGTATATGGCAGCGATTCTCATTTAGAAATTGCTACTTTAGATATGGATATTACTTCAGCGACTTTTGGACACGGAACTTTCTCTCAAGGCTGGACTGTGTCTGGAGACAACACAATTCGGGAATACACAGTTCCAGTCTATAATGCGTGGGGCGACGGGAGCGGAGCAGCAATTGCTGGTGTATCGCCGAATGACGGTAAGGGAACTGCGAGTGAAATTGATACTAAATTTCAAAAGGGCAGAGTTGATTTACTACAACACGGTTATAAGGCAATACCACAGAAAGACGGTAGAGTTCCCCGAGTAGGTGATAGAGTTTATGATAGAGTCGGTAATACTATAATACCGATGGGTTGTAAGGTTCAGTCGGTAGAAGCTGACGGAACTGGCTTTTTTGTTGAGAATGCTGCTGGTCAACTCATAGATTTTGCTTCAAATGGGACTACAGCAGCAGCAGATAGAGTTAAGACTAATGTTGATATATTTTTAAATGACGATACTAACTACTATTGTAGTCCTCGTCCGTTGTCTGCTCAAATAAAAGTGCCGAAAGGTATTTATGGAATTCAACAGTTAGTGTCGCTTATTAATAATCAATTGTCGGGATTAGCAGCGGTAGACTCTAAAGTTCCACAAAAACCATATGATAGTGGATTGCTCAGTGGTGATTATGACGGTATGATTAATCAAGGAACTCAAGGTTTTACAACTAAGATAAAACCTATTGCTTATCGAGATTCACCAGACTCAGTTCATTTGAGCGAAATTAATCCCGACGAAAATGCTGTATTAGGAAATACTATACCAGACCACACATTTATCTCGGCATATGATTATGCTATAAATAGAGTCAACACTCAAGCACTCAATGATAAAAACCGAGTTAATTTCACAACTAAAATTGCTGGAACTGGATTTGTCGGTTATTTAATGAATAATGATTTTCAAAACTGCGAAAAAGACGGACTTACTTTGAAAACTATTACAAAAGCATATGGTGTTAATGGAACTCAATTAAAATCGGTTTTAACACCCGCTGATTGTGTTTCGGGGGGAGCTGAGGATTCTTCCACGGCTTCTAAAGCCATTAGTGATTATATTATTAATAATATAACTGTGGGAGCACCAGAAGCAAATATACAATTTAATACTGATACGTCGTCATTTTCTATTAACAACTTACACGCTTCGTGGAGAATACCGTCTCACGATATATTAGGTCAACCTATAATAAATGCTGGAGAAGTCGGTGTAGGATTGAAGCGGTGTGCTGAAATATGCGATGCTCAACCTTACACTGAATTCCAGAAAATCTGGGGTGCTGAAGGCAGAGATAATTTACATACTGGGGCTAATTCTCAAGACGTGTTAAGAGGTAGGTGTGTCCCAGATACTAACATAATAGATTCTATAGGATTCGGCGACCAAGAAGGCCAAGGCGGAGCAGCGACTATGAGTTTTATGACTCTCGGTGCTAAAATATCACCAGTTGACGCTGCCCCACACGGAAATAGTAGCGACAAATTACCGAACGCAGACGGAACTAATTTTGTTGAAATTATTGAAATAATACCAGCTTCTCTACGAACAAGCGAAAGTTCTGGGTCAAAAGGATATGCTAATCCAGACGACCCATTAGGATTTTACTCAGTAAGAGTTAAATTCCCGAGTTCGTGGAATAGTAATAAACAAGTATTTAAAACTGGGAATACTGACGATAGGATTTGTTTTACAATTACAAGTCAAATGTCGGGAACTACAACAGAGCATAAACAAATGATTTCAAGTTTTCAAAGACCTAAGTCTCGAATCGGTGGTGCTATTGTCTACAATTTTGCTCAACAAACGGGTATTAAATATGGCGATAGACCTAGCGTGGTTGACGACCCAGTGTATAATCAACACGCAAGTTATAATGAATTTTTTACAAGTAGAAAACAAGCAGAAAAAATCTGGAAAACAAAAACATTATGGGGAAAACTCGGTTTTTCATATAAACAATTTAACGAAGAAGATTACTTTGAAAATATAGTTCAATATTGTCAACCTAACACATTTAAACTAAGAGGCATAACTACCGACACAGTGTTAGACGGTTCAACAATACCGACTATTTCTTCATTAAATAATCCAAGTGATTTCTCAATCGAACCTATTTATGGAAGCAAAGAAGTAAGTGCCCCACGAGTGTATAATAATTTTGATATTAATATACCACGAACTGAATTACAGCGAAATTACCCAGACGGTTCACAAGGAAGTCAAATGAATATGAAAGGTTCAAATCAACAATCTTACGCTGGTTCAATTCATACTATGACAACTATGGTTAATGTAGTCGCAAAACCGACACCTATGAATGCCGAAGGATTACCGACTTTGAGTAAATTCGGGTATTACCTAATTACAAGTGATTTAGTTCCTACCTACAAAGATATTGTTAGTAAAGGCGACCCATTAGGCTTACTCGGTGTTGTTGCTAAAACCAGTTTGTCCTCACAAGATTTTATTCCATTAGCAGATAGTGATATAGTTCAAGTATTAAATCAAGATACTCAAATCAACAATATCCGTGTAAAAATATTAAATCCCGACTTAACGAATCCAGAATTGAATGAAAATAGTTCAGTTATATTAAGAATTGACGTTCCTATTGAAGTTCCACAAAAGAATACCGAGACCGAAACAAAAAAACCGAAAAAGAAGTGTCCTAAGACTGGTGGGCATATATGTAAGTGTCCGCCGACGAGTATTGAAAAAATATCTAAAAAATAATATATTCTAATTATATAAAATGTCTAATATTCAAGGTCAAGTCTTACTCGCAGAAAACTCAGCTGGAGACGGTCTCAAACGATTAAAATTAGATTCTTCTGGTAGATTAGAATGTAGTGTTAATGAAATTGAAATTACAGCCGCAGCAATTAATGTTGACGTAGCAGCATTAGAAGTTTTACAAACTACTACTAATTCAAAACTCGATACACTCGAAACCACACTTACCGCAATCGAAACCGACGCAGCAGCATTAGAAGTTCTACAAACAGCAACAAATTCTTCTCTCACAGCAATCACTGGATATGTTGACGGATTAGAGACATTACAGACTTCTACTAATACAAAACTTGATACACTCGAAACCACACTTACCGCAATTGAAACCGACCAAGCCGCAATTGAATCATTACTTACCGCAGCAAATGTTGACCACGCTGCTAATGAAGTTTTATTAACAAATGCTGAAGCTCACCTCGGGAATATTGATACTGGTATTGACGTATTAGAAGCGTGTGTCGGTTCTAATAAAGTGAATGTCAACATTAGTTCGGGAAGTATGTCTTTAGCCACTGGTGCTTCTACCTCAGCAAATCAAACTACTCTTATAGGACACGTAGATAATGTTGAAGGCAAATTAGATACACTCGAAACCACACTTACCGCAATTGAAACTGACCAAGCCGCAATTGAAGTTCTACTTACTGCCGCAAATGGAAAACACGCAGCAAACGAAACTCTACTCGCAACTATTGATAGTGATACAGACGCTATTAAAACATCGACGGCTGCTTGTGCTACAGACTTAGCGGCGATTGAAGTTCTACTCACAGCAGCAAATACCGACCACGCCGCTAATGAAGTTCTACTTACAAACGCAGAAGCTCACCTCGGGAATATTGATACTGGTGTTGACGTGTTAGAAGCGTGTGTCGGTTCTAATAAAGTGAATGTCAACATTAGTTCGGGTAATATTTCGGGATTCGCAACTGAATCCACACTCGGCGACGCAGAGGCACACCTCGGTAATATTGATACAGCAACTGCTGCTTGTGCTACAGACTTAGCAGCATTAGAGGTTTTACAGACTTCTACTAATTCTAAATTAGATACAATTGAAACCACACTTACCGCAATTGAAACTGATATAGCAGCAAATGAAGTCTTACTTACTGCCGCAAATGGAAAACACGCCGCAAATGAAACTTTGTTAGGAACTATTGATAGTGATACAGACGCTATTAAAACCTCAACGGCTGCTTGTGCTACAGACTTAGCCGCAATTGAAGTTCTACTCACAGCCGCAAATACCGACCACGCCGCTAATGAAGTTCTTTTAACAGCAATTGACGAAGATACTAATGCTATTAAAAATTCAGTAGCAGCAATTGCTACAGACCAAGCAGCAATTGAAGTTCTACTCACAGCAGCAAATACCGACCACGCCGCTAATGAAGTATTACTTACTGGGATTGACCAAAAATTAGGAGATATAGAAACCGCAGTTCAAGCAGTTCAAGGGACAATGACTGTATCAACTCTTTATAATGATACTCTGGCTGCTTCGGGCAATACTGTTTCAACTGTTTTTACTAAACCAAGAGAAGTTCAAAATTTTACATTCGCAGTTGTCGCGGGAAGTAATGGTTCTTACAATGCCTTTACGGAGGCTTCAGTAGATAATACAACATTTTTTCAAATGAATTCTGGACAAAGTTTTAACACTGGAGGTAATGCTGAAAATTTCCAAGACGTCGGTGGTGGTCAAGTTCCAAACACATTCAAATTTTACCGAGTTAGACTTGTTAATAATCATAGTTCGGGACAAACATTCGTGGTTAAAGTCTGTTCATAATTTTTTTTTCTAACTTAATTTTATAAAATGCCGCATATGTATAACCATACAGATAATTATCGTCAACAAACAAAACCGACTAATAAAGGAATGAAACGAGTAAGTCCTAAAGCAAAGCCAAAGAATCCAATTAAAAAACCGAAACCGATGGGAAAAGCTAAAAAAACTATCTCATATTAATATATAATGAATTTGAAAGAATATTTATATACGCTCAAAGTTCAAGAACTTCGAGAGATTTGTAAAAAAAGCAACATAATCGGTGTAAGTAAGTTTAAGAAGTCGGCATTAGTTGAAACTATGATTGAATGCGATTTAGTCGGTATTCCAGAGGGACTAAAGTTAGAACAAGCGGAGCAGCCACAATTGCCTACAATTCCCGAAGTAGCGTGTTGCCACGGAAGCGACGACCCACTCTGCGACAAATGTGAACCTATTATATTACACTTACCTATCAAACCAGACGCATTAAAAGTTCACAAAGATAAATGGCTAAATATGTTTAAAAAGGGAAAAAAAATCTTAGAGAATGGTAATGCCCACACCCACTAATAAAGCATTATACGCAAAGAGCCGAGCAAAATATGCTGGAATGAAACATTCAGCATACAAATCAAGTTTAGTTGTTAAAGATTATAAATCCCGAGGTGGAACTTACTCTGGGGCAAAACCGAAGAAGTCGGGATTAACTCGATGGCATAAAGAAGACTGGAGAACTCAAGACGGAAAGAAAACTTATAATGGTAAAAAGAATAAAATATTTAGACCGACAAAAAGAATTACTAAAGATACACCGACTACTATGAGTGAACTTAGTAAAGCACGAAAAAAGAAAGCCATTGCCGAAAAAAAAGCAAAAGGCAGAGTAAAAAAATATTAGTTAATAATATAAATGGTTAATTTTAAAGATATGTCGGCTGAACAACTGGAAGCATCGCCACCGAGTTATGATACAATGGTTAAAACAATCCAGTCCAGAGTTAAAGCAAAAGTCAAACGAGCAATGCCGAGAATTAGAGGTAAGGTTGCCGCACTCGGTAAAGCTAAAGTAAAAGAAAAGAAAAAAGTTGCTAAAAAAATAGCAAAAACAGCGGAGACTGCGACTGCTATTAGAAAGAGAGCACAACTTGAGGTTAAAGCATTGAGCGGTCGCGAACTTGAAATGGCGAAAGCGGGTATGATAGACAAAGATACAACAACAAAAGAATTGCGATTGCTAAGTCAAGCCTACAAAGGCTTCGGTTTTACATTTGCCGACTTACTAAATTTAAGTGAACAGATACAGAAAGGTAAAAAAAAACCAATATCACTTGAAAAATTGTTATATCCAAAAGGTCTTAGTCCAAGAGACAGACGAGAGGGAGTAGTAATCGGTGAACAAAGACTGGCACGGGACAAACTTATTCGGGCGGAAAACAAAAAAAGAAAAAAAGAAGGTAAAAAAGAAATTATTAAAGGAATTAAAAAAATCGGTGCTACAGAACTTGCTAAAAAAAAAGCAGCGGGAGTAAGAATAAGTGTTAAGGCGAAAATGCCCAGTATTCAAAAAAAAGTTGCTAAACTCGGTAAAGCTAAAGCAAAAGAAAAGAGAAAAGTCGGTAAAGCTATTTCAAGACAAGTTAAAGCTGAAAGACGAGAGGGTGCTGCTGGTCGAACTGCCTCAAAAAGCATATATTCTCAAGGACTTAGAAGAGAAGATAAACGGGCTATTGATTTTGCTAATGAAGTGGACTTCCCCACACAGTCAGTATTTATAAACTCACTTACTGACACAGTAATTAATCCCGAGTCTGGAAATATTGTAGGAACTATGTATGGCGGTATTTTTGCCGAGAATATGAGATTTTATCCAGACCCAGAAGCTGAACTAAATCGGGAATCTTCTGTAGAATCTTATGTAGACCCAGAAGCTTCGAGTCAAGAATCTTACCCAGACCCAGAAGACACCGACACTGAGAGCGAAGCCGAAGATTATGGAGGCGGAGTTTCTGTTCACGATAGACGAGCGGGTGAAGTTGATTTAGAAAGTCTGGAATGGTAAATTTATATTTTTTTTTATTTATTATATTTTATATATTTATAAAATGGATAGAAAAGTTAGAGTTAAGACACGAGGAACAGCGAATAAAGGCGGTTGCTTAGTCGGTGCTAAAGGTCGTAAACCAAAGGGTGGCTGTAAAACTGGTAGAAAAGGTGTAGGTAAAGACGAAGTAAAACCGAAAACACGAAAACCAGCAGCGAAGAAACAACCACCGATTAAATTAAAAATCCCAGCTTCAAGAATGGCTACAGCAAAAAGTGAGGATTCACCAGCAAAACGAAAAGCATTTGCCGCACTTTTAAAAAAAAAGAGAGAAAGACCGATTAAATTAAAAATTCCAGCAGCAAGAATGGCGACAGCAAAAAGTGAAAATAAACGAAAAGCAAATGCCGCCAGATATAGACAAGATAGAGGAAAAAAATAATGGGTGAGGTTAAAACACCCAGCAAAAAACCAAAGACAATAGTCGGTCAAAACGGAGAGACTTACTTATACTCGGGACTTATTATTCCACATATGAAAAAAAATGCTATTGCCTAGATTTAAATCTCTCAACATATTATATGCCTCCTAAGAAAAAAGACAACAAACCGCTATATAAACCTATGAAGTCTACTCGTGCTGGTAAGAAAGGAATGGTCTATGTTATGAAGAATGGTGTTAAAAGACTTATACATTTCGGGGATTCTTC
>Ga0181397_1000856_pt1 | contig 11241 bp, 10 predicted proteins | sample 20SPOviralmetaG_FD_130126 | JGI IMG/M metagenome (GOLD analysis project Ga0181397, IMG submission 130126) | Marine viral communities from the oligotrophic San Pedro Time Series (SPOT) site, San Pedro Channel, CA, USA - 20 SPOT_SRF_2011-02-23 | ecosystem: Environmental > Aquatic > Marine > Strait...
ATTTCCCTCGAGGGCGGGCGAGTCATGGGTGACTTCACTTTTCAAAGTGCTTGTATTATTGATGACCATGATGACTCATTCTTTTCAAGTGGTGTAGCTTTGGGCCCTGTTGAGCCTGTATTTTTAACAGGGGCACCTGCTCACTTTAGAGGCTCTTATGCTGTGATCTCTTCAAGTGCACCTACAACCTCCACAGATAAAGCGGGTAATACAGGTGATGAATTAGCCCGTACATCTTTAGACTGTGAGACGTTTGAGTTGACTCTTACTAATGAGCTAACCCCAAAAGGTCACAGTGACTCAATTTTAGCAATGAGTGATATGGAGGTATCAAACGTAACTCTTGAGTTAAGCCTTACACTCTCTGCCCCCTCATCTACTGTAATTGATGATTTTAAAAATCGTGTATCACGTCAAGTGCTTATTGGAACGGGCCCCACAGGGGCGGGTAAAGGGTGTGCATTCTTTGTGCCCTCTGCATATTTAACATCAGACCCATCCACTTATGATGTAAGTGGTGAGATTGTAAAACAACAGCTCAATTATAGTCACGGCCGATTTGGTGGAGATGTGGGCACAGGCAATGCTAAAAACTCACTCTTTAGAATCGGGTTGGGTGTATAATGGCTTTACGGTTTTCTGCCACCTCTGATATTAAAATAGAGGTAGTAATTACATCAGATGAGAGCGTAAACTGTACCTCAGATCAAGCCTCAAGCTATCTTACAGAAGGTGATAAAACAGGCTTTGAAGTGGGGCAAGATGCTACTGTTTTTGTGATAAAGCCTCTCACTCTTGAAGAAAGAGAAAAAGCAGAGGTAAGGGCAGGGGCTCACACAAGATCAGAATTAGGGCGTTTTTTAAATGATCAAAAGCCCAAAGATCTTGAGGAGTATGCTAGATGGCATCATTCTTTAAAAGATGATGAAAGAGAGGCTTTGGGTAAATATCAAGCTTACTTAAATCAATGCTATTATGAAATTGTGAGAAGTGGTTTAGTAGAAATAAAGGGCCTCGAGGGTGACCCCTATAAGGCTCTTATGACAATTTCCCCAGAGCCTGTAAGAGTTGCCTCTATAATGGAATTAGTATGTCATATTCAAAGACTCTCTTTATTAAGTGATGATGAAAAAAAAAATTAGAATCCGTTGTATGGCTTAATCATGCCAAAGGGAGAGCATGGAATTGTGAGACTTGTAAGCCTACAGAAAGAAGATTGAGGGGCAATTGTGGGGGGGCTTTTGTTAAAGGTGTTAAGCATGGCATAGAAGATCAAGCGGGGCGGGTTTATGTTCCTGCATATAGAATTGCCCCAGATTGTGACCCAGAGTGGGGTGAGACCCATTTTTACTCTTGCCCCGTGGCAGGGTCTCACCAGTGTGCAAGCGTTTTAAACTACTATCAACTTTCAAAAAGTGGTATGGTTAAAATCACAGATCTTATCAAAAAACCCACCCCTGCTCTTATGGATGCTCTCACAGTGCTCAAGGTAGCCAATGATTTTAGAGAGCTCAGAGTAAGAAAACAAATGGAGAATAATCATGGCTAACGGTGGACAAATAGACATTAAAGTAAATTTTATAGGGCTTGATCAATTAGATAAGATTATGCAAGAGGTAGGGCAAGGGGCTACTCGAGTGGGTCAACAGGTGGGGCAAATAGGAAGATCATTTGATAATTTAATAGATGATGGAGTTGAGGGGCTTGAGGGATTAGGTGAGGGGCTTGAGGGATTAGGTGAGGGATTAGGTGACTTAAATGAGCAATATGAAGAAAACAATAACAAGCAAAAAGAGAATCAAAAAGAGAATAAAAAATCAATTGGTCTCTTTGATGGATTGAGCACTAGTTTAGGGCAGGCGGGCTCTGCCTTTGGTACAATGAGTGACGCGGGCTCTCAAGCTTTGGGGGGTATTATCTCAAGCGGGGCGGGGGCGGTTTCTTCATTGGGGGCGGTTTCTAAATCAGCAAAAACAACAGGGGCCTCTTTTAGCTCAATGTTGGGCCCAATTGGTTTAGTGGCCTTGGGTGTATTTGAGCTTATTAAGGCTTTTAGATCATACTCAGACACTCAAAACAAAGTAGAGGCAAGAGTAGATGCGTATAAAGCCTCATTAAGTGAAATGACAGCAGTATTAGAAACTCTAGCAACTAAACAAGTGGAGGTCACAGAAGGTGAAATAGAAAGACTTCAAGAGTTAAACAATCAAGGTAAAATAAGAATTGAAGATGCTCAAGAATTAAGGGCCACCTCTTCTAAAGTTTATGCTGAGATGGTTAGGCAAGAGGTTAAGATTAAAGAGCTAAAGGAGAGCAGGGCAAAAATTGAGGCAGATCCAAAGGCACAGCAGGCTCAATATCAACTTTCTCAAATAAATAGAGAGCTTGAATCAACAGAAAGAAAACGATTAGCCTTAAGGGATAAAATGGCTAAGGTTGATAAGCAGGCCATTAAGATAGCAAAAGAGGGTTATCCGTTTCGGAAAAAGTTTGAAGAGGAACTACTTGAGATTGAAAAAAGAAGCCCCCTTTTAAGAAAACAGCAAGCTGAGGCAGAGGCCACCTTTATTCTGCAATTGGAGGCTGTAAAAAACAAGACAGTAAAGCAAGGGGTAAACACTAGAAAGATGGCCCTTGCCTTTGAATATCAAGCAAGAGTAAATCAACTTGATAAAATGATTTTTACTGAAAAAGAGCACTACTCAAAAGCAAAGCAATTAATAGAGGATATACACACAGAGCAACTCGAGGCCCTTGAGAGAAGTGAGAAGGCTCAAGCATGGGCAAGATACAAAGCCCGCAAAAAAGCAAGAGATCAAGAGAAAGCCAGAGAGCTGGCAGAGGAGCAAAGAAGAGTGCAAGAGATGCTCTCACTTAATGCTCAAATTAATGCAAATAATATTAAGCTTACAATGGCTGGCTTTGAGCAAGAGAGAGCTCTTATAAAGGCTCAATATGATGAAGAGCTTAGACTTGCAAAAGACAATGCACAAAAGCTTATTTTAGCACGTCAAAACTACCAAATCTCTTTAAGTGCACTTGAGCAAAAACAAGATCAAACTGAAATGAATGCATGGGTAAAAAGAAGGGATCGGATTGCAAAGCAAAATGCAGAGGAAATTAAGCAGGCAATTAAGAAAAACAAGGCCCTTAAAAGTGCTCAAGATGATCTTATGAAAGGGGCTGTTGATACAGCAAAGGCAATGGGAGAGAGTGCACTTGCATCAAGTGCCAGTGCTTTGGCCTCTGGTGAGTCAATTGAGAAGGTACTAAAAGATCAATTAAAAGCCATTTCTATTGAAGCCTCTGTACAAAGTGCTTTACATGGTGCTAAGGCACTGGGGGCACTTGCGAGCGGTAACTTTGCAGTGGCAAGCCTCGAGGGTAAGACCGCTCTCGCTTTTGCGGGCGTGTCCACACTTGCAGGATTATTGGGTAAAGGTGGGGCCTCTGGGGGCGGTGGCAGTGGAGGGGGCGGGGCTTCACCCACAGGGGCACCTCAAATAAGCACCCCTACCAGAGATGAGTTTAGAGAGCAATCAAGCCAAATGGTTTTTAATATATCCATGGGTACAGTATATTCTACTGAGCAAAGTGCACTAACTGCCCTAACTGGGGCAATAACTAGAGAACAAAATAGACACAGAAGGGGGGCCCCTCGAAATGCCTAGTAATGACCATAGCCCTAATTTTGCTTTATTTACTGAGTTTGATGCTACTCAATGGAGTGGAGTAAATCTTTTTACCCATGGGGCGGTCACTGTACAAATGCCCACCTTTTCACAGGGTGAGGGTTTCTATGATGATGCCTTGATTTTTTTGAATGGCAGGGCCTCCACATCTGGCCTATCATTAACTCAACAGATTACAGACGCCTCAACATTTGGCACATGGTCTATTGAGCTTAGTGCAGATGATAAAATCATTATAATTGGAAGCGTTGAGTTTACCATTGAGCCCATAAACATCAATCAAGATTACCTTGGATTCGGAGGCACTGTAACCTCTTTATTGGTGGGCTCAAAATATCATGCCTCTGCTCCAAATGATTGGACTAGAGGAAATATAAACAATGGGCAATATACTATAGACGAGGTAGGCGGGGCTGGTTCTTTTTCTTTTACAGAGGTGCAAGCGGGTGGGCAAGATGTTCTCTCAATGATAAGAACGGGTAACGATGAAGATAATGTATCAAATACACTCCAATACATCCACAGCACAGCTTTAAGCAATGATAATTTAAGGTGGCTTATAACTGATGATGGATATGTACAATTGAAATATAAAACAAGCTTAGGCTCTTTTTCATGGGTATCTACAAGCTTTAAAAAAAGACTAGGCTTTACAGGTGATGAGGCTGTAAACACATCACTAGTAATACCTAATTTTGACACAATTAAAGCTTCTTATCCCTTGGCAGGGGCTTTATTCCCATCAAGACCAATTGAGAGTCACCATTTAATGATTGAGAGCATCTCTGATTATCAAAGAATCATAGGCGGGGGATATACTTCAAATACTCGAGGGGCCTATACATCATCTATTTTAAGATTTCATCTAGATGCCTCTCAAGATCAAAAAGATCTTTATAGACACTTTATTGATCAGTTTATCCCCTATGTGGGCACAGGTGATAAAATTACATTTTATCAAGAGTGGGGTGACTCTAGAAGGGCCTCTACAATAGTTGAGCAAGAGGGCAGTTACTCAAGCTTGTATACTATAGAAGACAATGGTTACAAAGGTCGAATCATAGGTCATTTAACAGACCCTACATCTTTTGATTTATCTTACCCCTCAAGAATTAGAAGGCGCGTACCCATCTCAATGAGGATTGAGCACACATGAGTAATACATTCCCAAGCACACTAGATTTACCCGATCAAAACAGCTCAATCTCTGGGTCTCAGATCTTTGAAACTGATGTAAAGAAAATGGTTGAAAGTTTAAACTGGGGCCATGCGTATCAGGGCACAGGGACTTTATACAGTGGCACTTTTCATAATAAGACTTTTCAAACTGTAGACACTAATCCAAGTGGGGCCACTTTAAGAGTGAGAATCCCCACTATCTCAAGTCATCATACTACCCTTGAGATTTTAACTGTACACGCGGGGGCTGGCACTTTAGACATAAGTTTAAATGATGGCTCATCTACATCTACAAGCAATATAAGTATGAGTGATACAGGCTCTTTAAATGTACTTAGTTTAAGTGAGAATGATCTTACTGGGTTATCACTTGGATCAAGCGGTTACTTGACTGTAGAGATCGGACTTACTGCCACAGTGGCCACACTTACAGCTTTAAGAATAAACTCATTATGCTTGAGATGGAAACCCTTAACTAGTCCACTTCCTACAAATCAAGCTACACTTGGATCTAATACATTTACCCCATTTGCCCCCTCAAGGTATGGTGCTAATTGTGCCCTGCCATCATTTTTAGGCCATGCTATTATTGATAATATAAAGACCTTAAGAGAAAGGCCTCGAGTATATTACAATTTTACTGGCCTTGGTTTAATCTATAATGAGAATAGTGGGAGTCTTCAAGCCTCTATTTCTTTTGTGGGCCTTACTTTAAACTCTCCTAAAACAACCAAAGCTCTTGAATATATATTCCAAGGCTCTGATGATTTTGATGATAAACTTCAAGTACACATATATGTAAAAAACTATACATCTGATTTTGATGTAAGGATATGCGGTCACACTGTTACAATAACAGGCAACGGGTGGCAAAATTATGAGCTTGATTTACCCTTGATTCAATCTGAATATTCAAACGCATTTGAATTGCCTGTTTATGAAATAGGGCCCTCATCAAGCCTAAACTTACCCAGAGAAACAACGGTCTCAACTGCTGTAATTACATCCTTATCAATTTGGGGGCCCTAATGACTTTAATAAAAAGATTTCAACCCTACATTGATAAGAAGGCTGTTAAAACAGGCGTGCCAGTCATGGGCGGGGTACTCACTCAAGCCATGGCCTCTACTAATATGCTTGATAAAGTAAAGATACTAAATAGAACTCACTCAAATGTTTTCTATAATTACTTTATTTATAGTGAAGTAATAGGCTCTTTTATTCCTGTGGAGGCAGATGTTTTAAGTTATAGCTTTTCTCAAGCAGACCCCTTACATTTGTTTATACCCACTTCACCAGAGGCCACGCATTTGGCTATGATCATTAAATACTACAACACAGTAAATAGTGATAAGAATCAAGTAAATGCTGAGTTAAGAGTGGAGGCCTTTGTAACTACACCCTCAAGCACTAAAATAGATGAAGGCTTTAAGTTTGAATGGGGTAATCACATCTCCCTTAATGCAAGTGGCCTTTATACCTTAAACACCCTCGAGGCCTTTACAGGTGCTGATAAGTTTGAGCCTCCATCTGGCGGATATACTTCACCCACTGCCCCCCGCCCCATCTATATACCCCCATCTCACAGAGGCAAAAACATACACATTAGGCTCACAGCTCAATATTTAAATTTTGGTGCTGTTGATGTATTGGAGTTGATAGCAGAATGAGTATTAAAAGAGATAACACAAAAAGAGTTTTTACTCTTGAAGTTAAAGGTTTACCTGTAAGGTACTACAGTGGCCCAAATCCCTCAACTATGGCAACTCATATAGACTCTGCCTCTGAGATTGCTTTTACAGATATTAGAGCAATTACAGATATAAGTGATTATCAAGCTCAACTTGATCCTAGCGGGGGTATAGCAGAATACAGCCCTATAACTGTAAGTTTAGCAATTGACAAGAAACGAGGCGGGCCAAATAATCCTCATGTAATTTTTGAGAGATGTGGCTTAAGATCTAATATTGTAAAAGCTAAAATTGAAAGCAATCTTTTACACAGTACAAGTGCACCTTGTAGTCTCACAGTAGATACTAATTTATCAACGCTAGCTTATCCTAGAATAATGCACATAGGGGCAGAGAGTGTAAAAGTGAGCTCTGCCACTTTTAACACATTAACAATAAGTGAGAGAGGAGTGGGGGGCACTCCCATTCAATCTCATGTGATTCAAAACGAGGGAATCAGTACACCAGAGATCTTAACAGATATAACAACTTTCCGAGGCAGGCGGGCAAGTCTTTGGGTGGGTACACAGTATCAAGATGGATCTGTAAGCAATTACACAGAGCTCATTAATGGTTTTATTGAATCAAGCCCCGTGGGGGATGGCAAAACAATTACCGTAACTTTATTGCCTATCATTGCCTTGATTGATTCAAACGTACTTCCTAGAAACATGACCACTTCACTTACCCATGATTATCATTATTTTGATGAAGATAGGGCATCTACAGTTGAATACATGGTGACAAATGTAAATCATATTTTAGAGAACGCACTTATAGACAACACCTCAAACACTGTAGACTTTACCAGCGGGGGCTTTGTTTTAGATGATGTATTTGATGTAAACATGGTTAATTCAGACGGTGATAAAATTTACTATCATCCTAGACACGCTTCATTTTTTAGAGCCAATGAGCAAACATTTGCTGAGGCTTATAGAGACCCTAATTCAAACAATAGAAATCAAGGTTTTACTTATAGTGACGCAATGGGTGAAATTACAGCTTTGCCCCCCTCACCCTCTGGGCTCACCCCCACAGGAATGAGGACAGGGCATAGAAGAGAAATAAAGAGAGTAAGCCTCACTACTGGGCAAGTTGTACAGTGGCCTCTAGTTTTAAGAGATGCCATTGAGAGCAGTACCCCCACAGGCATAAGTGGTTTAAATGGAGCGTGGGGGCATTTTACTTTAATGCCTCGAGGTGATCAATTTGAGCTTTTAGTTACTTCTCATGTTTATGAAAGTATAGGCTGTGCTGTTGAATTTTGGACAAGTACAGAGACATATAGAACAAGCATAATAGGAGAGTTTGATCCTACTGTAATTGATGGTCAATACTGGCAGGGCGGGGGTGGGTATCCAGAATGGCATTTACCCGATTTTGAAAGGCTTTGGTATGGTTTTGATTTTCAGAGCATTGAAAGTAATGAATATCCTCAAGAGCCGATTTTATCAAATGAGTTTAATCAAACCTCGAGAGGCAGGGGGCGGGGCGGTTACTCTAGATATGAGAATTCAAGCGGTGTAAATAGCTCAATTCCATTTAGAGTAAGAGGCTGTGCTAAAGGGTTTTATCAATTGTTTGAAAAATCTGTTTTAGTAAAAGATAGCCTTAACTTGCCTACCTCTCCCAGCTCCTCAACCTTTACTCTCAAAGTAGAGTATTATGATAGGCAAGCGGGTGAGGTAAAAACTCAGTACCTTATTGCAACTCATCAAACGGCTGTAAATTATGGCACCGATCCTGTGGGTTACAGAATCCATTTAAAGGGTACCTTTACCAGAGAAAACAGATCATTTGGAGACTGGGCACAGTTTCCACCTACAGTCTTATCTTTAGCTGATTCTTACAGCTCTTTAAGTGGTAATGAAGTATTATTAAGAATCCTGCAAAATGGGGGCGGGGGTAGTGTAAATGGGGCTTATGATCTGGGGGCAGTGGGCTTAAACTTAAACTCGAGTGATATAGACTTGATAAGCTTTGAGCAGTTTACAAACTTAAACGGTCTAGCAAGCTTTGAAGGTGATGTCGATAATACAGTAAACCTAAGAGATATAGTTGACCCCATCTTAAAAAGCATGGGTGCTTGCATGGTGATGAGAAGGGATTCAACAGGTAAAAGTAAGATTGCTTTGGTGCCTATAGGCCTTGAGCAGACAGAGGGTACACTAGGCTCTTTTACTGATTTTACTCACATTTATGCAAGCCCCCCGCCTTTGTCTTTAATATATGAAGATATAGTCACAGCGATTTTATTTAAATATGATTATAATGATGGAGACTATCAAAAAGAGGTCTTAATTAATAATGCAGAGGCAATTACTAGATTTAATGAAGAACAAAGAAAGATTGATCTTAATTTAAGGGGGGTGAGCTCTTATGAAATAGGTAACACTTATCAAGAGATCCTTAATTTCTTCAAGCCTGTTTTTGGTCGAATCTTTAGACTTTTAAGCAACCCGTTGAGACTATGGCGTTTTTCAGTAGGCACAGGGGCCTCGATAGATTGTGACCTAGGATCTTACTATAAGATCACTTCTAGCCACCTTAAGGGCTATGGGGATACATATGGAGTCACTGGGGGGATTGCCATGGTGAGGGGGATTACACAGGGCTTGATGAATGAGGGGGCAAGCCTCGAGTTTATACATATAGATTCTAAAGTTGTAGGCTGGCATGATTCTGCTCTTGTCTCAAGTGTTGTAGATCTTGATACAGTTGAGGTAAGTGCTAATACTTACAGCCTTTATAATCAAGCGGGTCAAGGCACAGTAGATGCGAGCTGGTTTAATATAGGTGACAAGGTGCTTTACTTTGATATTTCTGATCAAGCAAATACCACGTCACTTACAATATCTGAGGTGGATGGTAATCAATTAACATTTACTTCAAACCATGGTATAAGTGGAGGGGGTGGCATTATTACCCCAGATGTTGCAAGCGTTGTAATAAGCACTCAATTAGAGCAGGCTTATCTTGCTGATTCCTCAACAGGTTTACTTAATAACACTTTGACCCCTCAAGAGTATGTATGAGCTTTACAAAAAAAGAATTACAAGATCAAAAAAGAGATTTACAAGATCAAATCAGAAGAATGGAAAGAGCCTTAAGATCAGTTATAATTGATTTAAATGCTCAATACTTGCCACCTGCTAGTGACCGTTTAGGAGTGGCTCAAGCACCCAGAGAGGTAATTGAGATAGCAGAAAGAGAATGGGCCTCAAGTGTCTCAGAGCCCCCCAAAGGTCAAGAGCAACCTACTATTGACGGGTATATTAGATCTAATCTAGGATTAAATTGGTCAAGTGCTAATGTAAAGCAACTTGATAAACCCACCCCATACACTAGAGATAGCTTTGCATGGTGCGGGGCTTTTGCATCATTCTGTTATGGTCATATAACGCCTATAGAATTAAGAAAAAAAGTTTTTCCCTCCACTTATAGAATGTATAGTAACTGGGCAAATACAAGCAGAAATAGAGGCAAAACAGACATTCAAAGTGGTGACATCATTGTAGTGTGGACAAGCTCAAGTGATGATATAAGAAGAAAGTATCATTATGGTCAACATATTACCTTATGTGAGTTTGTAGATGGTAATGAAATACACACAATTGAGGGAAATGCCAGAGGAGAGTTGGGGGATGGGTCAACAGGTGAAGGGGTAATAAAACGAGTAAGAAACCTCAAGGATGTGGCTTATGTTTACAGATTATTAAGTGAGGATCTATGTTAAATAAATTAGGAGGTCGTAAGATGCTTGCCTTTTTTGCCTGCTTAATTGCAGTTGTAGGGCTTGCCATTTTTGATAAAGCTCACACTCATGTATTAACCTCAATTGATGGCTTACTTCTATTTTTAGTAGGCTCAAATGTAGTTTCAAAACAAGTCAAAAAGAAAGAGAAAGAAAGCAATGAATAAACTAAAACAACAGGCTCCAATTACAACAGGCTCCTTTATCGGCTCATATAATGCATCTAGTATTAATGATACAGACTGGCATGATTTAACAGCCTCAGATTTTTATGATATTAATCTAGGCACTCAATTAAGCTCTGATTTAACCTTTTCAAATATTGCTGTTTATTCAAATAATTCAAGCTCTCTTTCTTATGTAAAGTTTAGAGCAAGAGTGGGGGCAGGGGATGGGGTAGCTAATACAGATGCTGTAATCCCAGTGGCCTCAAGCTTCACTTATGATCTGCACACCCTCGAGGCCTCAAACCCCTTGACCATTGCTTATAAAAAAGCAAATGGATCAGATACTTTTACAATCATTGCTAGTTTTGTGAGGGCTTAAACATGAGTATTAAAATTGGAGGGTTTCCACCCAGTACGGCAGGCATAACAGGGGCCCTAGTTTATAGAGGTACTCTAGACCCTGCCTCGCCCCCCGCTGGTATTACCTCAGCAAAGCAGGGTGACTATTATGTGAGTATAGCAGACGGCACTCTTGCCACCGTTGAGATTAAAGATGGCGATCATATTTTATTTAATCAAGATGCATCAAACCCACTTACTGCCTTAATGTTTGATAAGATTGATAATACCGAGCCTGTGGCCTCTGAGACTGTGGCAGGTATTATTGAGATTTCAACCAATGCAGAGGCTACAACAGGAAGTGCCACAGATAAAGC
>Ga0181397_1000857_pt1 | contig 11237 bp, 4 predicted proteins | sample 20SPOviralmetaG_FD_130126 | JGI IMG/M metagenome (GOLD analysis project Ga0181397, IMG submission 130126) | Marine viral communities from the oligotrophic San Pedro Time Series (SPOT) site, San Pedro Channel, CA, USA - 20 SPOT_SRF_2011-02-23 | ecosystem: Environmental > Aquatic > Marine > Strait...
TTACGTCGTGTTGGTTTTCTGGTATCTCGCTTTCATATATAGCTGATTCATCTAGTATAAATTGAAAACTTATCTTTGAATTATCTGGGTGGTTTATAAAGCTACCTGAACTATGTTCACCGGCTGGTATTGTGTAAACTCTAAAGCCAAGATCATCAACTTCTTTTGCGCATGAAACTAATAAAAGAAGTATCAGAAGTTTTTTCATGTTATCTTTTTACTTTTCTTGACTTTGATTTTGACTTAGATTTTGTTTTGTTTTTTTGTTTTATTTCTTTTTTAACGTTTTCAATTTTTGTATTTTCTATTCCTAAATTGTATTGACTCCAACCTAAAAACATTAAAACTCTTTGAAATGCTGAATTTTGATTATCTAAACTTTGTCTTGCGTTTTGAACTTTATTGTAAAGTCTATTTACAGGAACGTTAGTGGTTCCTTCTACAACGCTAGTTACAGCAGACCACAAAGGATTATCTATATCAAACGTTTCCATTTCTTTAATTACTTTTTTATTGTAATTTAAAGTTTTTTCAGCATTAACTATTTTTCTAGCTTTAATACCAAGCGGTGGTGACAAATTAAACATTTCTAATATAACAGCGCTTTCGTCGTTATTCCAAGTCTTACCTCTTTGCTCGGCAAATTTAATACCCATGTTTTTTAAAGTAGAAATAGCAGCGCCAAGAAACCCAGAGCCTCTTAGAATAGAATCAATACTACCGTTTATAAGTCTTTCTCTTTTCTTTGTAAAAAACTTTTCATCTTTTTCATCATCATCAAACAAAGCGGCAAACAATGCAGTTTGAAGAGCGTAAAAAGTTACGTTTTGTATTGCAAAGTAATAAGCTATTCTTGAAGCGTTAGATATGTCACTTTGCATTTGACTTGTGTTAGGAGGCGTTATCCTTCTATTTTTAATATCTTGAAAAGCTTTTTTACCTAATCTATTAAACTGTGAGGTTACATTTTGAAAAGCTAATATCAACCTACCAATAGGTGATGCTTGTTGTTGTGAAACCATGTCAGGTCTTGCTGATTGTTGTGTTGACTGTGTTATGTTTTGAAAATCAGTAAACGCTTTTGCTTCTGCTTCTTGCTTGCTAAAACCTTGTTTTAAATAAGTATTAATTCTATTTCTATAATACATAGCACCACCAGTAGCAATTGCAATGTTATCACCAATTTGTGTTGGTAAAAAACCTAGCTGTAACAATTTTCTTATTAATGTTCTAATTGGGTATTTAGATTTGCTAATTGTTTCTGCAAGCTCAGCACCATTAACGTCTGTTTGTATACCACCTCTTCTTTGCTTTAACATATCAGAATTAAATATAAACGCCCAGTCAGCCCAGTATTGTGGTTGGTTAGCAAAAGCTTTAGCGGCTGCAAATATATTATTGTCAGCAAAGTTTATGTAGTTTACTAAAGACATTTGCTGTAAAACAGCAGATCTAATATTAAAAAACATCACAGATCCTACAGCTCCGTTTATATAGTTCATTAATCTATTAACAAGAGCGTTTTGCCCACTAGGCCTGTTTCTACCTGTTTTAATCCTGTAAAGCATATCTTCTAAAGCTTCTCTCACTCCTTTACCATATCCAGCTTCAATTTTATTTAAGTTTTCTTCTGAAAATATTATATCAGCATTTTCTTGAAACTCTTCAAAAAACTGTGCTCTACCAACTCTACCAGTAGCATCGTCTAAGTCCATGCGTATATCGCCAGATTCCCAACCATCTGTAGGAGGAACATAACTATCTTGTCTTGAAATTTGCTCTATGTAGTCTGCGTAACTTCTTAACTCAGCATCTTGCTCTATTAGCTCAACAAGATTTGCTTGGTCAATAGGACTTAAGCCTGGAACTTCGTGACCATTTTTACTCCACAAATACACTCGTATAGCGTCTTGTATTGTAAAATCTCCATCAGGAGTTTTTTCATTAAACCTGTTTTTAACATTTGGAAAAGCCTTGTTTAAATTTTTGTAATCATTAGCTATAGACTGCCTTGCTGTATCTAACTCTTTATTAGCTCTGTTTAGCGGTCTAATTAAAGCTTGTTCAAAAAAATCTCTATGTCTATCACCATCTCTACCTTTACCCATAAAGTTATACAACAACCCTACAAAGTCTTCGTGTGATGGTGGTATAAATAATCTAAACTTGCCTTTACTTGCGCCACGCTTTCTAGCTTTAGTTCTTGCAAAACGTTTTTCAGATTCAATGCCAGTAACTTCTTCTAGTATATCATTAAAGTCGTTACCCATAGTTTTACTAAACTTAACTTTAGCTTGTTGTACTTTACGTTTAACATCAAATTGCTCTAACATGTTATCTACAGCTTGCACATTTTGTAAGGCATCGTCAGCAAAATAAAAATCGTTAAAGCCTTCACCAACTTTACCAGCTATCCAAAGTGCCTTTGCTTCAGATGTAGAGTTTGCTAAGCCAGTTATATTTTTTAAAGGTATATTCAAACCATTTGCTTGTAAAAAAGCAAATATAGCTGGCGCAGATTCTGCAGGCCTTGCTGTTAATACAAACATATTTTCAGGACCAAACTTGCTTTGTAGCTTTAAAGCTTTTTGAAATAAAGGTGCAACCTTTCCATCAACAACTTTGTTAAACTCTGAAAAGTCAAACTCATATCCTAGCCCTAATAAATCTTGATATGTACTAGCATATTCTTCTGGAGTTAATGTTCCTTTAGTTCCGTCTGGCTTTGTGTATCTAATTAAAGATTTACTAGTCGCTAGCGTATCATCAAAATCTAAAACAGTAATACCTTTAGAAGTTTTAGAGTGTTTTTCTGATCTAGCCTTGCTTACAGCTTTTCCAAGCGTCTGCCTGTTTCTAGCTTGCTCTTGTTGTTCTAAAATTTTAACTTCTTTAGTTTGCATTAACTCATTAAACTCTAAATTATTACCAATACTAAATTTTGATTTTGGCACAGACTTAGCGTCTATAATAGGTATTGCTCTATAAGTTAAAGTTGTATAACCAGTTTTAGTTTTAACGCCATCAACTTGCTTGTACTTAGTGTTTGGAACTCTTCTTAATGTTATAGTGGCTTTACCAGTTAGTTTTGGAACTGGTAAGTTTAAAGGATTTTCGCCCATATGAAATAATCCTTTACCTTGTATATGTATATAGTAAACAGGATATTCTTTAGCCCTGTACATTTCACCAATATTATCAATATTAAAAGCATCTACCGCCATCATACCTTCGTAAAGCCCAGCATCTTTTAGCATTTGAATTGCTTGTGTAGGTATTGGATCGCCAAATTTTTTCCACACAAAAGGTTTACCGGTAACAGGATCTGGTATTTTACTATCGTTAACAAACTTTTGAGCAGCTTTTACGCCTTTACTAGCTTTTTTAACAAGCGCGTCTATTTGTGGGTTAAAGTCGTATTGTTTTTTAATAGTCCATTTACCTTTACTAATGTCGTAATCTGAGACTGTTATACTACTGTACTGTGCGTTTGCCATTTTAACCTCAACAAAAAAGTCTTTACCGTGCATTCTAACGTGTAAATCTGGTATACCGCCTTCAGCCATTGTTGTTGATAAAACGTGAATACCAGGTATTTGCTTTGCAACATCAATTATAAACTGCTCATATATAGCACCATTGTTAGTGTTAGCATATATACGCCCTGCTTTTTGTAAAATTTTAGCTGTTGATATTCCCTTTAATTCTTGAGCTGTAAGCTGAGTTAAATTACCATCAGCATAAATTTCATTAAAAACAAACTCTTGCATTTCAACACTAATTTTTCTAGGATTATTAATCAACCTAGGTGGATAAACACCTTCTTGATAAACACCTTGAACGCCTTTGTTTTTTGCAATTAAATCTGCTAAAAACATACCATCATTGACTGCTTTTCTAGCTCTTGTTTTAGAAAATTTTACAATATCTTTATAGTTGCCTTGTAGTTCATCTTTTTGCCTGTTTAACTTCTTTACATAGTTTTTTAACTTTGCATCTATAATAACATCGTTATTGTTAGAGTTTTCAATAATTTCGTTACTAACTACATTTTCAACTATTCCTTTTGCTATTAAATTAGCTAATCCTTTTTGTCTTGCTAGTAAAGTTGTATAACCGCCTTCTGTAAAATACTTAGTAAACTTAGCTTTATTAGTTTCTATTTTAAAAATACCTTTTCTATAATTACTATCTTTTTTAAGACTAGGCTTGTCTGATTTTCTAGTTTTTCTATCTTCTTTACCGATCTCAGTAAGCTCAAATAAAGTTTTGTAGTTGTTTTTTATAGTTGTAACATCAAGACTTCTTACAATGTTTTCATAATTTAAAGCAATAAAAGCTTTATACTCTTCACTTACTACAACTTCACCTTTTACATTAGAAATTTTACCCATTTGAGCTTTTACAGCTTTAGTTATTTCTTTGTCTATAATTTTACTTATTTTTTCTTCTAAGTTTTTAGGGTTTTCTTGAATTAAAGCATTTATTTTTTCTCTAGCTTCTAAAGATATAACTTTTTTATTATCAATATTTATATCAGCTAAACTTCTTAATATTCTAGCTTTTTGACCTCTAGGTCTTTTTGTAGGTGTAGTTTTTACATCTTCTATATCTTCATCTAACTTGTCAATGCTTTTCGTTCTTTTCTTTTTCTCACCTTCTTCAAACAATTGTTTATTAGCATCTAGTTTAGCAAAGCCTATATTAGACATTATAGCTTCTCCAATAGTTATGTCTTCTTTACTACTAGTTTTTCTTTTGGCTTGAGGATTATAATTAAGTAATCTATCACGGGCTTCTTCAATAACTTTTTTAGTTTTTTCAAGACTCATACCAAGACTTTTGATGTAGTTATTTATAGCTCCACCATCTAAATTTATTGATGAAAATATACTGTTAAATGCTGAGCTTTTTTGAAACTCTGTTTTAGTATATTCTTTACCTTCTTTTTTTAATTTTTCTTTTAACTTGTTTTCTGTTTCATTGACAGACTCTACAGCTTTTGATCTTGACGCAGCCTCAGTATCTATGTCAACACCTTTTTGCGCTAGCTTTACAAAGACATCTCCAACCTCACCACTTCTTACGTCACTAGCATATTGTTTTAAAAACGCTTTCATATCTTTACCGTTTTTAAAAGTACCATTAAACTTAGCTTCTTTTTTAAATATGCCGTAAAAATATTTAGAAAGTTTCATAACTTGGCTATCAGTAAAATCATTGTTGACGGCAGCATCTACATAAGCATTAAAATATTCTTCAGCATATTTGTCAAAGTTAGACTCGTCTATTTTACCTTCAGCATCTCGCTTTAAACCGTATTTATCTTCAAGTCTTTCTTCTATAACGCTTAGCTCGCTGTCAGATAGCTCTTCCCTAAACTGTTTAACAAGCTTTCTACCTTCATCAGTTATTTTACCATCTTCACCGTTTATAACAGATCGCAAAACAGCGTGTAATAATTCATGCGACCCCACTGTTATAGCGCCAGCATCGGCAGCAACATCCATGTTTATTAAAATATCTTTGCCAATTATAGTACCATCAACATCACTAACTTCATCTAAAGTATACTCTCTTTTGCCTTGAGCTTTTCTTCTTTTATTTAGTTCTTTTAAAAAACCAGCAGTATCTGAAACTTCATAAATATTTAAGCCTGTTATTTTTTTAATAGCTTTTCTAACTGTTGTTAAATCTTTTTCGATTTGTATTCTATTAGCGTCTTTTTTTATTTCATTAAGCCTAGTGTCTCTTAAATTTTGATTTTCGTTTAACTCATTATATAAGTATTTAAACTCTTGCTCTGTAAGATTACCTTTATTAAACTTTTTTCTAAGCGCTTCAACTTCTCTTTTGTAATTGTCTGAGCTTGAAAGTATGTCTAGTATTTCAGCGCTTTGCTCTTCAGTTAAATAATCAGCTAGTTTGTTTTTGCTTTTTACAAAATCTTTAAACTCTTCTTTTAACTCTTCTCTTTTCTTTTCAATTTTCTTTTTATATTCTAGATCTTTTGTTGACACAGACTCTTCAGTTAAATAAGATATTTTATCTATATAATCATTAACTATTTTACGAGATGTTGGGTCTGACTTTAAAGCCTTTTGTAATAATGTTCTTGTAGCGCTACCTGTAGCGCCCATACTTGTACCGCCAACAAAACCCATAGTAAAGTCTTCAAGAAAATCATCTGAAGTTATAACATCTTCCATTACGCTTTTTACAGCATTAGTATTACTTTGGCCTTGCGCTTTTTCAATATTAACTTTGTTAACTAAACCTTGCAAAGCTTCTTGAAGACCGTTTTCACTACCAACTCGCAATAAGTTTACAAACATATTTGGTTTAAAAGTTGATTTAAATATATGTTTTTGTATACCGTCTAAACCCATTTTTTCAAGTTTATAAGCAACATAACCAAGTATAGTGGGTGTTGCTATATCAACCTCTCCGTTTTCAGACAACAATCTAAAAGCATCTGGATTATTCTCTCCATACTTATATTTAGCCTTTTCAATGTTGTAGTCGCTATACATTGGAAGCATTATTTGAGGAGCTATAGTTCTACCACCACTTAATATAGCTGGTACTATTGTTGTTAAAACACCGTTTATAGCTTGTGCCCCCGCAACAACCTTGTCTTCAAAACTACCACCATAAAACTGAGCGTTTTCATCTAATATACGAGTCTTGTTTCGATCATCTATTATTTTCATTTGATCTGCAAGAAACTTTTCAGAATAATCAGTTTCAACTGTTTTGTTTATTATTTTTTGCATACCAAGCTCAAACTTTCTTCGTTTTTTTGCTTTTTCACCTGGATCTTTGTCCCACAAATTTCCTTCAAATAAGTTTTCCATTGTGTAAACAAACTTATCCGCCGCTGTTATAGGATCAAACTCATCACCTCTTATTTCTTTTAAAATAACGCTTACAGGGTTGTAGTCTGGCGCTGTTTTCCAAACTTTATCCATAAAGTCTACAAAGTAAGACTGCGCTTGGTTTATATAGTTTTTAAAAGTAACTTCATTATTACGCTCCCATTTAAACTGGTCCCAAACTCTTCTATGTATATGTTTAGATTCTTTTTTGTAATTAAAATCATCTAAAGTTGGATCAACAATAGTGTCAACTTCAACAAAGCCTTTTTCTTTAATAAAATCGTCAACAGACATTCCAGCGCTGTCAGCTTGTTCGGCTACTTCGTAAGGTGTGTACGTATATCCATTAGAGTGTTTGTATGCTGGCATGATTAAACTTTTGGTTTATCTCCGTATCTACTAATAAAGTCGTTTAGTTTTTTCACTTCTTTTCTTTGGCTAGCTTCATCTGGATTGCTAAAATTCAATTTTATTTCTTGACCTTGAGCCGTTTGCACAACAATTACATCAGAATATTCTGTTTCAGTTTGTTTAGGACCAATAACCCTGTATTTATAGTACCGCCCTTGTTTAGCAACTTCTTTTGCAAATGTAATATTTTTAGGAAAAAGCCCTTGTTTAGAAGCTTGTTGAAATTTTGAGTAAGAGTTAGAGGCTGTATCACCAAAATACTCATAACCTATTTCTGTGCCAGTAACAACATTTACACTTGGAGAGTTTGCTGGTCTACGATCACCACCAGTATAAAAACCATGTATCTTATTATTTCTTCTTGCTTGATCTTGCGTAAGAGGTTTTACCATATCTGGATCGTCTGTCATGTCGTAGTAATTACCATCTTTAAACTTGTATTGACGATTGTCAAATCCAATAAAATCTTTTTTATTGGAAATATCTTTATTCATTATATCAATATCACGTTTAGTTCTGTAAGCACCAAATATTTCAGGCTTATCAAATTCTTCAAAATAAGGAGTTGAGTCGTTATACTCAATTTCAAGTTGCTCCATAACATAAGTTTTATAAGCATCTACAACTTCTGTTGGATTTTTTCTAAGCTCATCTAAATCTCTATTTGCAAATTTTTCGTTTAAAAACTTTTCATCAGCAAGGGCAAAATCAGCAGAGCCTTTAGGCCCTAACTTGTTAAATAGTAAATCAAAAGTATTTTGGTAAGTGCCTTCTATATCGTTCCAAGAGGCGTTTCTTGTTTTTAATTTATAATCTTTTATTTCTTTAACAGCTGCTAAATAAGCTTGCTGCCCTGTAAAACCTTGTTTAGTAATAGCAAAGTCAGACCAAGCTTTTAACACACCATCACCGTCTGTGTAGCTAGCTGTACCATCTTCGTTTATAGTCATGTTACCATACAAACTACCATTTTGTAAGTTTTCAAAAGTTAATCTATCTATGTTTAGCGTTGCTGGTGAAAAATTAGGATCATCTAAAGCTTTTTTCCTTTTAAGAGCAATATCTTCTAGTGTATTGCTTAGATTTTCAAATTTAATATTTACCCCATTTATAGTTTCAATAGCGTCTTTATATCTTTGGCTTTGCGGATTTATACCAGACGCAACAACTTTAGTGGCATCTGAATAGGCTTTTTTATTTAAATTTAAAAACTCAGTCACCTTAAGTCTTAGTGCTTCTGGCACTTTATCTATAGGCACACCAGCTGGCATAGCCGCTGTTAAAGCAGCTGTTGCGGCTTTACTAGCAGTTAACATATCTTCTAGTGGTTTAGTCGCGCCACTTACAAAAGCTTCAAATCCACTTTGTTGATTTTTTGGTGTTTTAGCACCTGTTTTTCTTCCCAACTCGTAAAAATTAATTCCTTGTTTTTTTGCCATATTTATTTAGTTATATTTAAACCCATTCATATCCGTCCCATTGTTTCATTACTCCATTAATCATTGCAAAATCACCAATGTTTGCGGTTTTTGATAAATTAGAAACATCAGCTTTATCAAAATTTCCATCATTAGAATAATTATTATCAACATCAACGGTATCTCTACCTAAAAAAGTATCCATTTTAAAACCACCTTTGGTAAACCCACCACCAGCGGCAAAGCCTTTAAACCCAGCACCTAATATACTACCAACACCACCCTGAATTTTTTGGGTTTGAGCTTGCATTGCGCCCCTAAAATCTCTTTGCGCTTGTTGTCTACCAGCTTGCAAATTTAACAAATCAATTTGCCTTTCGTTTTCATTTCCTTGTCTTATTTGCTCTCCATAACCAATTCTAGTTTGAGCTTGTTGTTCCATACCTTGAACACGCATAGCTCCTTGTGCTGATGCTCTTTGATTTGCAGCTTCTTGCTGCCCTATACTAGCAGATATTTGTTGTCCTTGAACTTGTTGTTGATTTGCTAATACTTGTGCTAAACCAGCAATACCACTACCTCCAGCAGCACTTCTTAAATTAGATAATAAGTTTGCTCTAGCCTGAGCGCCTTGCTGAGCTTCAAATTGAGCCTGCTGTTGGTTAACAGCCATGTCTTCAAAAGTATTTTCAAACGTAGTATTTAAATCTTTGTAAGGATTTGTTATTTCTAAAGATTTAATATCGTCTCTCATATCTTCATACTGACCTTGAGCTATTTTATTTTCTTCTCTTAATCTTTTTCTTTCTTGTATACCACCAACAATAGAAGTAACTCCTTTTATAACGCCTAACCCCACACTTACGGCGCCTATAAATTTAGCTGGACTTTTCTTTTTTCCTACTGGCATAATATTTTATTTTTTAAATTCATGTTTATTTATTTATAATTACACTTTTTATGCATTATTTACTACTTTGAGAAACTTCAGATCCAACAGCAAATAGCTCTATTTTATCTTTTGAATTATTTTCTAAAGAAACCTCAGCGTAATAACCAACTAAACTTGAAGTATTAGCTCTATTATCTTTAGAAAACATAATAAAAACATTGTCTAAATTTGGAGTTTCATTACTAAAATTGTTACTAACAATAATTTTATTGTTTTCGTTTTGATTAATTATATTTTTTACAACACCTAGTTTTTTTGCAAAAGAAGATTTTGCCGCGTCATAACCACCAGCTTGCCCAGTATTTACATACCAAGCTGTATCTCCTACTTGTAAAGAACTATTTAATTGCTCTGTAAATGTTAATGTTATTTGCATATTATCCTACTGTTAAAATGTTATCTAAAGCCAAAGTTAATGTTATATCGTCTTTACCATATTGTAATATTGTTAAATCTGCAGTTATTGTTGCAGATCTACTACTACCTGTAAAAGTTACTGTTTGCCCGTTTTCTAGCGTTTGAGCTGAACTAGCTGTTATATTTACTCCAGCACTGATAGCGTCGACATGAGGTGAAGCGTTTGTAACACCTATACCAGTCATTAAAACCCCTTCCGCGGCTTTTATACCATCTGTACTTGTAATAGGTATTGTAGTGCTATCAGAAACTGCGGCATCAGTTGTTGTTACTACAGGGTCAATGGTTAAAGTAAAGTTTTTAACACTAAAAGCAGTGTTGTTAAAAGTTTTACTATGTGAAGATCCTTTGCCTGTGAAAGTTAAAGTTACTCCACTTGACCAAGTAGATGCGTTGCTAATAACTATTGTACCACCCGTGCTATCTGTTATTACTTCTTTACCTTGGCTGTCTGTTGAAATTATTTTTGGTGTTATATATATATCTTTTAAATCAGAAGAATTACTATAATCTTTATAACCAGGTATAATTTCTCTAACTATAGAATTTGAAGCTATTCCAGTACCAGAAACATCCATACGCGGTGAAATACCAGTTATATCATCTATTTCAATATAAAGTGTTTCGCCAGTGCTAGTATTGCTAGAGGTTGTTGTTTTGGTTGTTGTAAATTGAAAATCTGTAGCTAAAGGTTGTCTAGCTATTACAAACTGACTAGTACTAAGAGTTACTGGCCATGATATTGAGGCCGATCTTTTATGTTTTGTTTTACTAACAGAACTACTAACGCCAGTTGAAGTAACGTTACTAGGTAAAGAATTATAACTTCCTGAGCTACCTGCAGATGACAAAGAAAAAGTCACTGTAGTGTCGTGGTATTTATACATTTTAGGTAGCACATAAACGCCATTAGTAGAAATAATATTGTCTAAATTTGTGTTGTGCGCTAAACTCGCTTCTAAAATTATGCTATACTCATCATCATCTGTTATGGCTGGAAAATCAATAACACCTCTGTAAACACCAGAGTCATTAATAGTTTTAAGCATTAGCTTTGCAGGCGTAGCAGCAAAAGCTGTTGCAACTTTTAAAGCACCATTTTTATCTAGCTCTTCTGAAAAATTATAAAAATAGTTATCTTCATTTGTAACAGTTAAAGAA
>Ga0181397_1000859_pt1 | contig 11235 bp, 18 predicted proteins | sample 20SPOviralmetaG_FD_130126 | JGI IMG/M metagenome (GOLD analysis project Ga0181397, IMG submission 130126) | Marine viral communities from the oligotrophic San Pedro Time Series (SPOT) site, San Pedro Channel, CA, USA - 20 SPOT_SRF_2011-02-23 | ecosystem: Environmental > Aquatic > Marine > Strait...
AGGCATCATTGGTTTGATAGTAATTGTAATAAATAAATAAATAAATAAATATAGCAATGAAAAATAAAATCATAGAAATATATAATGTAAAAATTTACTGGTATGATAAGCCAAAGCAACCAGAATTTTATCAAGTCTCAGTAGGGTTTTGCCCTTTTGAAGAATGGGGAGATGATTTAGAAAATTGGACAGGCAGTCAAACGGCATTAGATGAAAGCCTTTTTTATTGCTTCGAAGATTTAGACGAATTAAAAGAACATACTAAAAAAGAAGATAATAGGGGCGAATGGTATATTGAAGAATATAATATTGACGAAACTATTAATTTACTTGCAATTTAACAAATATTAATTAGTAAAAAATTATGCCAAGACATATAAACGAAATAATTGACGAAACGCTGCCGTCACTAATTGCAGCGGAAGCCCACGCAACTAGTGGGACAAACACAGATGAAGCCCACGCAACAGCTGCTGGTTTATCTGTCGAAGAATACACAGAAGCTATGAATGAAGCTTGCGAATATCAAGAGTGGCTAGAACTTATGAGAGAAAGTGAGGTGCAATAATGAGTAATAAAATGACTGACGATTGCTTCACAATGTTTGACGATGAGTTAAGCCTCTTGCTCTCTAACTATATTAAAGAAGATTGGTATATGTTTGAGAGCGATGAGTGGAGGAATAAATACCATAAGCTCAGGAACGATGCGGTAAATCTCATTGATGACTATAACTCAAAAGTAGAAAGTGAGGTGCGATAATGAGCTTTGAATTAATAAGAGATGAAGTATGCGACTTAGTCAATATGCACGTTGAAGAGTCTTATCACGCAAGCAAGTATCCTGACTACGCAAAGGATCTGCAAAACTTAGTTGAGACGGTTGACGCGCTTGTTAATAAATGGAACGTAATTGTTGCAAAAGATTACGGCCCTGAAGAAGACTACGCAGATTATTTCTACGAACTGGACGCGGACAAATGAAAGAAAGGGAGCCAGTTTTAACCGAGTTTGTTGTTACTGAAACATATGTCGTTCGTGCAAGGACACGTGAGGAAGCACAACAAATGGTAGAGGATAATGATTTTAAATACGGAATCAATCGCCACGAGGTTCACATTGAAGTAAACTTTTAATTATGATAGGGTTCACAATAAATAGCGAAAACGAACGCATCGCCTTATGCCGATCACTTATGAATAGTGAAGACGCATTACGTTCGGAAGTAATAAATACCGTTATCCAAATGGGCGAAGATTTGGACAATGGGGGAAAGCAGTATTGGACAGAAAAATTGATGGACTTGTCTGTTGATTTGAAAGTCACTCGGCACTTACTCGAAAGAGCAAAGACCGCAAAAAAGAGAGAAGAAATAAAAGAGGACGATTTATAACTTTTTTCTTTACTTTCCTAGCAATGAGTCATATCTATTCGGTATGGCTCATTTTTATAACTGCTCCGAAGACTATCCCTTATTTGAAAAAGAAATCACAACGCCCACGCAGGCACGAAAGAAAAGCAATAAAGTATATCCTAGTGTCACAACAATACTGTCTATTGTGAAAGATGATTTTATTGATTCTATTTATAGACCAAGCAAGCTTGTAGAACTGGCACGAGAATATCCCAATCTATCTTGGCGAGATGTGGAGACTTTAGTTTACGGGACTCGCACGCACCCAGTAACAGGAGATGCAATCGGATCAGCCGAGTTTGGGACGAATGTCCATAAGTGTATTGAGGATAAGATACTAGCTTTGATGGACGGACAGGAAGCGGAAGCAAACCCATATGACGAATGGGCTGAGCCTTTTCTTGGATGGATTGAAGAGAGCGGAACAAAGCCACACGCTTGTGAGCATTTAATCTCATCGGATCGAATAAAGACTGCTGGATCAATAGACTTTCTTGGCTACGATGAAAACGATAGATTGTTCCTTGCTGACTACAAATGTCGTACAAATACAAAAGGCAGAGCCAAAGTGTACCCAAAAGATTGTGAGCAGTTAGCTATTGAATCATATATGATGATGAAAGCCACGAACCTTTCTTACTTGCCCAAATGCATATCAGTCATTATTGATTGCGAAACTAAAAAACATTATCACAAGGAATGGTCAGCCCAGGAAACAAACGTAGGCATTAATAATTTTAAACACACCGCAAAATTATATTGGAGCAAGCGAATGAAAAAATGAGTAAAGGTAATCCTCATCTTGATTTATATTTAGAAAATGCTGACCCTGAAGCAATTAGATTCGATGGACTTGATGATGCGGTGATTGGTACTGACCATAATGGTTGGCTAGTATATGACTATAAACTAATAATTGATTGCCTTATGGTTTATTCAGAACTGTCAATGGACGAGGCTTTTGAATGGGCTGATTACAATGTCATTGGAGTGATGGCAGGTAAAGGATTTACAATTTTATACACGGAGGAAAGTATTTAATATGGGAAAAGGAATGCAGCCAAAAAAAGGATATAACCAAAAGTTGTACGCAGAAAACTATGACAGTATTTTTAGAAAGAAAAAAAATGAGAACAATAAAACTACTAACAAAAAGAGCAAGTGACTTATCTACCCGTAAACCAGCTGGCAGAGTGGCGAAAGGCAAACGAACCAAGCGAGTGTCCAATCCTAAAAACAAAAACAAATGATTGGGTTGTTGATCACGATCATTTAAGTGGAGAAGTTCGTGGAGTCATAAGTCGACAAGCTAATACCCTGATAGGCAAAATGGAAAACATCTATACATCAATGTGCAAAGGCGATCCCAACGCATTGCCTGATGTATTAGAAAACATTGCAATGTATCTTAGGAAAGAGGATTCAAAAATATTGCACCCAGTTGGATTAAATCAGTTGACAAGTCGCTTCAAAAACAATTTACTCAAAGACGATCAATGCTTTTTATTAAATATATTAGGAGCAAGTCATTCAGAGATAGATAGTTACAACAATATTAGTAAACGAGTTAAGGCATTTAAAAAGTTATTAAAAGAATTTTATGAACAAGACAATACTACTACAAATTCAGGCGGAGCTAAGAGCTCCAAAAAGTCTGACAAACAAATTCGGGGGATACTCTTACAGATCCGCGGAAGGTATACAAGAGGCAGCTAAACCTCTTTTGAAAAAGTACGGAGCTGTTCTCACAATCTCTGACGAGATTGAAGAGATAGGTGGACGTGTATATGTTAAAGCAATCGCAAGCTTGTGGGACGCAGAGACTGGTGAAGCTATCGCTGGTGTCCAGGGTTTCGCTCGTGAAGCTGAGAATAAAAAAGGTATGGACGATGCACAGATAACTGGTGCGGCTAGTTCATATGCTCGCAAGTATGCGTTGAATGGTTTGTTCTGCATTGATGATACAAAAGATCCTGATGCAACAAACGATCACGGAAAAGGTAAATCACAAGACGTAGACTTTTAATATGAGTACAATAACAATGAGCAAACCGATAATGAATCGCCAAGAAGTCGCTGACTTTTTAGGTGTAAACATTCGCACTGTTGATAACCTTACTGCAAGAAATCAAATACCTTACTCTCGCGTTCCATCAATAAAGGAAAACGGAAGAGGCAGAATAGTTTTTGTAAAGGACAACATTTTAAAATGGCTTACACAAAATGAAGTAACACCAGTAGAAAAAATTTAGTATGGAATACGACAACAATAACAGCGGAGTTCTATTCAAGAATGACCGCAAAGAAAAAGACTCACACCCTGACTATCGTGGAAACATTGAGGTCGATGGGAAAGAGTATTACATCAAGGGATGGAAAAAAGAATCCAAAAAGGGTACTGCTTTCCTCTCTTTGGCAGTTGATCCTAAAACGGCAGCTGCCCCGAAAGCTCCCTCACAAGTTGATGCCAACGACTCAGATCCGTTTTAATAATGGAACCAAAGGATATATTTCAAGATGGATACGACAAGGAGTGGTGGGAGGATTTCCGTCGCGAAGAGGTCGAAACGATTTTGCAATTAACTGGCAACAAAAACTCTGATTATACAGGAGGGAACGAGTGTGACAATCCATTTGCAAACTTTGACGGTTCTGAGGAATTTGGGGTACAACCTTTGGTTGGCCTTAGTGTTCGGATGGCTGATAAGTTTCAAAGATTGAAAGCATTTTGCCGAGATGGTAAGTTATCCGTGAATGACCACGGAGACACCGCTCGTGATATTTTTCGCGATCTCATTGGTTACTCGTTGATAGCCATAGGGATGCTCGAAAGAGACAAGTGAAATAGGTATTGTATGGTATGATTCTCTTCTTCTAAACATCTCTTCGCGCAATCTTCAGGGGATGCGGAGAGGAGGAGGATCTATCAACAATAACTTATGAGTAAAAAAAATATGTACAATACAATTCAAGAAGCAACAGAAGTATCACTTAACGCATATAACAAAATTAATATGAAAGAAATAGGTAAAGATAACAGAGATCGTTTTAGATTTCTAGGACAGTGCTTGAATGTTTTGACTGATCAACTCAAAAAAGAGAATGATAGACTCAGTCGAACCAGTCAGTAAAGAAGCAGAAGAAAAGTTAATAGCTTGTTGTTGTGTAGATGGAACGTCAAAGGTCTACGATTCCCTTAAAAATATTTCAGAGGACGATTTCTATTTCTACAAACACAAGCTGCTTTTCCAAGCTATAAGTAATTTAAGCCAAGGCTCTACCCCAATCGACAACGTTTCCATAATGGAGTACGTGAAGTCTATTGATTGCCTTGATGAAGTTGACGGGGCTGTTGGTATCTGCGAGATGTTAAGTAAAGCAGAGACCTCCACACAAGCCAGCTACTACGCGAACATTGTCAGAGAGAAATCTAACTTACGAAAACTACGACGAACATTTATAACTGCTGCGGAAGATGCCTCAAACGAGACTGTAAGCTCCGACGTACTCAAAGCCAGGGTGGACTCATCCTTGACAACAATAGTACCAGAGACAGAAGATCTATCAGTCAAGAATACAGCAAGTGAATTAAAGGATGACTTCAAAAAGATGATGGCTGGTGAGTACATAACTGATGTTGTGAGTACACATTTGCCACAACTTGATTCAATGCTAGGTAATGGAGGTATAGGATTGGGTGAAGTTTTTACACTGTCTGCTCCTACATCTTGCGGTAAGTCCGCGCTTGCATTATTCATTGCTTTAAAAGCAGTCAATAACGCAGCGATACCTACCCTTGTGTTCTCTTTGGAGATGCCACGTAAGCAAATACTCAAGAGGATGACACAAGCCCTAGCAGGGGCAAATTTGAAGCAAATTCAGGAGCAAGTAATGGCCGAGGATAAACTAGAGAGAGTGAACCAAGCTCTCGATGAGCTGTCTGAAGTACCTTTGTTTACAATACACACTATCAAAGGGCCAAAGGATTTAGCTTCAAGAGCTAGACATCTAGTTCGTAAACACGGTATTAAACTAATTGTAATTGATTATCTACAACTGATACCTTGGTCATCTAAAGCATCAAGTAAGACTGAGGGTATTGCAGATATATCTCATCAGATAAAACAATTAGCATTGGAATTAAATGTAGCTATACTTTTATTGTCACAAGTAAATCGAGATGGAGCTAAACGCGAAACTGGTTTGAGTATCTATGACTTAAAAGATTCAGGTGATATTGAAAATGATGCAGATATTGTATTGCTTTTATGGCCAAAGAATGGTGACATAGAAGGAGCTAAGAGCCACGATGAAAAGGGACCTTATACTGAACTCCAATATAATATAGCCAAGAATCGCGAAGGTGAACGCGGCATTGGTGGATACTTACAATTTTACCATTGCATAGGAAGATTTAAATGACGGAACAAGAGATTGCAGATAAGATAATGTTAGCCTATCCTGGGCTAGATAAGTTACGCAAAGCTACAGATCAATATTCCCCATACGATTATGAGAACGATAACTATCTGTTTGAGTTCAAGAGCCGCAGAATTTTTTACAATCCTTGGATAATTGAGTTCAAAAAACTTGACACCAATCACAAGATAGCTGACACTCTAGGTAAAGATTTTCTTTATGTCACCGAAGCCCTTGGAATTATATATGTTTGGAATATATCAAAGCTAATTCTCGAAGGCTACGACTTTGAGTTCGATATGATTGACGCACCTAGATCGACAGAACTTGATGGCAAAAAAAATGGTGAAATGATTTTAAAACAAGTTGGATATTTATATATTAGTGCAAGTACACAAATCAATTTTCAAGGTGAGCGGTATGAGTAATCTGCCGCGGGCTTTATTTCGGCCTATATAATTCCTTGGTTAAATGCAAGCAAGTCCTCTGCTGGTTTTATCTACACCAGCGGAGGCACCTCTTTTCAAATGCCACGTAACATAAATCTACCAAAAGCTCGAATCCACGTACGCAAAGATGCGTGGGGTGGATCACCTGATGAGTTTCAAGAAGCTTGGCTAGTATCAGTAAGAGCATTACGCGGCAGACCTTTTTGTTTTCAGGTATGGGTAGATGAGTTCTGTGCCTGCTACGACAAAGTAAAACCTGATTGTATTTATTGGAAGCTACCTGAGGAGAATGATCCGTTGCCGCTGACAGAAATACAGATGTGGGAGTGCCTTTCTAGCGACATAGAATTATTCCACAAGGCTCAATTAGCAGACGTACCTATGTTGGTATACCTTGGTGAAGGAGAGTACGTTGAGGGTAATTATTGGTTCACTATTGACTGCTTGCCAGAGAAACAAAGTCTAGGATATTTAGATGTAGGTGACTCTGACTTGCTAGATGAACACAAAGAGATGAATGTAGTTCGTTTGAAGAATGGTCAGATCGCGATTTATCCAAACAATCGTTTGAAATGGATACCCGAATCCTTGGCTACAAATGAAGCAATAAAGAAACCGCCTCATTGGAAAGTAGCATCAAATACTACGTGGGATTCTGAATGGCTTGAGCAGCCTTACGAATTGTTTGGCGATTCAGATTGGGATTACTGATTTTGCAATTGTTGTAATTGCTGAAGTTCTAGTAATTCTTTGAGAACCGATTTTGTTGCTACACCCTTTTGTATTAACTCTCTTATCAATGCTTGTCGAGACTCTTCATCAGGTTGTTCATTGATTTGATTTGTAATGTATTGAGCTCGTTGTTCTACTGGCAATCTCTTAGCCGCTTTGTCTACATATGTTAGTCCGCGAGCCTCATCCTTGAGTCCTTTTTGTATACGTCTCAACAAAGATTCTTGCATATCAGGGTTGTTTCTTAAAGTTGTTTGCAGGATTGAATCCAAGCGATTTGGATTTTCGCGCATTTCCTTCAAAGCTGTACGAGCAATTCTACCTGCTTGTACTGAACTTGTGTTAGCTTGCTTATCTAGTGTATCTATCTCAGCCATACGTCCTGTACGTTTTTCAAATACATCTACAAAAGTTTGACCAAAAAATCTTCGTGCGATAGGTATTTCATTGGTTTGTATTTTTTCTCCATTATATAATTTAGATGTAACTGTACCTAGTCTATCAAAGAACTTACCTGGCCCACCTAGATAGTTATTGAATAAATATTTTATATTTTCTGGAGAAGTTGCATATCCCATATCTTTCAATGAGTCAGCTAACCCAAGCGCAAGTTCGCCTCCATAAGTTTCAGCAGTATGATCATAGTATCTTTCTGTCGGATCCATATTTATTGTTTCCATCCACTCAGGGCGAATATCTCTACCTAGTCCATCTTGATTAGAAAGTAAATCTACAATGGGTCGAAGTTGTGTAGGTATTGGAGAACCACCAATTGGGTTATATGAATCCATAACACTATTGGCGAAGCGACTGGTTAAAGCTTCTAAGTCTCGAACCTCATCTCCACCTTTAAACATTTGCACTGCGGTATCAGCAGCCATTTTAAATGGCACCATAGAATAACCAATAGGCACTGATACATATTTTAAAGAACCATCTTCATTCTTGCCTGTGAGAAGAGTAAGGTGTTTATCTAGTTTCCATTGAGGTATCTTCTCTCTGTAATTTTCATCTATACTTGAATTATGTATATCGAGTGCAGTAGCAGTAGCCCCTAGTCCACCCATTACTGTAGCAAATGTTTTCCTACCTTTAGGGTTTCTAAAATCCATACTACGTAAGAAATTCTTACCACCTTGAATAGCAGGATTTACAAATAAATACATTGCCTTTAAATTGTCAGTTTCAGTCCCGCGTTCTCTTGGGTCAAAAGAACTTTTTCTTGCCGCATATGCTGCTTGATCATCGGTTGCACCATTTTTTATAGCGGTCTTAAATGTACTGAAACGAGTCGAATCCTCAAACACTTCATTAATATCATTAACTATTTTATTTAATTTATCTGCCTTAGCTTTGGGTGCAGCGGTAAGTTTTTCTCCAAGTTTTGCAATATTACCTTCAAGGTCATCTATAGTTGTCATAGACAATCCACCTGTGCTACCTCCAGCTTCCTTGAAGCGTTTGTATAACAAATCATTTTCGTTCATTAGCTCAGGGTTTTTTCTAAACTTTTGAGCATTCATCAAGTTTCTACGAATCACATTCATATCCTCTCCAGCTTTCAGGGGATTGATTAAGTCAAATACTTTTGTTGGCCCCATCTTTGCCATAGCATTTACAAATGCTTCAGAGCGGTCACGAGTCAAATTGGGAATCATAAACTCAGGATTGTATCTAGTGTATAATCCACCCAAATATCTATTAGCAACCATTGACCATTTCATAACATCACTGACTTGCTTTCTATTTGAGCCTTTCATTGCTGCCGCAACTCCTTTGAAGTTTTCATCAAAGTCTACAAGCATTTTTTTACCCTCTACAAAAACGCTTAAGACACCTTCACTAGGATCTTCGTCAACAAGTATCTTTGTTTTTTTTCCAGTCTTAGGATCAATGCCTTCTTTGTATGTTTTGCCTACAGGTCTAACTTTCGCAACACCCTTTGATGCCTCTGGGTTAGCATCAATTAATTTTTTAAATGCTAGGTTCGCTTTATTTACTTCAGCTCTTCTAATTGCACCTGATAAACTATTAGCAATATTTTGATTTATATCAGCTACATCTCGATTAGATCCACGAGCTCTACGCACACCTGTGCTTGCAGTCTCGTACCTAGAAGCAAATGATCCTTGGATAAATTCACCTACATCATCTAATGGATCTTCGCTCATTATACGATTAAGTGGTACGTAGTCAGGTGCATCTTTCCTGAGTTTTGCAGCTTCGGCTTTTGAGATTAGTTGTCCATCTTCTAAGGTATCTAAAATCTGTTTAGATAAATCTTTACGCACCTTTATACTAAAGTCATATGTCTTATCTTTGCCAGCTGCTTCAAAATTACTTACTATCTTTTGAGCTTTTTCTGTACTAATACCTGCAGCTCCATCTTCTCCAAATTTACCAAAGTTATTTTTGTTATAAGCTAAAGCGTGTTTGGCATACAAGTAATCATTAACTTCTTTAGAAATTTGCGATGTTGAAGTGCCAAGTCTTTGAGACACATCTAAAATAAATCCATTCTCTAAAGCTATATCAGCCTCTACTTGATTTATCTTAGTATCAATTCTGCCCTCTGCCAATGCTCGTTGCATAGCATAATCCATAGAATCGTCATCAACTTTAAGTTTGCCTTTTTGCTTTAGGAATCCACCAGCAACATTATTTTGCAACACCTTGGCACGAATAAATTCGTCATCATACTTTTCTCGATTTCTAAGATAGAACTCTTCGTATCTTTCTTTTGTTTTATCTGCATATTCGCGAGCAGTCATATTGGTTTTTCCAATAAGGTCTTTAGCATCAGGATCTCCTGCTTTAAATGCTGCATTTAAATTATCAATAGGTTTGCCCAAGAATTTACCAAAAGCTTTTTCCGAAGCTGCGCCTGATAATCCTAGTGCACCTCCAAGTGCAGCACCCGTAAGTCCTGCTACAGAGAGTTCTTCTTGGGTAGGTAGTCTACCTTCTTCAATAGCTCTTTCTACGAGCTGACCACCGACTGACATACTAGCACCAATGCCAGCCTGTGCCGCGGCTTTACGCATAACTGTTTTTCCGACACCTGATCCAGGAACTAAATTTAATAAAGCATCAGCTACAACTTGCCCCTCGCTTACTTCGGCATTTGGATCAAACATTTTTTGGCGAGCTATAGAACCTGCTGCACCAGCACCTAGTCCACCTGCAATATAGCCTAATGTACCACCAATTAATGTACCGAATCCTGGTAAGATAGCAGTACCTATAGCAGCACCACCTGCGGTAGCTCCAATACGTCCACCTTCAGCAATAGCTATATCAGCAAGAAAACTAACCCCCTCTTTAAGAAAGCCTTTTCTTAACTTTTCTTCTTCTTTTTCCTCAACGCGTTGAAGTTTTTTTAAGGCAGAAGGATTATATTTACTTAAAAATTCTTCGTTAGTCATATTGAGTATTATTTAAAACCTAAATAATTATAGAGAGATTTTGCGGGCTGAACTGTATATTTTGGCATTTGCCTAAAAAAATCACTACCTCCAACAACGGGCACCTCTCCCTCTGGGGTAAATTGTGTTCTAAATTTACGATCTCTTCTCAAGTTCATTATTTCTGCAGGTATATCTCCCACTAGCCCTAATAGATTACTTGGCAAATCTGCCATTACTCCCGCTGCTCCAGTTCCAGATCTTCTTGGTATTACTCTTAATTCTTTTTCAATTGTTTCTAGTACTGCAATATCTGATTGAGTTGGTTCTGGTTTAGCTTTGATTTCAGCAACCTTGTCTTGCATTTCTTGATCTAAGAAAGAAAAGTTTTGATTATTTTCTATAAGCTCTGTTTTTTCATCAGTAACTTCAGGGGCTACTGGATCTTCTGGGCTTACCTCTTTTTTGCCATCTTTGGTATTTAAGGTAAGAGTGGCTAAAGCAGTTTCCTCTAATTCAATTTGTGCCATCTTATTTTCGTGCTCTTGCGTTAATATTTCAAGATCACGTTCGTGCTGATCTATCGCTTTAGTTTGTTCGAAATCATTAGCCATATTGACTAATTTAAGACGGAACTTTTGGTCTTTTCCAGCTAATTCATTTCGATGTTTATTTTCTTGATTAGCAAGTTTTTGTTGTAGCTTTTGGGCGCTTTCAAATTGTTTCTGCTTAAATTCTTGTTCGTCTTCAATGCGGCTCCTTGAATTTCTTTGCTCAAGATCTTGTAATGCGTACACGTCTTTTGCTTTTTTCAATTC
>Ga0181397_1000862_pt1 | contig 11219 bp, 11 predicted proteins | sample 20SPOviralmetaG_FD_130126 | JGI IMG/M metagenome (GOLD analysis project Ga0181397, IMG submission 130126) | Marine viral communities from the oligotrophic San Pedro Time Series (SPOT) site, San Pedro Channel, CA, USA - 20 SPOT_SRF_2011-02-23 | ecosystem: Environmental > Aquatic > Marine > Strait...
CTAAGGAAGAAGGTCTTTCTCCAAAAGATTTGGTAAAGCGTATTGAAAGTTTTGAGAAACGAATAAGAAACTGGGATAAAGACGACAATAAAGGTCGTATAGACAAGAAAAGTTGCTTTGTTGGATTCTGTTGGGAAGATGAATGCACTGTTACATTGAAATGGAAGTAAAAAGAAGAATATACATACCTGGACTGTATTGAATATTGGATGTTACAGAAAAAATACCTGACTGTGTTGCCCCTGCTCTTTTTTGTTGCATTTTGTGCTACGCGTACATGTAGTAATGATTATTTCTGTATATTTCAAGTAATAATGTATATATGAAGTATAGATTATTTCATATATGCAGTCGAATACATTATATCAAGGAATAATTTGCAAATTATTGATTGTATAGTATAGAAATAATGTAAAAATCAGTTGAATTAATGTATTTACAGATCTTTAGTAGATTAATTTTGTTGTATTATTGAAATAATCATTTAGCAGTAGAGGAAGTAATCAGGAAAAGTTGTTGAATTCTTGGTAAGTTTTTCGTATTGCTTACCTTTGATGCCGTCGTTGATCTTCTTAGCATTGTAACAATTGATTCTATTCTCGATACTGCCCTTACTAGCACAATACAGGACACCATTATTGATTGCCAGTGCAAGGACTTCTCCATCGTGATCAAGAACATCAATTTTTTTCTTTTTCTGAATATCCCATACGCTTATTTTGTCATTACCTGTTGATGAGAATATGGTATGCTTATAGACAGCAACTGTAGTCGCGCCTTCATCAGTAATTTTGTCTTCACCGTGATAAATACCTTTATCAGTTCCAAAGACTCCTTCGAACTCTCCAAACCCGTCGGTGTCCCACTCGCGATTATCATTATCGTCAAACTCACTTGACCCATACTCATACTTGTCAAAGCATCTTACGTAGTTGGCACCACTTTTAGGATAATCTCCAATTTCCACTGTTTCATCTTCTTCGTCATCATCAGGAACAACACCAATTATACACGCTCTACTGGGGTCACACATGAGTGCATCCGCTGATAAATCACGTTCTGTGCCGCCAACAAAAACGATACCTGACGTATTACCAAAGAAGGTAATATTGCTGGAATATTGCCACTCTTGAAGACGACCGTACTTAATTTCGTATATCTTTCCGTTGTCACAAAGTCCAAGCAACTTGTTCTTAGGAGTCACCAAAAACTTGGTAATATGGGTTTCAATAGATTGCCAATCATCGCCACCTGACTCACGTGATTCGTACTGTATTTCATTAAGAAACGTGCCATTCTTGAACACCCAAGTTACAGGATAACCATCACCGGCACTGTTAGTTGCAACATACATGTACTCTGTGCTTTTGATTTGTTGAACAGCAACGTCAAGTATATCTTTTTTGACACCGTCAGGATGACAAAAAGTTTCAAGTTTCTGTCCGTAAATATCCCATACAGCAACTTTTCCGTCTGCACTACCTGAGTATAATTTATCGTCAATTACTCGCAAGAAAGTAACCGACTCAGTGTGGTAATTTAAAGACAGAAACTTCTTATTTTGTGTGTAAAACGCGCCAACTTCCTCTTTAGTGTCAATATCCTTAAAAAATGTTCTTCTTGGTGCTTTTGTTGCCATCGCTTTTACCGGTGCTTTACCTGTTCTTTTTACAGGAGGACTTGCATCCTCCTGTCCATCACTATCATCGCTCTTCTTTGTTCTAGCAGAAGAACGTCGAGTTGCAGGTGCTGCTGCAGTTTTTGACGATGTTTTCGTCTTGCTACTTGCAGCACTTTTTGTAGTACGCTTTTTTGGTGGCATGTCGTGGTAATAAAGTCTAAAAGAGTCTTTAATATTATCTTAATCAAGACGTTTCTAAAAGATGTAAAAAAGAAACATTATATTTAAGGGGATAAAAAAGGGGCAAAAATGCACATTTTTTATTATTCAAGTAATTACCTTAAACTATAAAGAAACATTCAATTTTATATAATACTAGATAATAAATTTTATACCCTTACTTCTAACGTATTCCTGTCCATCATTTCTCGGTAAAACTTAGCGTAATCAACCTCGTTTAAGTAATTGAAGATTTTCAGTGCTAAATCTTCATTCATTCTGTTGTTAATTTTTACGACTTTGTCAAGACAACCGTCACCTTCATTCAAATTAGGGGGTTCTGAGTAATGCTCTGTAACAAAGCGTAAAAAAAACGAATTATCAATGTGTTTTCTGCAAATTTTGTACGATTTCTCAGACATTTCCTCACAAAATACTAACGAAGCATCATCAAGTAGATTATTAAACTTTCCAAAGCAGTCACGCTTTAGTGAAGTTGTAATTAATGTGCGATAATTATCTTTTTTCATTTTAAAAACTGCAGGTAAAAATTCACCAGCAAAAGCGGATTTACCTGTACCCATTCCGCCGACTAGCAATAAATGTTGAGATTTTTGCGTAGGAAACTGAAGAGCGTGGGCAATCCAGTCATACAAATATTCCTTTGTTTCCTCATCTCCGTTGCTTATATGGTCAAATAGTTCGTCAATTACGAGTCTGCCGCTATCCATCATCCTATACAATGGTATAGGATACTATCTTTATATCGTTTAGGCGATATATATATTATCATATACCACACAAAATATTTAATAATCTCCTGCTTCTGCATGTGCATTAGACACCTCCTTATCTGAATCGTGATCTAACCCCAATTCGGCATCATCACTATCAATATCGTCGCCTTCCAAAGTTGCCTTAAAACCTTCGTATCTTTCCGTTAGAGCATTGTGCATTGCCGTCGTTACAAGTTCCAACTTTTCGTCTTCGTCAAAAACGATTACGCGATTTGGAGCAGTTCTTGAAAACTTATATGCGTGTTCTGCAAATATTTCTTCCAGTTTCTTCCATCTTTCTTCGTATGAATATCCTGACCCATCTTTCTTGTTTCTGTAATAAACACTTTTTTTAATTTCATTGAGTCTTTGTGCCTTCTTCTTCTTCTTTTGTGCCTCTTTTTTCTTTGCAAGTTCTTCCGCTTTTTTCTTTGATGCTTCACTCACCTTTTTTGGAGAGGCAGTTTCTTTAATTGCCTTTTTAGGTACGGGACTTTTTTTTTGCTTTCCCATTTTATCTTTGGTAATGAATGTGGGTAAAATTGAAAAATGACATTCAATTTTATACACGTTTTTATTGTATGAAAAGAAAACACGGGGCACCAGGGGCGACTGTCCCGACGTTTTTCAGTTTCTCTGAGAATTTTTTATTTGGTATGAGTTTTCTTTTGCCAAAATTGTTCTGCTCCCACAGATCTCAAAAACGTCGGGACAGTCCCCCCAGGTGCCCTGGAGTTTTCTTTTCTTACAAAAGATACAAATTTTAGTCAAAAAAGTGTATAAAATTGAATGTCATTTTTTGGTTCTACTCAGTAGCATTAAAAAACAGCAAGTAGTAGCAGTTTAAGCAAAATGACGACTATAAAGAATGTAATGGATAAAGTGAGGGTGGAAACAGACCCTTACAAAGGCAATGAAAATGTAGTTTCGTTCTTTTGGGACTTTCAAGACAAGAAAGTTAATGATATAATGTCAAAAGATTTTAAAAACGAACTTACGCAGACAAAAAAAAAGTCCTGTATGTGGGTTAATAAAGTAAAGGAACATGCAAAATGGGAATATGGAGAAACATTGCATATATTCACAGATGGTATTAATATTCACGGTGAAGGTTGCACTCGTGCCTATTGGTATAAAGAGGGTGATGAACGTTTCGAAATGATATCCGATATAACAGTTGATAGCAATGGGTTTATATATATGAAAACATATAACCTATACACAAATTTTGGAAAGAGAAAAGATGCTGATGTGTTACATATAAGAGTAAATAGTGTGTATAACAAAGATCGTTTATTTATTTACGGAAATTTCGGTGATAAAATTCAACTGAAATAGAAATTTAAAATTACCCTGTCTGAATTGCATATTACAAAAAAATCTTTGCCTGTGTTGCCCCTGCTCTTTTTTTTGCTGAAACTGTAAGAAATTCTTCAAAAAAGTGTATAAAATTGAATGTCATTTTTTGGATTTACTCAGTAGCATCAAAAAACAGCAAGTAGCAGCAGTTTAAGCAAAATGACGACTCTAATAAATGTTATAAGTAAGGTGAAGGTGGAAACATGCCCTGACAATTCAGTTTCCTTCTCTTGGGACATTGACGACAAGTATGTAAATGATATAATGTCTAAAGATTTCACAAACAGGTGGATTAAATCAAATAAGAAGTCTTGCATGTGGGTTAAAAAAGTAATGGAAGTTGCAGATTGGCAATTGGGTGAAACATTGGGTATATTAACAATTTCACACGAAAAAGGTTGCACTCGCGCTTACTATTATAAAAAGGATGATCAACGTTTTAAAGATTGTAATATAACAGTCGATGGGGAGGGGTTCATATATATGAGCACAGAACAAATGTACTCACATCGTCCTCACGCGTATTGTTATCCCTGCACTTGGCAATATGAACATGTTAATAATAAAGTAAATATACAACCACATTGTGCGTATAACGAACGTCTTCACAAAGAGATATGCGACGTTATAGAAGTGCGACTTCGAAGACAATACAAAGACCTGCAAAAAAATAAAAATTTGAAGTTACCTTGAATACCTGCCTAAATTGCATATTACAAAAAAAATCCCTGCTCTTTTTTGTTGCGTCTGCAGTAAGTTAATAAAAAGAGTCATCTTTTTTATTAACCTAGTAGGTTTGTATCACGGTGAGATGATTCACTGGAATATACAAATGAGGTTTCTCGTCCCAATCTAATCCTAATCTGCTAAAGTTCTCTGTGGTATAGTTTTTGAATTGCTCTTTGTCATACTGAATGTATGCAAGGCAATCTTTAAAGTTAAATAGCAGTTTCAAGTCTTTTCCACATTCTTCTACTTTGTTTTTAGTAATCATTGTAGTTGGGTAATAATCTTTTGTATTTGTTCTTGACTTCAATTCGTAATTTGTATCGTCGTCAAAGAAATCGTATTTAGCAAACTGATCTTGATTACTTTTAATATTTTTTCCAAAGTATTTCTGAATGATCGGTAGAACTACTTCTTCCTTCTTTTTTCCATATGAATATGATTGTTTCCAATGAACCATCTATAGTATCCATACATTTTTATTTTTCCTAAATGCAACGAATAATAATCTAAATGTATTGTAAATGAATGCAATTGAAAAGCGTATCCAAACACCAATGTCAAATGAAGATTTGGAAAAGTATTTAGCAGTCAAACCTGAAGACATTATCAAGTATAGTGAATTGTCCAACTACCAAACCATTCAGCAACTTCTACCTAAAGAAGATGATTTCAGAATTATTCTCATCGAAGAAAAACAAAACTTTGGTCACTTTGTTTCCGTCCAGCGTCAGGGTAAAGTCATCACTTACTTTAATTCGTATGGTGCAAAGTGGGATACAGACTGGCGGTTTATACCTCGTCTTGTTCGTATCATTTTAGGTCAAAATACCAATGATTTAACACGCTTGTTTAAACAAGCAGAAAAAGATGGATTTAAAGTTGAGTACAACAAGAAGCGTCTTCAAAAACTTTCTCCAAAGATAATGACATGCGGACGCTGGGTAGTTTTTTGGCGACACTTTTCACAAATGGGTTACACCCTATCTCAGTTTCAAAAGAAAATAGAAGAACTTCGTGACGAGAACACGGTTAAAGGCGTAAGACCCACGGGCGATTATATTGTCGCCAAATATGTAAAGTAAATCCAGTATTACTTTAATCATCGCACATTTTTAATGTACAGTTATTGTATAGATGTCTGTGAATAACAGTTTAGGATATAATGGTTTCCCTTTGCCTGTAGGCACGATTTTACCAACTGTTTTGAGTGACCCTGCTAATAATATTCCTTCTGCTTGGTTATATTGTGGCGGTCAAGAACTTTCCAAAGCAGATTACGCAGAACTTTATCAAGCAATCGGCGACAATTTTAATCTCTCCACAACAGCAAGTGATAAATTCTGCTTACCCGATCTATCTACTCCTGACAATTACATACTTCCGCACGACAAAACAGAAGCAGGAGGAGATGGCGGTGTAGTTCCCGCTTCCATTCAAACAGATTCTGATATTACCATTCCTGCAAACGCTATTCCATCTTTGACTGATGCAAACTTTACCAAAGATTACGCAACACTACAAGTAGGTTTCGCACGTGGCGTATCTTTTAATGTAAGAGGCGATTACGCCGACAGCACCTATTACGCAAATAGCACTAGCAGTGCTTCCCCTGATATTGTAAAACTAAACAGCAGCACAGAAAACGCAGCAACTTTTACTTTAGTGTCCGCAGATTACAAGTTTAAGAACGACAACCAGCAAACCATTACCGATATCACAACCGACAGCACACACGGCATACAATACGGTGGAATAAAGGTCTGCTACATTATTAAAGTAAGTTCTAATTTGTATGATCCCACAGGAAACTTTAGAAAAAGTTGGGCAAATAATAGACTTGAAGCACAAGCAAACGCACAAGCACAAGCAGACGAAGCAGCGGCATACGCCATTCAAACTAACGACCGCAACCAACAAGCAGACCAAATTGCACAAGAACAAAAATTAGCACTTGACGCAGGAGGACAAGGTGGAGGCACTGAAGTTCCATACGATGACGTTCCAAACTTAAGCGGTTTCGTAATACCACCTAACCCACCAATTTAGCACCTTGCATCTTATATTTTATCTGTTGTTATTTTATAAGATGTCTAACTTAAATGCTTTTGTTGGAAACAATAATGTTTGCCCGATAGGCACAATGATATACTGGGCAGGTAAAACAGCATTCAAAGAACAAATTCAAAACTTTTTACCTTGTGATGGTCGCACTTTAAACAAGGCAGATTATCCTGAACTCTTTTCTGCTATAGGAGGTACATTTGGTCAAACTGCAACTACATTCGATCTACCCCTTTTGAATAACCAACTTTTAATTGCAGGAGCAAGTGGTGACGCAGGTAATATAGAACCGGCAACACGCTCCGCCTTTGCTACAGCAACATTTACTATAGACAACGAACAGAAACTGCCACCATTTAGTTTAGACTATACTGCATCATCTTACACTGGATCTCACAACTTCTACGACAGCACAGGTAATAATATAAACTTATACACCAAAAGCAACACGCAGGGGCGCGATACTACCGGTGGCAATTATAAATACCTACGTGATGATGTAACTTACCAAAATGACGCAGGTATGGGAAGCAACCCAGCAATTACTTTTGATACAGGAAGCGCACCTGACCCAATAGATATTACTGCAGATATTACTGCACCTGCTTCTTACACACCACCCACATTTGATATAATGATGTTGATTAGAGTAAAGAATGATTAACTTTTTCTCCTCCCAATATATAGATGTCCGTACAAAATGCTTTAGGAACAGGCAGTTCAAACCCAATGCCTTTGGGAACTATTATTTGGTATGCCGACATTGGAGGCAGTGGCGATTTAGGTGATGACGCAACTTGGTTAAACTGCGATGGTCGCTACTTGCTTCGTGACGAATTCCCGGATTTATTTTACTGGATTGGTGATGTGTTTGGAACAACCGACCCTACTAACTTCCGCCTACCACAAGCACAATTAACCAACTTTAATGGAACGAAAGGTTCATTACCTTTACCTAAACTATCTAACACTGGTAGTACTGATGCTGGTGCAGGAGGCACAGCAACTTTAAACGCAACCCTTATAGAAGCAAATATTCCACCGATGTCTTGGAACGGGGATGGCACCGTAGCAGGAACAGGTTTAGATGTGACTAATACAGTTTGGAATTCCACTATAGATAATGCTCGTGATTGTGCTGAGAATGATTTTAGCGGTGCTTCGTCAAGTGACGCGGGAACAACTGCAAAATGTGTCAGACACGATACTCCAGCAACAGGCATTAGCAACATCACAACTTCCACTCCTGCTGTAATAGATAAAACAGCAACACCAGCAGCAATAACCAGCACCATTAATTTAAAAGGTGAATTACCATCTCGCTTTGAAATGCGAATGATGATAAAGGCAAAATATTAATCCCAATTTAGGAAATATAATATGCCGATATATTATAAGATGTCGCAATTAGACCCTGCAAAAAATGAAGTTTCGCCTGACCAACTTTACTTTGATATAACCGTAAGCAACTTCAAAAGCACTACAACGAAACCTCCGCAGTTCTATTTCAATGAGAGCAGAACATTGCCATTTGTACGTAACCCCGAAGATTACTATCTTTCCATTTTGCGTTTCACTGTAGAAACTGGATCGCTTCCCGTATTTATACCAAGTATTGAACCATCAACCAACCCAGCAGCACCACAAACAGACAGAGATTTAACCATTTACTCTTTCACTTTAGAATATACTGACCCAGGAACGGGAACAACATATTCTTCAGGTCAAAAGTTTATTAACTATATTCCACAAAGGTCACCAAACTCCGCACAACTTCCTCCTCCACCAAGTGCTACATCAAACGGACTTCAGAATAACAACACGGGATACTACTACATTTACAATTACCAGTGGTTAATATCCTTGATGAATATTACTTTAGAAACTGCTTTTGCCGACTTAAAAACAGCAATTACAGGAGGTGGTGGAACACCTATTGTAAATGATGAGTTTGCCCCTTTTTTCAATTGGGATACAACCAGTAATACCGCAGTCCTTTACGCAGACTTTAGTGTATTTGGAACAAATGGAAGTGCTGGTGCGAACCCTTACAAAATATATATGAATGCACCATTATTTGCCCTCTTTCCAACCTTTCCAGTAAAGTATTTAGGATACCAAAGTGTTGTAGATGGAAAGAATTATCTTTTTGAACCAAGAAATAATGGGTCAAGTGATTTAGACACAATCACACCCGAACCTGCAACTACTCCTCTTACTTACAGAGCAGTAAAAGTGTATCAGGAATGTAGCACCATCGCTAACCTATCACCCATTACTGCTTTAGTCTTTACTTCCAATACTCTACCCATTCAAAGTAACCAAGTATCTACTCCTCTTGTGTTTAACAACGCACAAGAAGTAGTATTAGGCGGTAACAATAGTGACTTCGCCAATATCATCACAGATTTAGTAAGCGACACAGGTCAATACAAACCAAACCTTGTGTATAATCCCACAAGTGAATACCGATTGATTACTCTTTACGGAAATCGTCCTTTATTCAATATTGATCTAAATATCTTTTGGCGTAATAAGTTTGGACAACTCATTCCGTATGAAATCAATTCCGGCGAAGCAGTAACTATTAAGTGTGCTTTTTTAAAAAAATCCGCCTATTGTTCCAAAGGTCAAAATCCACAGGTTTAGGGTATTTCTTCAAATTATATAATATTTTCTTCTGCCAATACTATATAATGAGTGATTTCAAAACTGTCCTCGTGCGTGATAGTGTGATTGGCGACATCACCAGTGACCTTGACTTCGCCGTCAGATCAGGTGCTTCCCAAACAACTTACCAACGATTTCCTGCTACCTCTGCATCGAATAGCAGTCTTATCTTTTCCGTACAAGTCCCTAGCGAAAATGTTGTTATTGGTCGTGATGTCCTTCTTACTACTGGTCTATCTTTCACAATGACTGCAGGTAATGCTGCTGGTGCTGGATCTCCAGGTGCTGTTCCTGTAGGTTCATACGTATTTGACTACGGCAAAACCGATGCTCTTCAAGCATTTCCTTTAGCAAGTTTAATGACTACTGCTCAGGCACAAATTAACAACACTTCTGTAAGTATTAACCTTCAAGATGTATTACCTTCTCTTCTTCGTATGAATAACTCTCGTGAGTTGTATCGCTTCAACAGCACTACTCCTAGTCTTCCCGATCAAGCATACGCTCGATATGCCGATGGTGTAGGTGCAAATAACAATGGACTTGCTGGATATTCTAACGCATCATACGATATTGACCAAGTTCCTCGTGGTGCTTTCCCTGCATCTGTTACTATAACTAGAACTGATGGTGCTACAGGAGGGACAGATAGCAACCCCAAAGCAATTAACGCCAATGATACTTGGGTAATTGAGTTTAGCACAGTCGTTGCCGAACCCTTGTTCCTTTCTCCGTTCATTTTCGGTGATCCTGAATACAATCAACAAGGTCTTTTAGGTATCAACAATATGACCTTTACTTTCAACATTGATGCAACATGTAAGCGTTTGTTTTCCACGTCCAATCCTTACATTAGAACGATCAGTTTAGGAACTTCTGCTAATCCAAATGGTTTCACTGCTGGAGGTTCTATTTCCACTATTCAAGTTCCCAGCAATCCTGCTCTTCTTCTTAAGTTCCTTTCTACCCAACCCAGCGATTTAATTGAAACCAAAAATGTTGTTCCCTATATGGATTTCCCACGCTACTTAACTTCCTCCAGTAATACCGTAACAGTTGCTCCTCAAGGTTCGGCAACTCTTACTTCAAGCAATCTTCAAATTAACCAAATTCCCGACCTTTTCATCATCAATATTAGAAAACCAATGTCGCAACAAACCGTTCAAGATGCATCCGCTTTCTTTACCATTAACAATGTTAGTCTGAATCTTAACAACCAAAGCGGTCTTTTATCATCTGCATCTGCTTACGACTTGTGGCGTATGTCTGTTAAGAATGGTTCCACACAAAGTTGGAGTGAGTTTAGCGGTGTTGCTCAATCTTCTGTACTATCTACAGGTGTGGGTGATTACAAGAACACTACTGGTTCTCTTCTTATCATCAATCCTGCTTACGATTTATCACTTCCGGATTATATAACTTGCGGTAGTTTGGGTAACTATAACTTCCAATTCCAAGTCGGTGTTACGAATACTATTTCTGCTCCTGCACCTGCACCAGCAGTCAATATTACTCCTGAAATTTGCGTTGTTGCTGTGAATAGCGGAATAATGACTACTCAGCAAGGTGTGTCTGCAATTTATACTGGTATTCTCACAAAACAAATGGTTCTTGATGCCAAATCTCGCCAACAAGCATCTGCAATGAAATCTGCTGAAATTAAGCGTATGGTTGGTGGTAACATGCTTAATATGCCTCTTCACGGTATTATCCGTACTGCTTGTAAAAGATTTGGTGGTGTTTCTTCCGGTGGAGTTTCATCAGGAGGCGTTACCTCAGGTGGC
>Ga0181397_1000863_pt1 | contig 11214 bp, 11 predicted proteins | sample 20SPOviralmetaG_FD_130126 | JGI IMG/M metagenome (GOLD analysis project Ga0181397, IMG submission 130126) | Marine viral communities from the oligotrophic San Pedro Time Series (SPOT) site, San Pedro Channel, CA, USA - 20 SPOT_SRF_2011-02-23 | ecosystem: Environmental > Aquatic > Marine > Strait...
ATTCGTTCCTAATTAAATAACAATTTACTTATTTTTTATTTTTCTTTTAGTTATAAGAGTTAATCTATACATAATTATTAATATGTAAGAGTAAAACAGATTTTACATACTCTTCTATAAACTACTACTATCTATATAAATCTATAACAATTTCTACAACTCAACCACTATTAAAAAAGATACACGGAGAGAACAACATTTATATAAAAAAAACATAGAATATGAATAATCAATAATTTTATTTGATTTAATAATTTAATTGTTTTTACATTCATTAAAAAAGTGTTGTTTCGTGGAAAAATGGGCGACCACCAACTTTCTCTTTATACAAAAAAGTTCGTCGTCGCCCAAATATCGCCCAAACTACAATTTTTACATAACAGAAAAGTTTTTAAATTCATTTATTATTATTTCGCAAATCCTCATTCTCTAATATCGCTTCGTTGAATGCTTCATTCTTTCTCATTTGATACTTTCATCAACCCATCAATCTTATCGCTCATTATTTTTATTTGTTCCAATGCTTTATGATGTTTTTTTGTCTCCATATGGCGTTTGAGTTGAACTCTCACAACATCACACCCACACACACAAACACAACGCTCTTTTGTTTTAATGCTTCGCTTTTCCAAAATATCTTCTCGGTTCGCTTCATAAAACGCTTTCTTGTTTGCTTTTAATTGTGCGTTTCCATCTCTATACGCTTTTTGAACTTGTTTGATGTGTTCTTTATTTTTTTGATAATAATCACGCTGTTTCTGTTTAATTGTTTCTGCGTTCTTTTCATAGTAAGTCGCCATTATCTTATATATGAATTAAAATGTCTTTATATCTATTCAATTTATTTATTAATTCTTCGCCGTTTTAATGTCTTTATTTTTCTGTCTTTTATTAATTGTTTGAATGTTGTGTTTATTAATTTATGATTTATTTCTTTTTTTGATTTAACTTTCGGTTGTTTCGGTTTGTGATATGCTACTAACATATTTGATTGTGGAATAACAATTTCATCATTAAACCCATTATCATCTGTCTCTATTTCACTATTTACATTATTTTCTGTCTCTATTTCATCATTTAAAATACTTTCTGTCTCTATCTCATTATTTATATTATCATTTTCAATAATATTTGTCTCTATCTCATCACATAGATTAATAACAATTGTTTCTGTTGTTTCATCTCTCGGTTTAATAATCGGTGTCGGTGTTTCTGTTATTTGTTTCCGTGTTTCTCCGTTGTAATACAATTTATTTACTAATCTATTTATTGCTTTTTTCATAGCATCATCGGTTCTCTGTTTCTTATCATTTTTAATGAATTCAATAATATCGGTTTTATAATAGTCATTGATGGCGTGTTTTGTTGCTTTTGAAATATAATTATTTGATTTACCGCTATTTATTAATCGGTCTAATACGGAAACAGAAATCGGCAAATAGAATTGTGTGTCTTTAAAATGATGATTAATTTTGTCTATTGCTTCACTCCGTGTAATAGATATAATCTCCGCATCTGTCTTCGTAATTATATAATAAACAAATTGTCTCATTATATAATTGTCTTTAAAATAGTTTATTGAATTTCAATACATTCAAATACTTATTCAACGGATATATTCAACGGATATTTCAACGGCGTTTAGTTCTGCGTCTGCGTGTTGATTTTCTGCGTTTAATCCGCTTCGGTTTATATGATGTTGAGCGTCTGCGTTTTAGTGTTGATTTACGGCGTTTTGTAAAATACCCCATAATATATAATATATTGCTAAATTAATTTATTGTAAGTTCAAAGAATTCATCAATTAAGTAAATCATACACATTTCACCCATATATTTTGCTTTCTCACATCTCTTCTATTTCCATTTTTAAATACAACATCATCAATATCCGCATCATACAACATCTTAATTATCTGTTTAATAAATCTATCAGCATCTCCGTTGTAATTGTAAGTGGCGGTTGATTTTTGTGATGATTGCGATAAATCCATCGGTTAATATATCCACATATTTTAATAGTTTTGATTAACTTTTTAATTCTCACAAAGTAAGATTTTCAATGAGTTTTTGATTAAGTTTTTCAAATCCACGCCCACATTCCGTTTTATTTATTTCAACTACTTTTGAACCCCTAATAATTTTAGTTTCTCTTTTCAAAAACCGCTCATCAAATTCAGTAAAATAAATATCATCATCACATTCAAATATTAAAAATAGAGTTTGCTTTTGATAATAAGTGCTAATCATAATTAATTTTTTCCACCCTATAAAAAAAGTTGGATAATCATTTGCGTTTATTTTCTTTCTTTTATGCTCTACATAACAACTCAATAAATTCTGTGTGTTTATAATTGTAAAATCAACAGAGCAATAAATATTCTGTGATTTCAACATAACAAAGTTTTTGATTTCATCATTTTTATTGAGAGCGTCCAGCGTCTTAATTTTAAAAAGTTCTTCATCATCTAATATAATTTCTGTTTCATATATTTCATCTACACATTTAACATTTACGCCATCAATGGCGGTTGCTATTTGTGTGTGAGAAGTCATTATTAAAATAAAACAATATTATAAATTTTACTAAATATATTCATTTACTCATATTATTTAGGAGAATTTTAGTAATTTTACTAATTAAAATAAAAATTGATTTAAAAAATCTTCTCTTATATATATTAATATGGCGAAGATGACTACATACACTACTACGGAACTTCAAGAATTTATTGAAGACAACCGAGACAAACTGAATAAGCAAACACTCACAACATACCGAAATGATTATAAGCGTTTTAGAACTCAAATGAAAGATAGAAAGAATATTTACAATCTATCACAAAAAGAAATCATTGATGTTGTTAAAAATACCGACTTCAATAAAAAAGCACTTCTCAACATTGCGATTGTGTTTCTTAAATGGAAAAATAAAGAAATCACACGACTTCTTAAATACCGAACTGATTTGGAAGAAATGCGTGAGGAGAAACAAGCAGAAAAAAACAAAGCACAATTGGAAAAAAGCGGAGCAACATACGAAGATTTGATGAAAGCATTGGAAATTTCAAATGGAATGGATTATATATTGTTCTATCTATTGATTAAACTTAACACAAGAAACAATGATTTAATAGCAAAGATGATAAGCAAAAAAGAGAAAGACAAACTAAATATTGAAGATAATTTTATGGTTGTTTCACCGAGCAAAGTTATTTACATACGAAATGATTATAAAACACATTCAACAAACGGCACGAAAAAAGATGTGATACGAGATGAGAAATTTGTAAAAATAATGAATAGTGAAGTTGGAAATAGAGAATTTGCTTTTGTTAATAACAAGCACAAACCCTACAAACAAACCGAGATTGGAAAGTTCATCAAAGCACGATTTAAATCATATAAGCAATTGGATTTACCGCCAGACACAAATATTTCTCAATCAACGATTTACAAAATCATTCAACATCATCAAGAGAAGAACGGAAATATAAAAGCAATGAAAACGATGGCGGATAATAGGGGGCAAAACATAGAAACTCAATTGAAATTCTACTCTCAAACCGACTTCAATGATAAGAAAGCAGAAGAAAGTGATGACGAAGAATAAGTAAATAACTCAATAAAATTAATAGATAGAATTTTAATATATATTTATAAGAGCAATACAAATATATAATTCAACGGATAAATTGAAGATTTGTTATAAAATAATCAACATTAAATATAATATATAATATATGATTTACATATTTTACTTAATTGATTTATTTTTTTAACTTATGATATGCGGTGAAAATGAAAAACTTATTGCTTTTTTTTGTGATGCTGTTGGTGTTGAGAATATGTTTAATGGATTTAAAGACAAAATAATATCTTAATATAATATAATATAGATAATGACTTCAAAATTAAATAATAAAAACTCAAATCCATTCATTAATAATTTGCGACAAAAGAAAGAAATGTTGGTTTATTATATGATGAATGATACGATAAATAGCGGTAAAACATATAAAAATATGTTGGAAAAGTCAATCAAGAAGCGATGTGTGAATGAAGTCCGTGAATATAATAACACATATAAAAACCGAATTGTTCTCACATATATTAATTATTTAGATATGAACGATGAATGTTGGTGTGGCGAACTTCCACATTATAAAGACATTGTTATTGGATACATTAAATATAAAAATACAATTATTCCATACACAGAAGAAACGAGCATTGATACATTCCATACACTACTCATCAATGACGACAGATTTGAATTTTGTGGTGATAAGAATGATTTAAATTTCCAGTTTCTATTTTCATTTTTAACGAGTGTTGGATTTCTTCAACCGAGAGATGAAAATGGAAACAAATTATTTGAGGTTGTTTCCATTTTTAGCGGTGCGAACAAACCGAAAGACATTAATGTTTTTATGGATTTAACACAAGTCATACAGAAAAGATACAAACACGAAAACAAACAATTTGAATTTCACCGAGAGAACATCAAACCCATCACTACAACAGCATCACGGAAAAAACTCACTCTTAAAAGTGTTAATGATTGTTTTAGCACAAAACAGAGCGGAAAATTTGTTGTTGATTGCGGTCTTCAATAATGAATTAAAAGACAATTATATATATATTAAGAAAACAATATAAAGACAAAATGATATTTTTATAGAGACACAAATGAAACTTATCATTTATAAAATAACGATGAATGACGATAAATGCTATTATACAGACAGCAGAGAAGATTTGGTGAGTTATGTAAATAATTATTATAAAGATGATGCGACATTTAAACAATATACAATCTCAACGATTAATGGAATTCTCTACAATAAATACGAAAATGCGAGAGGAATAAAATCCATAGAAAAATTTGATGCGAATGAATATTATAAGAATTATTTGGATATTTACATTAACAATTTGAATGAGAAAGCGAAAGCAAAAAACAAGACATACAGCGACGGAACAATTAAACGATTTAAATATCATTACATCACACTATTAAACACGATTGAATTTGAAGCACGAAACAACGGCGATAATGATGATATTGTGAAACAGAAAATCAACACGATTGGTCTTATTAAAGTTTGATAGTCATCAATGACTTATGAAAATATTTAAATTTGATAATTCAAATACTTTCTGTTGTTTGGACGATTTTTGGGTTGCGACGAACTATTCTATTATACAAAAAAGTTGGCGACCGCCCATTTTTCCACGAAACGACAATATTTTATGAATATAAAGACATTTATATATATATTTAAAAAACAATATAAAGACAAAATAGTTATTATATTATAAATGAATAATAAGACAATTAGTTTATTTAATATAAAAATTGAAGCGAAAAATGATGAAGAAACTATTGATTATAAGACGATGAGTGAAAGCGAATTAGAAGTTAAACTCAAAAGCGATAAATCAATCCATCAAGTCATCAAGTCATTCAATAAGTCAAATGAAGCGAAATATAGTGGATTTCACATATTAGCAATTGATAAAAATGAGAAATGTGGGAAGTTTTATTTGTGTTTTAAACATATCACGGATAAGATAAAATTCATTGAAGATTGGAAATTTGGGAATGTTTATGAAATTATTACGAATGATATTGTGAAACCCTATTTTGATATTGATTATAAAAGTGAGGATAAATACAAGACCGAAGAACAAGTAAAAGAAATACTCAATGGATTTTTAAAAGAATACAACGATTATTTCCGCACAAACGCAACCGAAGAAATTACTTATTGTTATGGAAAGCGGTGTGGTAAAACGGACAAGTGGAAAAGCATTCACATTGTTATTGATACTCACAAGATTACAAAGACCGCAAATAAAGATTTTGTTGATGGGATTAACAAGATGAGAAGTGGTTTCAAAAAGATTGTTGGTGGATTAGATGGAAAGATTTACACACATAACCGATTGTTCTCATTACCGATGATGAAGAAATTTAATGGCGACACTTATTTTGAATTTATATATTGTTGGGATTGTGATGTTATTAAATATGGAAACAATGAACTTACATCAAAATATTTAATTAACGATGTGAAGAATTGTGTGTTTAATGATTATCACGAAAATCCGCAATCATATAACGAAGACATAACAAACAAAGAAATCAAGAAAGAAGTCATTATTGAAAAGCAAAAGAAAACTATTGAGAGCAAAGAGATAGTCAAAATAAATCCGCAAAACATAGTGGATAAATTATTGGAACATTTACCGCAAGAGTTTTACAATGATGCGATATGGAACAAAATCTCACGGCAAATTGTTTTAAATAGATTTGTTGGGTGGGAAAAATGGTTGATTGAAAGTGCGAATAAAACAACCGATTACACACACGAACAAAATAAGAAATGGGGTGGGAAACAAAACGATAAGTTCTTATCAAGCAACATTAATAAATATCTTCAACAACTTAACGAGATTTATGATTTGGTTTTGGTTTGGGATTTATTCAACTATTTCACCGATGAGATTAGTGAGTGGATTTGTGCGAAAACGGAAATTTCACAAACCGATTTAACGAGATGTGTTATGGATTACAAGAAACAACAAGAGAAAAAGAAAACACTTATTACCGAAATGTGTGTTGGAAACAATTTCATTTATAATATGAAAAAACAAATTCTCATCAATGACTTAACAAAAACAATTTATCATTATGGATTGGAAACTGGATATAATAATCAATATGGGGTTGATACATCAAAATTCAAAACAATCACACAAGACGAAATTGTGGAAGAGATGAAAAAGTTTTTGAATTCCATAAACCGATTAAGCGGTTGGAAAATGTTATGGGGGAGTGGAAAAACGCATTTTGGAGTTCATACAATTATAGAACACGCAAGAGAACACGAACGACGAGTTTTATTCATTACCGAAAATAACAATCTTAATACGGAAATGGCGAAGAAATTTGATGGGGTTAGTCATCAACCGCATCATAAAGAAAGACACAATGATATTCAAGATGAAAGTTTAATTATTACATCAATGGAAAGTTTGGGGAAAATGTTGAACTACAATCACGGAAAAGCATTTGACTACATTCTATTTGATGAATATGAAAGCGTTATTAATCATATATTATCAACTGGAACATTTAAATCCACAAACACAACTCCATATGAAGTTTCCGTTATGATGAGAGAAGCGATTTTATATGCGAGTAAAGTTATTTGTTTGGATTGTGATTTGAGCGAAGAACGAATGGATTTAATTGTGAAAGTTTTCAAAGAAGACAATGATGACGAAACACCGCAATTATATAATTGTTCTCATAATAGTTGGGCGGATTACACATATAACATTTACCGACAAAACGCAAAGATGATGAGCGATTTAAATAATGATTTGTTTGAATATAACAAACGAGTTTTATATGCTACGACATCACGAAACGACGCAACAACGATATTTGAGATGATGAAGAAACGATGCGAACAAACAAACGATATGAAGAATATTATGGTTATTTCAAGTGAGGGTGTTGAATATGTTGTGAATGGTGTTTTATATAATAAAGCAATCATCAAAGACAAAAAAACCGATTTAAAATATGCGTTGGAAAACGATGAACCGAGCGAAAAAATAGACAATCTCAAAAAAGCAATTGAATTTGGAAAATATGCTTCAAGCGATAAAACGAAGTTATTTAATCAATTGGAAGATGTTATTATTGATTATAAATTGGATTGTTTGATTTACACTCCATCTATCAAATGCGGAATTTCATTTGGAAATAGTGAAACCGAATTGTTATTTGATACGCTCTACGGATATGCGACAAATGGTTCTATTACCGCACGAGAATTTCTACAAATGCTACATAGATGTCGCCATTTGAAAGACAAACGAATTAACTTTTATGTTAAGAATGATTTGACCGCAACAACGCAATTAATTAATGACGAAACAATAAAAACGCTCATTGAAAGAAATCAACAATTAAAATTTAATGATGACGATTGGTGGAAAGAAAACGATATTGATATGATGAAATTTAATATTGATGAGTTTTACAAGAACATTACAATCACGAATTTTAAAGAAATGATTGATAGTGAGCGAAACTATTCACAAGAAATTTTGGGAAAACTTCAATATAATCACAATATGCGAGTGAATATTATTAACAAGTTTTCAAATGACGATGATGTTATTTCAACGAAAGATGAATATGATGAGACGAAAAACAAACTAAAACTCATTCAAGAGAAACTCTATCAATACGAACCGAAAATATCACGAGACGAATATGACCGATTGTGTGCGGATAAACAAAACACCGACACATTTCTAAAACGAGACAAGTTTAAAAATATTAATTCAATGAATTTCAATAACACAAACTCAAAGTTGTTGAGAGACGAACGAGATTTTGATAAGAAAAAACAAGAGTTATTGGAAACACTACATATTGAGAAACGAAGAACAAATGGAATTTTTCAAAACTACACTACAAACAAACACGGACACACATATTTCTACGAACCGAATAATGATTATTGCGATGAAATTATTTATGAGAAATACGATGTGGAACAACAAGTTCAATATAGCGAGAATTTGGCGAAACTACGAATGGGTGGTTCTATTGATTTCAAAAAGCATTTCACAAAACTCAATAATGAGATTATTAGCGAATATGTTTATGATGCGGAACGAACCGAAAGTGATTTTGTAAAATACGACATTGAGATAAACAAACTCAAACTCACAAAATCATTAATGGATATATTGGGAATTAACCGAGTGGATTTAATCTACAAACGAAACATCACAACGAACATTGAATTAAAGAAATTGTTTGATTTACACAAGAAATTTATTGTAAAACAATTGCTCTATTTCATTAACAAATTAGACACATCTTCCGTTGAAAAAGAGAAACTGGAAATCAAAGAATATAAGTCATCAAACAAGAAATATTACTCATATGTTAAATCAAAAATAACATCATTTTTGGGTTCTATTGGGATTAAAACACTCCATTTAAATAAGAGTGGTGGGATTGAAAAGAACGGAAATGATGAAGATAAATGTTATGTGATATTTCAATATGAGACACTACTCAACACAAACCGAACATTTATAAACACTTATTACGACACGATTGAGAACGACTTATATCATTATCAATATGCGAAACAACGCCATTTACACGAAACACTCATCAAAGACGAAACCGCTATTCAAGAAAAAACACGAAAGAAATCTATTGACCGCAAATATCATAACTACCGAGATATTATTTACAAGAAAAACCGACATATCAAAGTCAAGATGGGAGATGTGGAAACGACAATTAAATTTCCATTTAACTTATTGACCGCCGACTTCATATATGATGAGAACGATAATATGATTTTGTTGAAAAAGAAAAACAACGACGAGCGGATTTCTATTTGGTTAAAAATTGAACTTAATAATCCACTTATAACACCCTCATACGATATGAGCGATATTAAAAAGATTAAAAACGACACACGATATTACGATTTCAAAGATGTTGTTTGGACTAAAAAAAATATTAATGGTGTTGAATATTATGAGCGAGAACAAGTCAATAAAATAACGACAAATGCGAAAACCGAAGATGTTATTATTGACGACACTCCACAAACAACCGAAGAAATATGCGGTGATGTGTTATGTGATATGATTAGTGCGATTGAAACGAAAGATAATTTTAAACAAATGGTTAATAATAATATCCATATTGGCGGAGAACAAGACACTATTGCGGAAGATTTGGAATTGCTCCGTAAAGAAAATGTTATGCGAATTGGTTTGAATAGCAACGACATTCATTACAAAATCCACCGACCGAATATATATGTGAAGTAAATGAATATAAACACAAAGTCATTCATATATATAATTATGGAACAATTCCACAAATTCAAAAAAGATAAGAAACGAAACGATGAATTAATTATGAATAAATATGATAAATTCATCTCTCAACCGAAAGATTTTATTGATGATGTGTGGGGTGAAATTAAATCATATATGATTGAACCGAGATATAAAAAATCATTTAAATTCAAAGAACACACCGAATTACGATATGTTGATAGTAAAGTTGATGCGACAACATTTTTTATTGGCGAACGATATGGTGATTTAATTCAAGTCAAAATATTACGAGACGACAATAATAAGCATTTCAATAGTGGTTTCCAGTTTTACAAAATAAGACGAATGGAATTGAAACGATGGGATAAAGAAAATAAAAAAGACATTGATGACGATGTGATTTTATTGGAATATATTAGTGGTTTCAAACACGATGTTATTATTGATGATTGGGACGGAAGATGTTATGTTTGCTATTACATTATTGGAGCAGATAAACACAGAAATAAATTGTGGAACGATGAAGATGATATAAATTATGCGAAATGGGAACAACAGCGACACAGACAACAAGAAGCAGTTATTCAAGATAATATTGATGATGTTGAAGCAATGGATTAGGACATTTAATTTTATTTTCCACAAAAATTGAAAACACATAATTCCATTATAAATATGTAAATCAAAGAACAATGGAGCAAATCAAAGCACAAATCAAAGCACAAAGACAGCAACATTATCAAGAAAATAAAGATGAGTTGAACCGAAAATCAAAAGAATATTATCATAAAAATAAAGAGAAAGTGAAAGCAAGAAACGAAGCAAAGAAACAAGAAAAGAGTGATTATTTTAAAGATTATTATCAAGCAAACAAAGAGCGGTTGTTGGAAAAATCAAAACGAAACAAGAAACATATTAGAATTAAATGCGAATGCGGAAGAGATGTTGATAATTACAATTTAAGCAGACATTTAAAAACACAACTCCATTGTAAATTGGTTGCGGATAAACAGAATGAAGAAAAACGACAGATGGATAATATTAATGAATTACGGAAAAAGCATTTCAAATGGTAAATATGAATATTAAGACAATTATATATTTTGGGAATTTATGAATATAAAGACAATTAATTTATTGAATATATTAAATGAAAGTTAGATATTTGGAATGGATTAAAAAACACAATATTCAACGGATATATTTTTTAACACATAAAGATTTGAAAACTTTTCAAAAGAATAACGATGTTGATGCGGTCTTCAATGACTTAATGAACGAAGATGCGGAGATTAGAATTAACACAACAAAA